>Ga0137461_1000163_pt1 | contig 15266 bp, 12 predicted proteins | sample EasRivERMGT746_2_FD_104650 | JGI IMG/M metagenome (GOLD analysis project Ga0137461, IMG submission 104650) | Soil microbial communities from meander-bound floodplain in the East River, Colorado, USA - East River MetaG ERMGT746_2 | ecosystem: Environmental > Terrestrial > Soil > Floodplain ... | reverse complement strand
TTTCAGCCAGACGCGCTTAGGGTTTCGCGTAGGCTTTCAGCGCTTTCCCCAGGTCGTCTTTGATCTCTTTGACCAGGGAAGCCGGTTCGAGGACCTTGGCGGCAATTCCCCCAATCCCCGCCAATAGGCCCCGTAGTTCAAATGTTCAAGACGTTCAAGCAGTTCAAATCGTTCGAGCCGCTCAACGGCTTCAAGACATTTAAAGGGTTACCGAGTTCTTATCACTTCGGCCTTTCGTGATGCGATTATCGCAGCATCATGTTCACGCTACCTAATTCACTACCCAATGAACTAGGTAATACCTATTTCCATTTAGAGGTTCGCTGCCACTCCGCGCTTTGGCCACGGCCGAGACATTTGACGCGTCCGAGGGAACGAAGATTCTTTAACACCCGGCGGACAAGATCTACGCTGACGGCAGGGCATTGGCGTTGAACCTCCGAGACCTTAAACTTACCGGCGAATCGACCGACAGCGGCGATCACTAGCTCCGTCTTTGCGCCTCTAGGCGAGGCGGTTTGTCCGACCCGTTCCTCGAACTCTTTGTAAGCGGTTTTAAGAATGAAAAGGATATAGTTTACGTAGGGCCACGGGTTATGCGTTCCCTGGTGCCAGCCCTGCGAACTCTGCTCCAGCGTCTCGTAGTAACGTTCCTTGTTCTCTTCGATAAGCCGCTCCAAGCTGATGTAGCGGCCTACCTCAAAACCTAAGTGATACGACTGAATAAGGAGAATCAGCCTGGAGACGCGCCCATTGCCATCACGAAACGGGTGAATGCAAAGAAAGTCGATATTGAAAGCCGCAAGCGCGATAAGCGGATGCACCCACCGCTCGCGCAGGGCGCGATTCCACAGCTCTATCAAAGCGTGCATCGACGCTTCGGTTTCTGCCGCGGAGACTGCTTTGAAGCGAACTCGTTCGCGTCCGTCAGGGTATTTTTCGATAATATCGCTGTCTTTATCTTTGTATTTTCCCGCATCCCAGATATCGCCGCGCGTCAATCGGTGCAGCTTTTTGATAGTCTGCTCAGAAATAGCGACTTTTCCACCCTGCTCATGAATGAGCTTGAGCGCGTTGCGATAACCTCGTACCTCCTCTTCGTCACGGTCCTTTAGAAGCGATTTACCGAAGATGACGGTTCCGATGCGTGACTGATCCACCATGACGCCTTCGATCCGGTTGGACGAAACCGCGCTCTCAATCAGCGCGTGCTCCCGCAACACTTTCAGTTTTTGCGGCGATTGCTTGGTGAAAAGCTCTTGTTTGCCGCGCGCCTCACCAAGGTCGGCCAAATACCATGATGTCGAAGCAGGAATACTTTCGGGCTTGGAGGTAAATTGTTGAAGTGTCTTCATTCTTATCGGTTACCACAATGGCTCGGTGCATCAACAGCTCAAATGAAAGTGCCTATGTATACCACAGACGTTTGTCGACTCGTCAGAGGTTTTTCGATTATTTTCCGGTACTCGGCCCGAGTGTTTCGCGTAGGATTTCAGCGATTTTCCCAGGTCGCTATTGATCTCTTTGCCTGAGGACGCCGGTTCGCGGACCGTGGCGGCATTATCGCTCTCCTCCCACGTTCAAACCAATGAAGAACCCCGCCGCAAGCAGCGGGGTTCTTCATCTTTTTTTAAGAGCGAAAACGAACTCGGCGCAAGTTTGCGCCGCGCTAGCGGGTCACTGCGTCGAATAAATGGAGTTGGCGGGTGTGGCCTTCGTCTTCGAAATGGACGGGGTAGTTGCCGGTGAAGCAGGCGTCGCAAAAACCTTTTTTCTGGCCGTCGAAGTAGGTGTACATGCCGTCATTGGATAAATAGGCCAGCGTATCGGCTTCGACGAAGCGGCGAATTTCGTCTTCGGTATTATTCGCCGCGATCAGCTCGGTGCGCGTCGGCGTGTCGATGCCGTAGTAGCACGGGCCGATGGTCGCCGGCGAGCTGATGCGCAGGTGCACTTCGGTGGCGCCGGCGTCGCGCAGCATGCGAATGATTTTGCGGCTGGTGGTGCCGCGCACGATGGAATCGTCGACCACGATGACGCGTTTGCCTTTGAGCACGGCGCGCTGGGCGTTGAGTTTGATCTTCACGCCGAAGTTGCGAATGGATTGCTGCGGTTCGATGAAAGTGCGGCCGACGTAGTGATTGCGGATCAAGCCGAACTCAAGTGGAATCTTCGATTCTTCGGCGAAGCCCATGGCCGCCGGCACGCCCGAGTCCGGCACCGGCGTGACCAGATCGGCGTCGACCGCGCTCTCGCGCGCCAACTGGCGGCCCAGCGCCTTGCGCACTTGATAGACATTGTGGCCGAACAGATTGCTGTCGGGGCGGGCGAAGTAAATATACTCGAAGATGCATTTGGCATGGGGCGTCGGTGGAAACGGCTTCAGCGATTCCACCATGCCATCGGGGCCGATTGTCACGATTTCGCCCGGCTCGACGTCGCGCACGTATTCCGCCTCGATCAAATCCAGCGCGCAGGTTTCCGAGGCGAAGACATAGGCGCCGCGATTTTTGCCTTCGGGAAACCTGCCTAAAACCAGCGGGCGAAAGCCGTAGGGATCGCGCGCCGCAATGAGTTTGTCCAAGGTCAGAAACAACAGCGAATAGGCGCCGCGGCAACGGCCGAGCGCTTCGACGATCCGGCCCATCAAAGTAGGTTCTCTCGACGTGGCGATCAGATGAATGACCACTTCGGTATCGGTGGTCGATTGAAAAATCGATCCCGATTGTTCCAACTCTTCGCGCAGCAGCGCGCCGTTGACCAGATTGCCGTTGTGCGAGATCGCGATGGGGCCTTGGGAATATTCGACCACGAACGGCTGGGCGTTTTTGAGATGGCTCTGGCCCGTGGTCGAGTAACGGTTGTGGCCGATGGCGCTGCGGCCTTCGAGCCGCTTTATGACATCTTCTTTGAAGGCGTCGGCGACCAAACCCATCTGGCGATGGGAGATCAGTCCTTTGCCGTCCGAAGTGACGATGCCGCAAGATTCCTGGCCGCGATGCTGCAAGGCATACAGGCCGAGATAGACCATATTGGCCGCCTCGGGGTGGCCGTACACGCCCATCACCGCGCACTCGTCGTGGAATTTGTCAGACATCGTCAATCTCAACGCAGCCGCGTCATCCGATTGAACCTTGAACCTTTGAACTCTTGAACCAAGCTATTTGAGCCGAGCCGTAAGCCCATTAGACCAGATTGCTTTGAGTTCTTCCACCGCGATTTGCAAGAGCGGTTGAATCGTAAAGCGCGCGCCGCCCACCGCGCCGATCGCCTGCATCGGTACGTGATGGCGCGTGGCGATGTCTTTCAGCCGCTCGAGGTTCGCTTCCTTGAGCGAAACGACGATGCGCGACTGCGACTCGCTGAAGAGTAAGGCATCGCCGCGGATCATCTCGTGGGTTTCAATGCGCACGCCCAACGGTTTGTCCGGCCCGCCCATGCAACACTCGGCCAACGCCACGGCCAATCCGCCATCGGAGACATCGTGGGCCGAGCGTAGGATCGCCGCATCGATCGCTTCGAGACAACAATGCTGCACCGCCAGCTCGAGTTTCAAATCGATCCACGGCGGCGTGCCGCGGGTGAGTCCGTGCAGCGATTTTAAATATTCGCTGCCCCCCAACTCATCGCGGGTGCGGCCGAGTAAGACGACCACGTCGCCGGCGGCTTTGAACCAGGGCGTCACCACACGGGCGACTTTATCTAATAATCCAACCATGCCGATGGTCGGCGTCGGATGGATCGGCACGCCGTCGGTCTCGTTGTAGAAACTGACGTTGCCGCTCACCACCGGCACATTGAGCGCGACGCAAGCGTCGCGCATGCCTTGAATCACCTCGCCAAACTGCCACATCACCGCGGGATTTTCCGGACTGCCGAAGTTCAAGCAATCGGTCAAGCCCACCGGCCGGGCGCCGACGCAGGCAAGATTGCGCGCCGCTTCGGCCACCGCCAACACACCGCCGACGTAGGGGTCCAAATAGCAGTAGCGGCTGTTGCCGTCCACCGTCAGCGCCAATCCTTTGTCGCTGCCTTTGATGCGGATCACCGCGGCGTCGGCGCCGGAAGCGACGACGGTATTGGTGCGCACGAACTGATCGTACTGGCGGTAGATCCATTCCTTCGAGGCGATATTCGGCGCGCCTAAAAGTTGTTTGAAAGCTGCGGCGAGATCCTTCGGCTCGGCGATCGATGCAGCATCGAGATGTTGAATTTTATCCTGCCCGGCCGGCCGCGCCGCGGGCCGCTGATAGACCGGCGCTTCTTTGGTCAGCGCGCCGATCGGAATCCGCGCCACCTGTTCGCCGTGCCACAGGGCGCGGAATTGCCGGTCGCCGGTCACCCGCCCGATGACGACGGCGTCGAGATCCCATTTATCGAAAATCTTTTTGATCTTATCTTCGCAGCCCTGTTTGGCCACCAGCAGCATGCGCTCCTGCGATTCCGAGAGCAGAATTTCGTAGGGCGTCATGCCGCTCTCGCGCATCGGCACGCAGTTGAGATCGATCTCGATGCCGCTGCCGCCCCGGCCCGCCATTTCGGTGGACGAACTGGTGAGACCGGCGGCGCCCATGTCTTGGATGCCGACGATGTAATCGTGCCGGAATAACTCCAGGCACGCCTCTAACAGCAGTTTTTCGGTGAACGGATCGCCCACCTGCACCGTCGGCCGGCGTTGTTCTTTCTCTTCGGAAAACGCTTCCGACGCCATGGTCGCGCCGTGAATACCGTCGCGCCCGGTCTTGGAGCCGACGTACATCACTGGATTGCCCACGCCCTTGGCCAGGCCGGTGAAAATCTTTTTCTTGTCGACCAAGCCGAGCGTGAATGCGTTGACCAAAATATTGGCGTTGTAGCACTCGTCGAAATAACATTCGCCGCCCACCGTGGGCACCCCGATGCAGTTGCCGTAGCCGCCGATGCCGGCGACCACGCCGGCAACTAAATAGCGCGTGCGCGGATGATCGATGGCGCCGAAGCGCAGCGAGTTGAGCGAGGCGATCGGGCGGGCGCCCATGGTAAAAATATCGCGCAAAATGCCGCCCACGCCGGTGGCCGCGCCCTGATAGGGTTCGATGAACGACGGGTGGTTGTGGCTTTCCATCTTGAACGCCACCGCCAGGCCGTTGCCGATATCGACGACGCCGGCGTTCTCGCCCGGCCCCTGCAAGACGAAGGGACCTTCGGTGGGAAGATTCTTCAAATAAGAGCGCGAGCTCTTGTAGCTACAGTGCTCCGACCACATGACCGAGAACACGCCGAGCTCGGTGAAATTCGGCGCGGCGCCGAGGATGCCAATGATTTTTTGATATTCCTGCGGGTTGATGCCGTGGCTGGCCACCAGTTCCGGGGTAATTTCAGGTTGTACAAATTTTTTGATCGAGCCGTCAGCCATGCCGCTTGGCCCTTTCAGCGCAATCCGCCGCGATGGACGCGAAAATTTTCGCGCCGTCGTCGCTGCCGAGGATTTTGTTGCAGGCGTCTTCGGGATGGGGCATCAAGCCGAAGACGTTGCGCTGCTCGTTGCAGATGCCGGCGATATTTTCCAGCGAGCCGTTGGGATTGGCCGGCGCCGTCGGCTTACCTTTGGCGTCGACGTAACGCAAGAGAATCTGGCGATTCTTGCGCAACCGTTCCAAGGTCGGCGCATCGGCAAAGTAACAGCCCTCGCCGTGTTTGATCGGCATCTCCAGCAGCTGGTTTTTTTTAACGGCGCCGGTAAACGGCGTGTCGGTTTCTTCGACGCGCAGATGCACCGGCTGGCAGATAAACTGAAGCCCGGCGTTGCGCACCAGCGCGCCGGGCAACAAGCCCGATTCGCAGAGGATCTGAAAGCCGTTGCAAATCCCCAGCACCAGGCCGCCGTTCTCGGCGAACTTCACCACGCCGCGCATGATCGGCGAGAAGCGCGCCATGGCGCCGCAGCGCAGATAATCGCCGTAGGAAAAACCGCCCGGCAACACCAGACAGTCGAAGTCGCCGCGCAACTCGTCTTTGTGCCACAGCGATTCCACCGTCTGGCGCAAATCCGACTTAAGCGAATCGACCACGTCTTGGTCGTCGCAAGAACCGGGAAAAGTAATCACACCCCAACGCATGGTTTTAAATTAATGCAGAATGTAGATTGCAGAATGCATAAGGCAAAATTTCAGACCGTTGCCGGCCAGCTTCCGAGTCCGATCATTTTGCATTCTGCAATATGCATTGTGCATTTTCCATTTGACCGAGGAATCGACGCTTCACCGACAACTACTCTTGAATCTCAAACCGGTAGTCTTCAATAACCGTGTTGGTTAATAACTTATCACACATCTCGCGGATGCGAAGCTCGGCGGCGGCGCGGGACGGCGCGTCGATGTCGAGTTCGAGATACTTGCCGACCCGAACTTCCTTCGCTTCGCCATAGCCCAGGCTGTGCAGCGACCGTTCGATGGCTTTGCCCTGGGGGTCGAGCACGCCGTGTTTGAGCGAGACAAAAATTTTAACGCGCATGATGGTAAGCTTTCATTCGGCTTTCTTTATTGGATTCTTCCCGGTTTACCGTGAAGATGTTTTCACCACGAAGGACACGAAGAGCACGAAGTTCGGAGTCTTAATCCTCCGAACCCTTCGTGTCCTTCGTGCTCTTCGTGGTGAACAAACAAATTGAACGTGACACATTTTCCAGACAAAAGCCTAAAGAACCCTTTATTGAAACACCCGCCGAAAAATAAAATCGACGTGGGTCAAATGATGCTTGACGCCCCAGATCGCTTCAATCTCCTTGGGCGCGAGGTAACGGCGAATTTCCGCGTCATTGAGCAGCTCTCGCTTTAAGTCGCCGCCCTCTTTACCGACTTTCAAAGCGTGACCCTGAACCATTCGGTAAGCGACGTCCCGGGCGAGGCCTTTGCCGACCAAAGCAAGCAAAACTTTTTCGGAAAACACCGTGCCGCCGCTTTTTTCCAAATTGCGCTGCATATTTTCCGGATAGACGCACAGATTTCCTAAAACGTAGGTCATGCGCCGCAGCATGAAGTCGAGCGCAATGGTCGCATCCGGCGCGATCACGCGCTCGACCGAGGAATGGCTGATGTCGCGCTCGTGCCAGAGCGGAATATTTTCCATGGCGGCCATCGCGTAGGAACGCATCAAGCGTGCCAAGCCGGAAACGTTCTCGGATAAAATCGGATTGCGCTTGTGCGGCATCGCCGAGGAGCCTTTCTGTCCGGCGGTGAACGGCTCTTCGGCTTCTTGCACTTCAGTGCGCTGCAAGTGGCGCACTTCGACGGCGAATTTTTCCAGCGAGCTGGCGATGATCGCCAGGGTCGCGAAGTAAAATGCGTGGCGGTCGCGCTGGATGATCTGATTCGACACCAGCGCCGGCTTGAGGCCGGCCTTGCGGCAGACGTAAGCTTCGACCTTCGGAGAAATCTCAGCGAAGGTGCCGACGGCGCCGGAAATCTGGCCGACGCAAATGTCGTCGACGGCTTTTTCGAAGCGTGACAAATTGCGCGCCATCTCTTGATACCAGAGCGCCAGCTTTAAGCCGAACGTGATCGGTTCGGCGTGGACGCCGTGAGTGCGGCCGATCTGCACCGTCCATTTATACTTGCGCGCCTGGCGGCGCAGCGCCTGCATGAGATTTTTAATATCCTGTTCGATGAGCGCCGAGGCTTCCTTGAATTGCATCGCCAGCGCCGTGTCCATGACATCGGACGAGGTCATGCCGACGTGCAAGTAGCGCGCATCGTCGCCGATGAATTCGGCGACCGAACTCAGAAACGCGATGATCTCATGCTTGACCTCGGCTTCGATGGCGCGGATGCGCTTCACGTCGAAACGCGCTTTTTTGCGAATGCGCGCGATCGCCGCCTTGGGAACTTTGCCCAACTGCGCCAAACCTTCCGCCGCGAGAATTTCCACCTCGAGCCATTTTTGAAACCCGTTCTCCTCGGACCAAATGCGGCCCATCTCCGGACGGGTGTAACGTTGAATCATACTTCGAAGATGCCCACTGATCGTTCAAAAGTTCAAGCGTTCAAGGTTCAAAGAACGATTGCCCCGTGATTTGCTCTTCTCGTTGAACGCTTGAACCTTGAACCTTTGAACTTATTTTTTATCGGTATGACCGAAGCCGCCGTCTTGACGCGCGGAGGAAGGCAGCTCGTCTACTTCCTGCCACTGGGCGCGAATCACCCGTTGCAGCACCATCTGGGCGATGCGCTGGCCGCGCTCGATGATGACCGGCTCGCTGCCCAGATTGATCGCGATGATTTGAATTTCACCGCGGTAGTCGGAATCGATGGTGCCGGGAGTGTTGACCAAGGTGAAGCCTTGCTTTAGCGCCAAGCCGCTGCGCGGCCGAATCTGCGCTTCGAAACCGATCGGCAACGCGATCGCGATGCCGGTGGGAATCAGCGCTCGCGCCATGGGCGTCAATTCGACATTGCTTTCGATATCGGCGCAAAGATCGAGGCCCGCCGCCCCATCGGTCATGTACACCGGCAGATCGAGCGCGGCTGGACCGGGCCGCAGCCGCTTGATCTGCACGCGTATCTGTTCCATGGACTTGCCAGACGAGAAAATGAAGATTAATGGTTCGAGTTGAGGCTGCTGATCTTGAAGCCGTCTTTGAAATCGCCCAACAGCGTCAAAGTCATCGCTTCGGGATGAAATAAACTGTCGGCCAATTGTACGACATCATCGCGCGTCACCGCACGAATGCGCTGGCAGATTTCTTCGGTGGTCACCGCCTTGCCGTAATAAATCTCGTTGCGCGCGATGTGGCTCATCCACGAGTCGGTGGATTCCAAGCCGAGCATCATGCTGCCGACCAATTGGCCGCGCGTGCGCGTAAGCTCGGCGTCGGTGATTTCGCCGCCGGCCATTTTTTTCAATTCTTTAACGATCAAGCCGACCACTTCCTCGGCCGAATCAACGCTGGTGCCGGCGTAGACGCCGAGATAACCGACATCTTTATAAGAGGACGAAAACGAATAGACCGAGTACGCCTTGCCGCGCTTCTCGCGAATCTCTTGAAACAAGCGCGAGCTCATGCCGCCGCCAAGCAGCGTGTTGAGCACGTAGGCCGGATAGCGCCGCGGGTCGGCCTGGGCCACTCCGGCCATACCCAAACAGAGATGGACTTGTTCGAGCTCTTTGGAATGGGGATAAACGCCGCTCGCCATCTCCGGTGTGCGCTCACCGTCGAGGGCGGCCGCGGCGAGCGAGTCGTTGACATCGCCGACCGAACCCAAACGCGCTGCCATCTCGCGGACCAAATCGTCGTGGCGAAAATTTCCCGCCGCCGAAACCACCACCCGGCGCGGCCGGTAACGGCTCTTGAAGAAATCGACGAAGTCGGCGCGCTGAAAACTATTGACGGTTTCCTGCCGTCCGCAAATCGGCCGGGCGATGGGATGATCTTTGAAGAAATCGACGCTGAACAGATCGTGAACGTAATCGTCGGGCGTGTCTTCGGCCTGGGAGATCTCTTGCAAAATGACCGAGCGCTCGCGCTCGATCTCCTCGGCATCGAACTTCGAATGGAGAAAAATATCGCTCAACAGATCGATGGCGAGGGGCAAATCCTCGTCAAGAACTTTGGCGTAATAACAGGTTTGCTCTTTCGAAGTGAAAGCGTTGAGGACGCCGCCCACGGCGTCCATCTGTTCGGCGATCTCGGCGGCGCTGCGCCGCTCGGTGCCTTTGAAAAGTAGATGCTCGATGAAGTGGGAGATACCGTTTTGCGGCGCGCTCTCATGGCGCGAGCCGTTTTCGACCCAGATGCCGAGACTCACCGAACGATGATCCGACATCTCGCGCGAAACCACGCGGATGCCGTTGTCCAGGGTAGTCTTGGCGAACATCAAGGTTCAATTCAGACGCTACGCTTAGAGCGCGGCGTCTGCGCTTTCTTGCAGCGCTTCCTTGCGGCTCAAACGAATCTTGCCCTGCCGGTCGATTTCCAAAACTTTGACCATCACCTCATCGCCCTCTTTGAGCACGTCGCTCACTTTGTTCACCCGTCCCGGGGCGAGCTGAGATATATGGACCAGGCCGTCGGTGCCGGGGAGAATTTCGACGAAGGCGCCAAACTCGACGATCTTGCGCACGGTGCCTTTGTAAATCTTGCCGATCTCGGCCTCGGCGGTGATGCGCTGAACCATTTCGATCGCTTTTTTCGCCGCCGCTTCGTCGACCGACGCGATCGTAACGCTGCCGTCGTCTTCGACATCCATTTTGACGCCGGTCGCTTCGATGATGCCGCGGATCACTTTGCCGCCGGGGCCGATGATCTCGCGAATCTTGTCCGGTTTGACGTGAATCGTGATGATGCGCGGCGCATGGCCGGAAACGTTGCTGCGCGGCGCGTTCAACGTCTGGTTCATGATGCCGAGAATATGCATGCGCCCCTCTTTGGCCTGATGCAGCGCTTGGCCCATGACCTCCCGGGTGACGCCGCTGATCTTGATGTCCATCTGCAGCGAAGTCACGCCCTCGGCGGTGCCGGCGACTTTGAAATCCATGTCGCCCAGATGATCCTCGTCGCCGAGAATATCCGAGAGCACGCGCACAGCCTCGCCTTCCTTGATCAAACCCATGGCGATGCCGGCCACCGGCGCGGACACCGGCACGCCGGCATCCATCAAAGACAACGAACCGCCGCACACGCTCGCCATCGAGGTCGAGCCGTTGGATTCTAAAATTTCCGCGACCAGGCGGATGGTGTAAGGAAACCCTTCGTCCACGGGCAGAACCGGAATCAGCGCGCGCTCGGCCAAATTGCCGTGACCGATTTCACGCCGGCCGGGGCCGCGCAGGAACTTCACTTCACCGACGCTAAACGGCGGGAAGTTATAATGGAGCATGAATTTCTTGAAATGCTCGCCGATCAAAGCATCGACGCGTTGTTCGTCGGAAGCCGTGCCTAGAGTCGTGACTACCAAGGCTTGAGTTTCGCCGCGGGTAAACAGCGCCGAGCCGTGGGTGCGCGGCAACACTTCGACCTCGCAACTAATTGGCCGGATATCTTTCAAGCCGCGGCCGTCGATGCGCCGCTCTTGGTGAATGACTAAGCCGCGAAAGACGTTTTTCTTAAGCTCTTCGAAGGCGCCCTTGATATCTTTTTGCTTGTCGGGAAACTCCGCCAACGCTTGGGACACCACGTCGCTCTTTAATTCCGCGATCCGTTTGTAGCGTTCGAGTTTTTCCGGAACATCGAGGGCCTGTTTGAGTTTGGCCAATGCCAACTCGTCGACCCGGCGCACGATGTCGTGATTGAGCTCCGCCAGCGGCACATGGCGCTTGGCTTTGCCGATCTCGCGGCGCAACTGCTCTTGGATTTGCAAGAGCGGCTGGATCGCATCATGGCCGGCGAACAGCGCTTCGAGAATTTCCCCCTCGGGGACGATCTGCGCGCCGCCTTCGACCATGACAATGGCGTCCTTACTGCCGGAAAGAAAAATATCGGTATCGCTATCGCCCAACTGGCTTTGGGTCGGATTCATCACCCACTTGCCATCGATGCGGCCAATGCGCACGCCGGCCAAGGGGCCGTTGAAGGGAATATCGGAAATGTGCAGCGCCACCGAAGTGCCCAACATGGCGACCACGTCGGGATCGTTTTCCTTGTCGGCGGAGAGCACGGTGGCGATCACTTGAGTCTCACAGCGCAACCCGTCGGCAAACAACGGCCGAATCGATCGGTCGATGAGGCGGCAGGTGAGAATTTCTTTTTCCGACGGGCGTCCTTCACGCTTGAAGAAACCGCCGGGAATTTTACCGGCGGCGAAGGTTTTTTCCTGGTAATCCACCGTCAGCGGAAAAAAATCGGCCTCCATCTTCAAATCTTTGGCGGCCACCGCGGTTACCAGAACCACGGTCTCGCCGTAGGTAACCAACGCGGCGCCGTCCGCCTGTTTCGCCAACCGGCCAACTTCGATGGACAAGGGTCGGCCATGAAAATCTATTTCGACTTTCTTCATCATAGAAAAATTCCTCTGCAGGTTGGACGGAGCTGTGGAAACCGCGAGCCGGCTGGGAAGGGCTACTTACGTATTCCGAGTCGTTGGATCAAGGTCTGGTAGCGCGCCATATCGGTCACGCGCAGATAATCCAAAAGCCTTCTCCTCTGCCCTACTAGCATGAGCAGGCCACGACGCGAATGGTGATCCTTAACATGAATCTTGAAGTGCTCGGTGAGATGTTCAATGCGTTGACTCAACAACGCAACTTGCACTTCGGGAGAACCGGTGTCCGTTTGATGAACCCTGAACTGCTCGACTACGCTTTGTTTCTGCTGTTCAGCAATTCCCATAATCTCCGCTCTGCTTCTCTCTTTCGTTTTTTAGTTACCCAGTTTCTACCACACGGTTGGCGCCATGTAAAGCACGGCTCGAGTACATTGACAAGCGCGCTGGCGGTCAACGTTTTCGCTCGGCCAGCGAACCGCGCAGGCGGTTCGGCGAAAAACTTGGTTTCGCGCCAGGAACAGAAGTGGTAAGCTATTTCCTATCGTGAAGCCCTTGTCTGGTTGGTTATCGATTCTACTCCTCGTCTGGTTCGGCGTCGCGCCCCTCGGCGCGGCCGAATACTATCGTTGGGTCGATGAGAACGGCGTGCTCCACATCACCGACAACCTGCACGACGTGCCGGTCAAACAACGCGAAGGCGTCAACCGGATTCAAACCAAAGAAACCCCGCGCGCACCGGCGCCCGAGATCAAGCCGGCAACGCGCAAAGCGTCGATACCGTTTGAGAAAAGCGGCAATGTCGTCATCGTTCCCGTGACTTTGAACAATCGCCAGACCGTCAATTTAGTGGTCGACACCGGCGCCAGCTTCACTTTGATTTCCCAGTCCCTCGCCCGCGACCTCGACATCGATCTGAGCCGCAACCGCAAGACCATGCCCTTTCACACCGCCAACGGCGTGGTCGACGCGCCGCTGACGACCCTCGACTCCATCGCCGTCGGCGGCATGGAGATCAAAAATCTCACCGCCGCCGTCCACGACGCCACTCCCGATATCCACGCCGCCGGCCTATTAGGTTTGAATTTCCTGAGCAACTTCCGCATGGACATCGACACGCAAAAAGGCATGCTGCACTTGGAAAAGAAATAGCCCGCGGCTTCGAAATCTCCCGGAAACAGAACCGTTACCGATCGGTTGGCGACCATTGAGCCTTGTAGGGTGCGCTGTGCGCACCGTTTGATCGATGGTGCGCATAGGGCACACTACAAAACTGTAGCGCGGCAGAGCCGCAACCAAAGTTTCGGAACCGGAGGATTTAACCGCAAAGCTTGTCCTGAGCCCTTCGGCTACGCTCAGGATAAACTCCTGCGAAGGAACTTGAGCCGCGCAAAGAGCGCAAAAAAAATCCGAATTGTAGGGGCGGGTTTTAAACCCGCCCTCAGACATTCGGAGCGTCGGAAAATTTGTGCTAGCCACGCAAATTTTGAGCTATAGCGGCACGAAGAACACGAAGGTTTTCGTAGGGTGCGCTTCGCGCACCGGTCAGTCTCGGATTGTCTCGCGCAAAGCAGGTCCTGATCCCGTTCGACCAAGCTCAGGGTAAACTCCGTCGAAGAGCGCCAAGTTCGGAATCGTGATAAGTGAAGAGTGAATAATCGTGGAGGAAAAATGAACAGAAGAACCGCCATCCAGCAAATGGCAACTTTTTTTCTGACTACTGCTTCTTGCGCCGAGCCCCAGCAGCCGAAGAAAGTCCCGCGGATAGGGTATCTATCAAATATCGACCCAGCTAGTGACTCGGTCCGTGCTGAGGGAATTCGGTTGGCCCTGCGCGAGCGTGGCTACATAGAGGGACAGAGTATCGCCTTCGAGTACCGATATGCGGAGGGCAAGCGCGATCGGACCCCTGAGCTTGCCGCCGAGCTGGTGCGTCTCAAGGTCGATGTCATCGTGGTGGCAGGAGGGGACGGGCCGATCCGGGCGGCCAAGAATGCGACCAAGACGATTCCCATCGTTATGGTGGGCATTGGGTCCGATCCTGTCGAGGCAGGCCATGTTGAAAGCCTTGCCCGTCCCGGCGGCAACGTCACCGGCATTACAAACCTGTCCAGAGAGCTAGGCGGAAAGCGGCTGGAGCTGCTCAAAGAAGCGGTTCCAAAACTTGCCCGTGTCGCCGTTTTCTACGAGCCGGCTATTCAGGCCACTGTAATCGACGTGAAAGAGGTTCTCCCAGTCGCGGCGCGTGCGCTGAAGTTGATTATTCAGCCTTGGGAGATAAAAACTGCGGACGATTTCGAGAGGGTATTTGCTGCGATGGGCAAGCAGCGCCCGGATGGACTCTACGTGCCCTTGGGCCCGCTAATGCGTGAAAATGAAAAACGGATCGCGGGCTTTGCGTTAAAGAGCCGGTTACCGTCGATGTTCCAGAGCACAGAAGCTGTAGATGCCGGTGGGCTCATGTCCTATGGGGCAGACATCGCGGATAGTTACAAGCGTGTCGCGTATATTGTGGACAGGATTCTTAAAGGCGCCAAACCAGAAGACCTGCCGGTCGAGCAGCCGATGAAGTTTGAGTTCGTCATCAACTTGAAGACGGCGAAGCAGATCGGCCTGACGTTACCACAGTGGACGCTGATGAAGGCGACCAAGGTGATTCAGTAAGACGGACCGATTGAATGCGGTCGAGGATGGAAGATCGATGATCGAGGATGGCATTTTCGATCCTCCGTCCTCCATTCTCGATCCTCGACCCGTTCTTTTCAGTTCCCCGCCACCGTCATCTTCGAAATCTTCACCGTCGGCGCGGCGATGCGGCTGCGCATGTCGAGATCATTGCCGACGCTCTCGATATTATGAAACATCTCTTTCAAGTTGCCGGCGACGGTGATCTCTTCGACGGGAAACGCCAGCTCGCCGTCTTCGATCCACATCCCGGCGGCGCCGCGCGAATAATCGCCGGTGACCATGTTGACGCCGAAGCCGATCATCTCCGTGACGTAAAGTCCCGACTTGACCGAGCCGATAATTTGTTCGGGCGAGTCTTTGCCGGGCGCGAGATAGAAATTCGCCGGCGACGCGCCAGGCGGTTCCCCGACCGAACGCGACGCGTTGCCGGTTGACGCCATGCCGAGCTTCTTGCCGCTGTAAGTGTCGAGCAAGTAGCTTTTCAGCTCGCCCTTTCCCACCACGGTTTTCTTTCGGATCGGTAATCCTTCGGCGTCGAAGGGCCGGGAGCCGAGCGCGCCTGAGATCGTTCCGTCGTCAACCACATTGAGTAATTCCGAGCCGATCTTCGTATTCAACTTGCCC
>Ga0137461_1000162_pt1 | contig 15289 bp, 13 predicted proteins | sample EasRivERMGT746_2_FD_104650 | JGI IMG/M metagenome (GOLD analysis project Ga0137461, IMG submission 104650) | Soil microbial communities from meander-bound floodplain in the East River, Colorado, USA - East River MetaG ERMGT746_2 | ecosystem: Environmental > Terrestrial > Soil > Floodplain ... | reverse complement strand
GGCCAATTAGGTACTGACCTGGTCAGCGTTCTACAAGGTTGCGGAAACTTTGAAGTGATCCCGTTAACCCATGAGGATGCCGATTGCACCGATGCAATCGCAGTTCGCACCGCGGTACTTCATGCGCGCCCGCAATTCGTCATCAATAGCGCGGCCTACGTCCGTGTCGATGATTGCGAGGATCACGCGTCTGAAGCTTTTGCCGTCAACGCCATTGGCGCATACAACATTGCGCGCGCCGGCGCGGAGATCGACGCCTGTTGTGTTTATATCAGCACCGACTATGTCTTCGACGGCGAGAAAAAAACTCCTTACGTTGAATCCGATCCAACAAACCCGATCAATGTTTACGGCACATCGAAACTTGCCGGCGAGCAGCTAACCCGGCAGGCGGCGCCGCACTGGTTAATTGTCCGAGTGTCCAGCCTGTTTGGCAAGACCGGCGCGCGGGGCAAGGGCGGTAACTTCATCGAAACAATTCTTGCCAAGGCGAAAAAAGGTGAAGCGCTTCGAGTCGTTGATGACATTCGCATTTCGCCGACCTACACGCGCGATGCGGCGACAGTGATTAAACAATTAATTAGCGCTCACAGCGCCGGCGTTGTGCACGCGGCCAACCGCGGCGCCTGTACTTGGTACGAGTTGGCCAAGACGGCGCTTGAGCTTTGCGCCATCGATGCTGCGATTTCCGCCGTGCCTTCGTCGACTTTTCCGACTCGAGCCCACCGTCCGAAAAATTCCGTTCTTGGCACTGAACGGTTATTCGTCGGAGCCGGGGTTGAAACCCCGACTTGGCAACATGCTCTGCGCGCCTATTTGCACGAGAAGGGGCATTTGCTGAGTTCCAAAAATATCGCCGTCGGTTGAAACCGCCACAACGCTTTCAAATCCAGTTGGTCTTCCATTAAATCAACGCAAGGAGAAACACCCCTTGTCAAATACCCAATTGTCCGTTCGTCTGTCGCGTAAGATTCACCGCTTCCGCCAACAGAGAACGATCCATGATTATTTGCAGCGTTACACCGTCCGCAAACTGCAACTGGGCAGCGGCGGCAACCCGTTGCCGGGTTGGTTGAATACCGATATCGATCCGTCGGGCGAGATGGTTCTGTTGGATATTTGCCAACCGTTTCCCTTCGACAATGAATCGTTCGCCTACGTCTATTCCGAGCATTCCATCGAGCATGTCTCCTATCGGCACGGCGTACACTGTTTCAAGGAATGTTTTCGCGTGCTCCAGGCCGGCGGCAAGATTCGCATAGCGACGCCCAATCTGGCGTTTCTCGTGGCGCTCTATAACCGTGAAAAGACCGATTGCCAGAGCCGCTATATCGATTGGTCCATGGAAATGTTTGGGCCGGGGTTGGAAGTCTCGCGCGAGGCCTTTGTGATCAATAATTTTTTTCGTAACTGGGGCCATGAATTCATCTATGACTACGCGGCCCTCGAGTTGGCGCTGCAACAAGCCGGGTTCGTCGATATTCGGCGAGCCGAAGTTCTCGAAAGCGACGATCCGGTAATGCGCGGACTGGAGTCCCACGGGCGGGTCATTCCCGCCGAATTCAACGAGTTGGAAACGGTCGTGGCAGAGGCGTCCAAGCCGCTCTAGCTCTCGAGCTTTTTCCGACGATCGGAACCCTTCAACTCAATGCTCAAGTCGGTGATCATTCCCGCCCTCAACGAGGCGGAGAATCTGACGCGCAATCTGCCCCAAGTGCGCGCGCAGTTGGCGCCGGCGGATGAGTTGCTGGTCATCGATAACGGTTCGAGCGACGAGAGCGCGGCGGCGGCGGCCAAGTGCGGCGCCGAAGTCATTCACGAGCTGGTGCGCGGCCGCTCCCAGGCGCGCAACGCCGGTATCAGGAGAGCGCGTAGCGAGATTCTAATTTTTTTGGATGCCGACTGTACGCCGCAAGCCGGCTGGTTGGCTGAGCTATTAAAGCCGTTCGAGAATCCATCCATCGGCTGCGTCGCCGGGGCGATTCAAACCATCGGCACCGGCACGCCGTTTAGCAACTATCTGGTCAACAAGGGACACTTGGCGCAGTCGGTTTATTTCGAACACCCTTTTCATCCCTATGCGGCCACCGGCAATGCGGCGTTTCGCCGTGCGGTTCTCGAGCGGATCGGTTTTTTTGATGAAGCGCTGTGGGCCGGCCACGACGCAGACCTGAGCTGGCGCATGCAACTGGAGACCACTTATAAAATCGCGGCGGCGCCGCTGGCGATCGTCAGCCACAAGCAGGATTTAAGCTTTAATGGATTCCTGAAACAAAAACGCAGACACGCCCAGGGCGCGGTATTGCTCTATAAAAAATATCAGCACTATCGCCAAGCCGAAGTTGCGTCGTTTAAAGAAATCTATTGGGAGTATCGCTCCATCGGCAAGCGCGGCTTCGACTGTTTGGCTCAGCTTTTGGCAGCACGTCTGGGACTGAAAAGTTCGTTGGATCTTGACCAGCAATATCAACTGGTGATCGAGCTGGGCGAAAAACTTGGCCGGATCGAAGGTTCGATCCGCAATCACGTCTGGTATCCATGAGTTCGCCGGTAAAACCGCTGATCCTCATGTACCATCGGGTCGCCACGCTCGACGCGGTGGAGCGCTACACGGTCTCGCCCAAACAGTTCGCTCAGCAAATGCGCTACCTCGACGAACATGAATACCATGTGATCAATCTCACGAGTCTGATGGATTGGTTTGCCGGCAAAGCTACGTTGGCGGAGGGTTCGGTTGTGGTGACATTCGACGACGGCTTCATGGATACCTACGAGCAGGCATGCCCGGTGTTGCGTGCGCACGGTTTCACGGCGACGTTTTTCATGATCAGCGGGCTCATGGGGAAAAATAATAGCTGGATGACGGCGCAAGGCTATCCGAGCACGCCGCTAATGGACTGGCGCGAAGTCGCGAGTTTGCAGCGCGCCGGATGTGAAATCGGTTCCCACACCGCGACCCATCGCGATTTGACCGAAATCGCTCTCGACGACGCGCAGGCCGAGATCGCCGACTCGAAAAAAATGTTGGAAGACCGTCTCGGCGCGCCGGTGGATTTTTTTGCTTATCCCTATGGCCGCTTTGGCGACTCCGCGCGGCAGTTGGTCGAAGCTGCCGGTTACCGTGCCGCTTGTGCGACGGCGGCCGGCTTTATTACCCCGGACGCCGATCCTTATCAACTGTGCCGCGTCGAAGTCGCCGGCACGGACTCATTGCGCGGGTTTAGGCACAAACTGGAGTTCGGCTTCAATAAATTTACTTCCGCCGATCTGCTCCGATACTACGCCCGCCGGGTGGCCGCCAAGGCGCTCGGCAATTAGGAATTTCGTTGGATCTCTCCGTAATCGTCTGTACGTATAACCGCTGCCAATTTTTGGCGGGAAATCTGGAAGCCCTAGCGCGCCAGGTAACGCCGCCGGAACTTAGTTGGGAAGTCGTCATTGTCGATAATAATTGCACCGACGACACGGCCAAAGTCGTCGAGGCGGCGCGGCAAAAATTTTCCGTTCCCTTGCGCTACGTCGTCGAGACTAAGCAGGGGCTGTCCAACGCGCGCAACTGCGGCGTTGCGCAGGCGCGCGGCCGCTATTTAGTTTTTACCGACGATGACACCCGGCCCTTGCCCCAGTGGGTCGAAGCGATTTGGCAAACCTTCGAACAGGAACAATGCGACGGCGTTGCCGGCCGAGTTGAGCTTGACTGGCCCATGGCGCGGCCGGCTTGGCTGATCGACGATCTGCTGTCGTCGCTCGCCCATGCGGATTACGGGCCGACGTTACGGCCGTTGTCGGTGGCGCAAGAGCCACCGTTAGGCGCGAATATGGCGTTTACGCGGCAGGTCTTTGAGCGCGTCGGCAACTTCAATCCCAACCTCGGCAGGATCGGCAAGAAGCTGCTTGGCGGCGAAGAAACCGATCTATACGAGCGCGTGCTCGCCGCTGGATTTAAAGTCCTCTACCAACCGCGCGCCGCGATGCGTCATGATATCGAGGCCGAACGGGTAGACAAATCTTATTTTCGCAAGTTGTACTATTACGGCGGCCAGGTCTACGGCCAACAGGGCGAGAAGAATTCGCCGCGCCAGCTCTTCGGCGTGCCCATTTTTATCATCCGCCAACTGTTTTCCACCGCTTGGAGCTTTGTCACCGATGGGCTGCGCCACGGACTGGATCTGGTGTTTAAACAAGAACTGAATATTTGGTGGCACTGGGGCTATGTGACCGGCTGCTTTAAAGCGTATCGGGCGCAACGACAATAGCTTACACGATGAGTGTCTGTGTCGTCATACCGGCTTACAATTCGGCGCCGTTTATCGCCGCTGCGCTCGACAGCGTGCTGGCGCAGAGCCATCCGGTCAGCGAAATCATTGTCGTCGATGACGGCTCTACCGATTCCACGCCGCAGATCGTCGCGGGTTATCCCCACGTAAAGTGGGTGAGCCAGGATCATCGGGGCCCCTCGGCGGCGCGCAACAGCGGGATTCGCCGTGCGCTGTGTGAGTACGTCGCGTTTCTCGATTCGGATGATTTGTGGCAGCCGGACAAGATTGAAAAACAGTTGGCGGCTTTGGCGGCCCATCCATCGGCGGCGTTTGCATTTTCGACTTTGGCGATTTTTTTTTCGCGCGACGCGCGCGAGGTTTCCAACCAACTGTACATGCCCGATGAGCTTCGCGCCTGGCTTGGCGCTCGATCCACCGAAGCAGGCTGGGCATTCGGCAATGTCTACTCGCTTCTGCTGCGTGCCAATTGTGTGCTGACGTCGTCGGTGTTGGTGCGGCGCAGCGCGTTGCTGGAAGCGGGCTTGTTCGACGAATCCCTAAGCCACGGCGAAGATCACGAACTATGGCTGCGCCTGGCGCGCCGTTGGCCGGCGGTGTTTATCACCGACGTCATTGCTAAATATCGGATTCATTCTTCGTCCATCTCAGGTCGCCGAGAAAATCGCCAAGGGATCTTCTATCGCGCCACGATCGATGTCTTGACGCAGCATCACCGTAGATTTCCATCTTTTGAAGCGGCCCGAGCGTTGGCGGCGATGTACAACAACTACGCGATGTTTCAGATTAAGGAACGGGCGTTCGGCGAAGCGAAACAGTTGGCGGGCAAGAGTCTGCGCGTGGCGCCGACGCCAAGCGGGTTTCGCCTCTGGATTGAAGCGGCTTTTCCAAAAACCTATTCCCATGCGGTGGGCTTACTGCGCGGCGGTCGAAATCCATGAGCGGCAATCCCTTAGTCAGCGTCATTTGCCCGGCGTATAACTGCGCTCCATTCATCGCCGCCGCTCTGGACAGCGTGTTCGCGCAATCCTATCGCCCCATCGAGGTCATCGTCGTCGACGACGGCTCTACCGACGCAACCCCCGAGCTGATTAAAACCTACCCCGAGGTTCGTTACCTACGGCAGGCCAATCGCGGCCCGTCGGCAGCGCGCAATAGCGCCATCCGCGCCGCCCAAGGCGATCTCGTTGCCTTTCTCGACGTCGACGATCTATGGACGGCGGAAAAACTAACCGAGCAGATCGCCGCACTCCAGTCCCATCCCCAGGCCGGGCTCTGTTTCGCGGATATGCGTCTGTTCTCGGACGGTGGCGCCGACGAGCCGACGATGTTTCAAAAATATCGCCTCAACGCCGAATTCTTCGGCCACCCGCGGGTGGTCGATCGGGCGTTGGCCAAACTGGTGACCATGAATTTTATTCCGACCTCGTCGGTGCTGGCGCGGCGCGCCGCGCTGCTCCAAGCCGGCGGATTCGACGAACAGTTTCGCAAGGCCGAGGACTGGGATCTGTGGCTGCGCATAGCGCTTGACCGGCCGATTATCTATTCGGCCAAGCTGCTGACTTTGAAACGCGTGCACGAGGTGAATACGTCGCGGGATGCCGAAGGCATGAACGTGGCGGCTTTGCAGGTTCTGGAAAAATTTCAGCGCGATCATCAAGCCCGTTTGCCTAAACTCGGCATCGATATGCCGAGAGTGTTGCGCGACGGCTATCGCAACCTCGGTTATTTCTACCTGCGCCAAATCGCTCTGGCCGAAGCGCGCCAGGCGCTCTCGCGCAGTCTTGCACTCGGCTTTCAGCCGCGCGCGTTGGTTTATTTTCTTTCGACGTTTTTAGGCCGCGGTGTGGTCGGCTCCTGGGTGCGCGCCCGCGGGTGATCGGCATGCTTTTCGACGGCGCGGCGATTTTTGGTGCGGTGGGTTTTTCCGAACGGAGTCAAACGGCCGAGCGCAACGCCGAACAGCTTTCGCGCCGGGCCGCAGCGCTGGGCGCGCGCAGCGGTTACGCGTCATTTGGTTGCGCCGCCTTGGGTTGGGTCGATCGCAAACCGCAGTGCGGCGCGGCGAATCATCGGTGGCAAATTTCAAAATTACCGCTTGCCGTGGCCGGCGAGATTGCTGCACCTTCGCGAGTTGCAAAGAATATGGAACGCGCGGGCGATAAATACGATTGGATTGTTGCGGACCATGCGGCAAGTGGGGGCGAATTTTTAAAAACGCTAGAGGGCACTTTTTCGCTGGCGCTTTGGCAAGAGCGCGGCTCGCAACTTACTTTGATGACCGACCGCTCGGGCGACGGACAATTGTTTTACCGCCAAGCGGCGGACGGATTGCTCTTCAGTTCGTGGCTGCGGCTTCTCGCCGGGCCCCAGTGCGATCTCGACCGCCAATCGGTCCAGGAGTTTTTGCGCTTTTTCTACGTCGCGCCGCCGCGATCCATTTACAAAGGAATTTCTCGCATCGAACCTGGCCATTATTTGACCGTTGCCCATAGCGGCGCGCTCACGACGCACGAACTCGATCCCATTCACGGCGATGAGCGCGAAAGCGCCAACGTGGACGGCGCGGATGCAACGTTGCGGCAATTTCAAAACCTCTTCGAAGCCTCGATTGAACAGCGCATCGGCGGCCGGCGTGTGGGCATTTTTCTTAGCAGCGGCGTGGATTCGGCGACGCTGATGGCTGGATGTCAGCGCATCGTTGCGAATCAAGTCGAAGCGTTCACCGTTGGCTTCGATGCGCCTGAGCTGGACGAAAGCGCTGCGGCGCGCGCCTATGCCGACTGTCTCGGCGTGCCGCATAGGACGCTCCGATTCAACTCAAGCGATTATCTTGCGGCGTTCGAACAAAATCGCCGCGAATTCGATCAGCCGTTTGCCGATCCGGCGAGCTTGCCGTTGACTTGCGCCGCTGGTGCCGCCAAGCAAAGCGTCGAAGTTCTCACCGATGGTTCTGGGAGCGATGGCCTGTTCGGCGCGCCGATTCCCCGTCACTTGCGTTTTCCCTTGGAGTTTTCCGATAGACTTCCTGTGGCTCTGCGTAGGTTCATCGGCGCTTGCCTTAGCCGTGGCGAAATCTTCGGGCTCGCTTCCCACTCTGCGCTATTTGATTATGATGAGGTTGAAGAGCTTTTCATTACTTGGCCCGGCTGGAGCAAAAGCAATTTGGCAGAGCTGCTCGGCGCGCCGGTGAGCTTTCAAGAAAGCGGCTTTTACCACGCCTTTCGCGCCCGACGGAACAGTAGCGCGCAACAAGTCTTCGAAGCCGTCGCTATCTACCCTCCCGACGATGCGCGCTTTGAGGCCGCGGCGCTGGCGAATATTGCGATGACGCTGCCGTACCATGACGGCGAGCTTTGCCGCTTCGTGCGCCGCCTGCCGCAATCGCTTCGTTTTCACGCTGGCGCATCGAAGGTCTTACTGCAGCAGTTGTTCGGCAAATATTACCCCGCGCCCCGGCAAGCTTTGAAAAAACGTTACTTTAACTTTCCGCTGCAGTCCTTTTTGGCCGAGGGCGATTACGCTTTGGCGCGGCGCTACTTGTCGGTGGAGTGTCTTACCCGCCATGGCCTGGTCGACACCAAACGAGCCGGTGTTTGGATCGATCGCCATTTGGCTGGCGACCCGTCAGTGCTGTTCAAAGTTTGGAGCCTCTTGGTTCTCCATGCTTGGTTGGATTCGAGAAACTAGGATACGATCTATGAGCATGTCTAGCCCCATTCGAGTTTGCGCTTTCTCGCATTATTTCCCGCCGCATTTCAGCGGCGCAGGTTTGTATGCGATCACGCTGGCGAAGGAGTTCGCTAAAAAGGGCGTGCAATTTATCTTTGTCACGGTGGACAATTCCGGCCTGCCACGGCTCGACGAGTACCAAGGATTCGAGGTCCACCGCGTCGCCGAGGGACAAATGAAGCATGGAGAATTCACGCTGTGGTGGAATCTCGGCAACGCGCTCTATTCGCTGCGCCACCGGTTCGATATCATTCACGCCTTCGGCAGCACCTATCGCAACAGCGCCATTGGCCCGATCAGTAAATTTCTTGGCAAAAAAAGCCTGACGACGGTGAGCATGGCAAACAACGATCTCTATCCAATCGCCATGGGGACCAGTGCCGGTAAGCTGCAGCGGCGCTTTTTGTGTTATGTCGATCGCTATGTGTCGCTCAGCCATCAAATTACCGACGAAATAAAAACTCTGCCGCTCGATTTCACCAAGGCCGCGGAGATCCCCCAAGGCGTCGATACCGGCCGGTTTTATCCCGCCGACGCAAATCAACGCGCCGAATTACGCCAGCGTCTGGATCTTCCCCACGGACCCTTGGCGATCTATGTCGGTGTGTTGGATTCGCGCAAAAACGTCAAGTGGCTGGTCGAAACCTGGCTGAAGAACTCCGAGGCCTTTGGCCCCTGGCGGCTGTTACTTGTCGGGCCCACCAGCCGCGATGCCTGTGACGCCGACCTACGCGAGCAGTTGCAATCCTTAGCTCAGGACCAAGGCGGGCGCGATCGGATCATCTTACGCGATTTCAATCCGCGCGTTGAAGATTATTATCGCGCCGCCGACCTGTTCGTGCTGCCGTCGCAAAACGAAGGCATGCCCAACGTCGTGGTCGAAGCGATGGCGTGCGGCCTTCCCTGCGTCGTGACCGCGATTAGCGGCACCACCGATTTGATCAAGCATGGCGACACGGGAATGCTTTTTACCGTCAATTCGGAACAGTCCTTCGTCGAGGCGATGCAGGCGTTGATGCAATCTGCCGAACTACGAGCGCAAGTCGGGGCGCACGCGCGAACCCTGATGCAACAAAGGTTTTCCAGCGAGCATGTCTGCCGGGTTTATCTCGACCTCTATCGTTCGATGTTAAACGGCGCCAGCCACTAACTGATATGCGCGGCACACTCGTTCTTTTGATCATCATCGGCAGCCTGCCCAAATGTTTGGCGCAGCCGTGGATCGGTGTGCTGATGTTTTCCTGGATCAGTTTCATGAACCCGCACAAATACGCCTGGGGACCCGTCCGTTCGTTTCCCGTGGCGATGGTGGTCGCCATCGCCACGCTTGTGGGCCTAGCGTTGACCCGGGACAAACAAATGTTGCCCAAGGACAAGCTCACCATTTGTATGGTGCTTCTTTGGATGGTTTTCATTATGACCACGCCATTCGCGATCAATCAAGCGGGGGCTTGGTCGCAATTGGCTGAAATATCGAAAATTTTGACAATGATTTTTGTCAGCATGATAATGATCAACGATCGACGAAAATTGCGCTATCTTCTGCTGACCATCGCATTTTCCCTCGGTTTGATCGGCGCAAAAGGAGGACTCTTCGCGATTCTTTCCGGCGGTGCGCACCGCGTCTATGGGCCAGAAGGGACGTTTCTCGGCGACAATAACGACTTAGGGTTAGCTCTGAATATGGCTCTGCCGCTGATGTTATACTTGTACAAGACTGAAACCAATTCCTGGATTAAGTTGCTGTTGCGAATTTCCTTTGTGATGTCGATCATCGCCATCGTTTTTACCTATTCGCGCGGCGCTTTTTTGGGCCTGGCCGTAGTCGGCTTCCTGTTGATGGTGAAGGCGCGCTATAAATCGCTGGCGATTGTGATGTTGGCCGCCGGGGTATTGATTGGGTCCCTATTCATTCCGTCGCAGTGGGGCGAACGAATGGGTACGATCAAGAGCTATGAGCGAGATCAATCGGCTCAGGGGCGGCTCAACGCCTGGGCGACGGCGTGGAATCTAGCGCTCGACCGGCCGATTATCGGCGGCGGTTTTCGAGCGTTTTTCGTTCGCGAAGTGTTTGTTCGGTATGCTCCTGACGCGCGAGATGTCCGGGACGTCCATAGCAGTTATTTTCAAATGCTCGGCGAGCATGGGTTTATTGGTTTGGGGATTTATTTGAGTTTGCTCGGCATGACCTTGACTTCGTTGATCGCGCTCAAACGGCAATTGCGCAGAAATCCTGAGATCCAATGGGCGCAAAATTATCCCGATATGCTGCAAGTGAGCTTGCTCGCCTACATGGTCAGCGGCACATTTCTCGGGCGCGCCTATTTCGACCTTTTGTATCAAAATATCGCCATCGTCGTCATTGTGAAAAACCTTGTCTATCAAGAAATTCGCGCTTTGGGAAAGACTACGGCGGCGCCCGCGGCGCGGGCGGTTTTGCGCCCGATGGCGCCGCGCTACGGCTTACGCGTTTAATCTACGTCGAAACGCTGATCCAAAGCTCCATTCCATATGTTGACCTACATGCGATCTTTGCTGCAGTATCGCGAGCTGCTATATTTTCTCACGCTGCGCGAGATTAAAGCCAAGTACAAGCAGACTCTGCTTGGCGTAGCGTGGACCGTGCTCCAGCCGCTCGCCATGATCACGATCGTGACCGTGGTGTTCTCCTACTTCGCTAAAATACCGAGCGACGGCAAGCCTTATGCCGTGTTCGCATTCTGCGCCATGCTTCCCTGGCAGTTTTTTGCCGGAGTTCTTGGCCGCGGCGTGGGGAGTCTTCTCGGTAACCAAAATCTCGTCCAGAAAGTTTATTTTCCCAGGGAAATTATTCCGTTTGCCATCGTCGCCTCGGCGACGGTGGATTTCGCCATCGGCGGGTTGAGTTTCTTTGTGCTGCTTTGCTTCTACGAATCGGCGGTGCGGCTCTACTGGTTGATGATCATCCCGGTATTCGCGATTCAAGTTTGTTTTATGATCGGTTTGATCTTGTTTTTGTCGCCCATGAACGTTTTTTATCGTGATATCAGCCACGTCATGCCACTGCTGACGCAGGTTTGGATGTATGCCACGCCCATCATTTACCCCGTCAGTTTGGTCCCTGAGCGTTTTCGGTTCTTCTATTTCTTGAATCCCATGGCGGGGGTCATCGACGCCTATCGACAAATTCTGCTGCATCATTCGCCGCCGGATTTCACGTCGTTATCGATGGCGGCGGCGGTTGCCTTCACCATGTTGGCTCTGGGAATGGTTTATTTTAAACGCGTGGAGTTTAAGCTTGCGGATGTGCTTTAGCGAATCGCGTGTTGGAACTTTCGACACTCACTAAAAGAGTACGAGCTTAAGGATGAGTCGTTTAATTATGATGAAGCGGGGGATTTAGGTGAACGTCATTAGTTTTGAAAATGTTTCCAAGAATTACAAACTCTACAGCAAGGGCGGCCTCTACCTTCGCGACCGGATGAGTCATGTGTTGCACCGGTTAAATCCATTCAATGGGACGCCGTCGTCACTCATGGATAAGCGCCAGCCGCTTGAACGCGATTTTGCCGCTATCAAAGATGTTTCTTTTGACATCGAGCAGGGTGAGGCGGTCGGTTTTATCGGGCGCAACGGGGCGGGGAAAAGCACGATCCTAAAACTGCTCGCCTCGGTGACCAAACCGACATCCGGAAAAGTCTCGATCAATGGCCGGGTTGCCGCGTTGATCGAAGTTGGCGCGGGGTTTCACCCCGAGCTCACCGGCCGAGAGAATGTGTTCTTGAATGCGTCGATCCTGGGCATGAAAAAAGTCGAAATCGAAAAGCGCTTCGACAGCATCGTCGGCTTCGCCGAGCTGGAAGAATTCATCGACACGCCGGTCAAGCACTACTCTTCCGGTATGTATGTGCGCTTGGGCTTCGCCATCGCGGTGCATAGCGATCCAGACATCTTTCTCATCGATGAAGTCTTGGCCGTAGGGGACGAATCGTTTCAGAAAAAATGTTTAGACACACTTGCAGCGCACAAGGCCGCGGGGAAAACCATGATTCTCGTGTCCCATGATCTAGCCAAGGTTGAGGAAGTCTGTGCACGTTGCATCTACGTGGATCATGGGCAAATCCGCTACGACGGTGCGCCGTCAAAAGCGATAAACCATTACAGAAGAGATATTGCTGGAACGTTAACCCCCCAGGGTTTGAATCAAGACGATCACCCGGAGTCTGATGTAAGAATACTTGAGGTGGTTCTTCGCGATCGCGAAGGTACGGAACGCGCGAGCTTTCGCACCGGTGATGATGTAACACTAGAAATTCGGTTCAGTGCGGCGCAACGAATTCTCGACCCCGCATTCGGTATTGCGGTCGTTGGGCCTCAAGGTGAACTTGTGTCGGGTTTCAATACCCTTACGAATTCCTTTCGGATACCTTACGTTGAAGGTCGAGGGAATATATGTTGTAGGCTCGTCGATTTGCCCCTACAAAAGGGCACGTATTCGATCGACGTAGACATTCACACGTCCGATTATAGTTACACGTACGATCATCAAAACAATATCGGCAGACTCGATGTTGACGGTTCGAATCAACACGTTAGCGGGTTGGTTGCTTTACGTAGTGAATGGTTTCAAGAAGCTGAGCAAAGATCGGCCAACGCGATTAGTGCGACTAGCTGTGTTAGGCAATAATCAGACTAACCAGATTCTTCAAATGACAATAACTCCTTCTCTAATGGCAGTTGAGGCTTTACACGTGATTTGCTAGACGATAAGGAGCGACAATCGCACCGCGAATATCCTCAGTAGTTCGTGCAAAACTTCGGTGGTTGTAAACATGTTTTAGACGTTGCTTGCGGGCCGGGCGTATTTTTGGAGCTGCTCAAGGCCGCGGAAATCAACGCTACAGGCATCGATGCCGATCCTAAAGTTGTTCAGTTCGCGCAATCGAAAGGCTGCTATGCCGTCCAGTCTGATATTGTTGAATATCTTGAAAATACCAGTGAACGGTTTGACGGAGTTTTCTGCTCTCATGTCATCGAGCATCTGCCGTTCGAGGCGGTTCTCAGGGTTATTCAGGGAGCCTTTAAGTGCATTGGGAACGAAGGGATTTTGTATTGGCGTTCCCGAACCCCAGAGCGCTCAGAACCCACCTCGACCAGTTCTGGATCGATCCCCAGCATGTTCGCTTCTACGACAGTAGACTTATAGAGAGCGTTCTCCACTGGTGCGGATTTAGCGTTGTTTCGAATTCCGACAATCGTTCATCCGCGCCAGGTGGCGGCTCGCGTTCCAGCGCCGATGCGCTCGAAGGGTTACCCATATTCGCTAAGAACCTGCGTGGTTTTGGCCGGACCGCATGGCTTCATACTTCTTGTTCCGGACCGACTTGGAAACAATTGAAGAATAAAATGGCGATTCGGCTTCGAACAATTTTAGGAATTACGGAACTCAGTCAAGAATTGCAGTCAGTCGGTTTGGTTGTGCATGAGATGTATAGGTTAATGAATAACGCCGGATTGACCGACGAGTTTGACATGGAGGTTAGACTCGTGGCGAAGAAAACCGCCGACAAAATGACGCCGCGGGAGCCTCTGCCAAGTTTACGATCGTAGATCAGGTCAGAAACCAATGGTTGAGAGTTCGAATATCCCTGCGATGAAAAGTCGCCAACCTACGGGACGTTTCGGCTTTAATGTCATCGGGTTTGTCAGCGCCAATCTGGGGTTAGGCATTACGGCTAGGAACATTGTTCATTTACTAATAAGTCATGGCGTGCCGACGGCCGTTTTTGATTTAGATCCAGGCAAAGACCGTGCGAAATATGACCTAAGCTTCGAATGTTATGCAGTTAGGACACTGAACGAACTACCCTATTCCATAAACCTTTTCATTCTACCGCCGACCGATCTCGCGGCATTCATTTCGGAAGGCTTCAACTTCGATTTTGGTAGGGCGGGCCGGCTCGATTTTGCCTATGTCATTTGGGAGCTCCAAGTTTTTCCAACACGATGTCTTCCCGTGTTAAAGCTATTCGATGGACTGCTTGCCGGGTCGGATTTTGTCCGTCACGCGCTTGAATCGACCTTTCCGGACGCGCTAACGATCAGCGCGCCCGAGCCTGTACGACTGCCCGACGATATCACGGCATCGCGCGAAAATTGGGGTTTGCCTAAAGATGCGGTAATCTTTGTTTCAAGTTTTGACCCGTTGAACGATTTTGCGCGAAAAAATCCGTACGCTACGGTCTCTGCATTTCGGCAAGCGTTAGACGATAATCCCCAAGCCTATCTATTGTTCAAAATGAATTGTAACGGAAAAGTTCATCCCCTCGTCGACTCGCTAAAAAAAATGACTGCTGGGCATCCACGTATTTTATTTAATACGGACACCCTGAGCTATGCCGAAGTTTTAAGCTTATACGCGAGCTGCGATGTTTTTGTTTCTTTGCATCGGGCCGAGGGCCTAGGATTGGGGTTAATGGAGGCGATGGCGCTAGATAAACCGGTAATCGCTACAGCGTGGTCCGGCAATATGAATTACATGAATTACAGTAACTCTTGCTTGGTGCCTTACGAGATGACTCCAGTGCAGGCGGGCAATGCCGGGTATCAGCCGGCTTCGCTCGGTGTTCAGGCCAGTTGGGCGGAGCCCAATATTGAGCAAGCGGCGGCTTGGATGCGGCGATTGGCTAGTGATCCAGAACTAAGAAAAACAATTGGCGAAAGAGCTGGTGTATCCATCAGGGAATACCAACAGCGCGCGGAGCAAGGAACTTTTATCGAGGAATTGCGCATGATTTGGGAGCAAATAGATGTTTTTTCCGCGCATAAGACGAACATTAAGCCGAATGTCAATGTAATTCGCGCTGCGCTTCAGGATTACAATCTATCACCATTAAAACGTACTGTGAGGAGAGCGCGGCGAGCAATGGACAGACATCTTCTTTGGCGGTTCAATAAACAGGACAGCATTTTGACGCACTAACCGCTTTGATGCGTGTTGCATGGTTGCTTTTTTACTTGCGCGAAAAATCGATCTGAATTTTATGCGGTCACATTCGACGGAGCTTTTGTTGGCATGAAAATACTATTCGTCCAGCATGATGCCCATCTGAAAGGCGGTACCGGCCAGGTCCTGCTGCAACTCATCAAAGGGCTGCAAAAGTTTGGTGTCGAATCCATCGTGATTTTCCCCAAAGACGGCGAACTGCCAATGGCATTAGGCGACGAAGGCGTAAAAACTTTCATTGTGCCCGCCGAAGTGTTTTCCAGTTGGCGACCGGAAAGCGGCAATTGGTATCTTG
>Ga0137461_1000161_pt1 | contig 15332 bp, 11 predicted proteins | sample EasRivERMGT746_2_FD_104650 | JGI IMG/M metagenome (GOLD analysis project Ga0137461, IMG submission 104650) | Soil microbial communities from meander-bound floodplain in the East River, Colorado, USA - East River MetaG ERMGT746_2 | ecosystem: Environmental > Terrestrial > Soil > Floodplain ... | reverse complement strand
GGCGAATCACCGCTGCCCACAGATAAACAAGGCGTCCAGGCCCGACGTTTTGCCGGGACGTAATTGCGGCTTTAAAAAATTGACAACAAATTTAGCGTGCTGACGCCTCTTGTGAGAAAGCACGAGGTCCGCTAAATATCTGACCACGCGAATCATCAACCAGCCAAGGAGGCATCCCATGGGCACCCAATACAAGGAAGTGAACACGCTTTCGTTCATCGGCAACGTCGGTCCAAAGACTGAACGGGTGTGGAAAGAAGTCGATGAAGATATCGACATCATCGGCTGCCGGGACAAACACGAGCGCGCCTGCCAGCTCATCGCGCCGCTCAAGCTGCTGCAAAAAAATCTTCCCGGCGACGGCGACACCAAGCAGTTGGCGATTTTCGTCAATGACGACGTGCGCATCGAGCTGCAATATTGCAGCGGCAAGAAAGGCGCCAACGGCCATCGCCCGGCGGGTTTTTGCGAGACCCAGATCCAGGTGCAAAACCAGCGCGTGACCAATACTTCCGAAGGCGATTTTACTTTGGACGAAGGCGACGTGCTGATGGTGCCGGCGCACCTGAGCCACGACAACAGCGGCGCCGGGCCGGCGACGCGGCTGATCGTCTACACGCGCTCGCCGGTGCAGATCGGCCAGACCTATCCGGTCAAAGAAAGCGTCATCCCGAATAAGCAATGCACTTTGTTAAAACCGAAAACCGTTCTCGACAAGATCGACGAAGGGACCGCGTCGGGCGGCAAACATTTCGAGCTGGTCGAGAACGCCGACATCATGATCGAGACCACGCATCGCTCCGACGCGCAAAAAATTTATCACCGCGGCTTCGGCCAGGACGAGATCGCGTTTCAACTCTCCGGCCAGCGCGCCACGCGCACCAATCAAGGCGACTACATGCTCGACACCGCGGATTTTCTCTTGATCCCGCCCGGCACTTCGCACCGTAACATCGGCGACATGGCGACCATCCGCGTAATTCTCTACACGAGAAAATCCGTGCGGCTCGCCGATGAATACATCGAGCGCGCCAAACGAGCGGGAATTGCTACCGCGTAAGAATGGTAAGGTGTAAGGGGTGAAGGGTAAGCAACGGGAAAAAATTCGAAGCTCGAAATCCGAAATCCGAAACAAATTCAAAATGATGAAAACAAATACAATGTTCCAAACGAGCCCAAATCGGATTCGAGGTTTTGGATTTTCCGGGTTTGGGATTTACTTTGGCCCGGTTTGTTTCGATCCGCGGGGCCTCTTTCGAGCTTCGGATTTCGGATTTGGATTGGCATTGATTAACGCGCGTAGTGAAGCCAAAGGGAAACTGAGCTGATATGCGAAGACTAGAATTCGCCTTGCTCTCAATCATCGTTGTCATCTTCTCCGCAGTGAGTGCGCGCGCAGCAGCGACATTAGAGAACATCAAAGTCTCCTACGCGGTGTTGAGCGCGGCCTATATGGATCATGTGACGGCCATGGAGAGGGGCTACTTTCGCGACGAGGGGCTGAACGTCGAAGTGCTGCGCATGGGCGGCGGCGTCGCGACGCCTGCCCTGCTCTCGGGCCAGCTTCATTTCAGCAGCTCGGCCGGATCGTCGCTCAGCGCCGCCGTGCGCGGCGGGCCGGTAAAGATCGTTTACACCAATCTGTCGCGGCCCAGTTACTATCTGGTCGCGACCAGCGCCAACATCGCCACGGCGAAAGATCTCGTCGGCAAGAGAATCGTCATCAATAGTTTCGGCGACACCGGCCATCTGGCGACGATCTTGTATCTGAGAAAATACGGCATCAATCCGTCATCGGTCCTGTTCATCACCGTCGGCCGCAACGAAGTCCGGCTTCCGGCTTTAATGTCCGGCATGGTCGATGCCACGCCGCTGGCGCCGAGAGAATTGGTGAAGCTAGGTTTGCAGAAACAAAAAGTCTTGGCCGATCTCGGCAAGGAAATTCAACTGGTCTGGAACGGCGTCGCCGTGTCGAGCAAACTGTTGGCGGAAAATCCCGCCCTGGTTGAGCGCTTCCTGCGCGCGATTGTCAAAGGCCGCGAGTACGCGCGCCGCAACCGCGCCGAAACCATCGCGATCATCGGCAAACACGATCCCTCGCCCATCGAGGGCCTGCGCGCCGACTACGAGGTTACTAAGAGCAGCATGACCGACGAAGGCTGGCTCCCCGATGACATCCTGCGCGAGGAAGTCAGCATCCGTGCCGAACTCACCAAAGTCGCTTTGCCGGCGAATCCGCTAGGCATGTACGACTACAGCATCGTGAAAAAAATCTATGCCCAGCTAAAATCGAGCCGGTAACAACGGTTAGGGGTAAGGTAACGCAAAGAATTTTGGATTAAGGGAGTCAAACACATGAACAAAATATTTCGGATTCGATTCTTCGCTTTCCCATCCGACAATCGGAAATCTAAAAGCGGCCCCGCAGACCACAATCGAAAATGGCTGCGGGTTGTCGCTATCGTTGTCACATTCGCCTTCGGCGGGGTTGCGGTCGAGGCGCAGCAGCCAACGAAAATCCCCCGGATAGGATACCTAGCTGGTCCATCCCGTTCCGCTAACTCGGCCCGCATCGAGGCCTTCCGCCAGGGTCTACGCGAGCTTGGGTACATCGAGGGGAAAAACATTGTCATTGAGTATCGATCTGCTGACGGCAAACTCGAGCGTATCCCCGCGCTCGCGGCTGAGCTAGTGCGTCTCAAGGTAGACATCATCGTCACGGCTGGTGGGGCACCAAACCGTGCTGCCAAGGAAGCAACCGCCACGATTCCTATTGTCATGACGCAGAGCGGTGATCCGGTGGCGGAAGGGTTGGTCGCCAGCCTTGCGCGACCTGGTGGGAACATCACTGGATTGTCCACCCTTGCCCCGGAACTAAGCGGAAAACGACTGGAGCTTTTAAAGGAAATCATTCCCAGGCTCTCGCGCGTTGCCGTCTTCAGGACTTCGACCCAGCCGGGCAACGCGCAAACGTTAAAAGAGCTCGATCTCGCCGCAGGGGCGTTGAAAGTGAAGCTTCAATACCTAGACGTACTAGATCCCAAGGATTTTGAGACCGCATTCCGAGCCGCAGTTAAGGGGCGGGCTCAGGCAGTCCTTATGATGGTGGCGGGCGCCGTCGCCTCTGCTCACCGAACACAGATTGCAGAACTCGCGGTAAAGAGCCGGCTCCCGGTGATGTACACTGGGCGAGCAGGTGTGGAAGCCGGCGGGCTTGTGACCTACGGCGTGAACACTTTGGACTTGGACCGGCGCGCCGCTACGTATGTGGACAAGATTTTGAAAGGACGGACGCCCGCCGACTTGCCAGTCGAGCAACCGATGAGGTTCGAGTTCATCATCAATCTGAAAGCGGCGAAAGCCATCGGCCTGACGATTCCACCCAACGTACTGGTGCGGGCGGATCGGGTGATCAGGTGAGGGGTAAAGGGTGAGGAGTGAGGCGATAGTAAGGATTGCGTCGAATCAATCGCGCCATGATCGAACGAATCGATACACCCATCGAAAGTTACACCGCGAGCGCGGGGCGGATTTCATTTAACAACATGCGCGCTTGGCCGCGCACATCGTCGGACGCGACGCGCGCGATGATCGTCGTCAGTCCGGCATAAACATAGCCTTTGAGTAAACGCACGCATTCTTCCGGCGTGCCGAAAATCGTGAAGTGGTGGCCAAGCTTCGATCTCGGCTCGCCGAAGAAGATTTCCATCCACTGCCACCCTTCTTCTTTCGCGTTATCCGCTTCGCTTTGAATGTTGAAGGTCGCGTACAGCGTCGTCGCTTTGAGTTTTTCCACCCGGCCATATTCCTGAGCATAGCGATCAATCTGCTGGCGCGCGCCGGCAAATCTTTCCAGCGTCGGCGCCAGCGTCACCCAACCGTCGCCCAGGCGGGCAACGCGCTTGAAGCCGTTGTCGTTTCGGTCGGCGGCGATCCAGATTGGAATGCCGGGTTGCTGCACCGGGTGCGGCAGAATTCCCACGTCGTGAAGTTTGAAGTAACGGCCTTCGTAGTCAATCTTCGGCTCGCACCACAACCGGCGCATGATCTCGATGGTTTCGCTCAAGCGGCCGGCTTTTTCTTGCGGCGGTACGCCGCAGGCGGCGAATTGGCGCTGAATGTAATCGCGCACCGGACCGACGCTGACGCCGAGAATAATTCGGCCGTTGGAAATCACGTCAATCGTCGCCAACGCGTGGGCGAGCAGCACCGGATGGCGCAGCGCCGGCAGCATCGGCACGATGCCCAAGCGAATCTTGCTCGTCCGCGCCGCCAGCGCGGCCATGGTCGTCAAGCAATCGCCGCGCGCTTTGTCCAAAACTGTGACGCTATCGCCAAGCCAGACATGATCGAAGCCCAGCTCCTCAGCCTGCGCCGCGTCCGCCCAAAGCCGCGCAAAACTTTTCGCCGCTTCTTCCTGACGAATCAACTGGCGCGTGTGCAGTAGAAGACCGATCTCCATTGTGAACTTTCTACCTCATCGTTTGAGTAAGGAGTAAACAGTGAGGAGTAAGGGGTTTCGGAACTCCTGACTCCTGACTCCTGACTCCTGACTACTTACTTCCCCGAAGCGCCCGCTCCCAACCAAGCTCGCGCAGCTCTTTGTAAACTTCCCGGGTCAAACGAAAATCGAAAATCTGCTCGGTGGGCACGTCCTTTTGAATATTTAGCATGCGCTTGGCGATTTCGATGTCCGACTTCTGCGTGTCGATATCTTCGGTGCCGTCGGCGGTCATCATCTCCATGGTCGCGTCATAGTCGGCGCTGCGCACGTCGTCGGGCGCCTTGTCGTATTTTTTTCCCAATGACAGCGCCGGCGTTTTGAAACGTCTTACGAACTCGCGTCCTTTCACCGTGGCGCGCAGGAAGCGGCGCACCAAGTCCGGCCGTTTGACGACCATGTCTTCCGCTGCCGCCAAGCCGGTGTAGAGCATTTTGATTTCTTTGCCGATGTTGACGACTTCGTGCACAGCAAAGCCGCGCGACTGCATGCGCAGCGAATCGGCGAAGCCCAACACCGCCGAGTCCACGGTCTTCGCCGCCAGCGAAGTGACCCGGCCGCCGGTGCCAAGCGCGACCCAAATCACGTCGCGCAGCGGGTCCAGGTTATTTTTGCGCAGTATCAAGTTGGCCGCCCCTTCCATGGTATCGCCGCGCGAGGCGATGCCGATGCCCTTGCCGCGCAGGTCGGCGACCTTGCGAATATCGTCGCGCCAACTGAGAATTTTATAAAGCGGCCGGTCGAGATTGACGTAGACGACTTTGAGCTTGATGCCGCGCAGACTGGCGTTGAGCGACGATCCCGATGAGGTGCTGAAATGCAGATCGCCGGCCACCAGCGCCTGGGTCGCCAAGCCGCCGGGCATGGCGATCATTTCAACGTTCAACCCTTCGTCGCGATAATATCCCAGCTCCTTGGCGACGAAGTGCGGATAGTAAATCACGCCGAAGCTGGCGAACGACACGCGCAGATCTTCCAGCTTGGAACTCTGCGCCAAAGATCGCGAAGCGCAAAACGCGAAAAGAAAAACCGCGACGATGCTCAATAAGCCTTTTTTCATCTTCATCCGTGTGAGATTTGCATAACTTTTGAATGCACTCAAATGGCCGCGAAGGCGCGGCGCGCCTTGTCTCACCGGCGCGGCTGCGATATACACGCGGACTGAGGAGTGAAATCTATGGCGAACCCAGATCGCATCACTTTGGAACGCATCGATCACGGCGTGTTGCCGTCCAACGATCTTGGCCGGGCCTTTCGCTTTTGGTCGAGCTTCATGGGCGGCCAGATTGGCCATCACACCAACTTCAACGCCCGCGGCCTCAATCGCGAAGTGCCGATGATTATTTTTTTCACCGTCGCCAATCACCGCGGCTTCGGCGTGGCGCTGCAGGATTTTCGCATCTCGCCCAATCCGGCGCGCCGGTTGGATGGCATCGTGTGGGGCTTCGAAGTCGCGGCCGATAACTTGTCCGCCGCCACGGCGGAGGCCGAGAAGCACAAGCTGCGCTTTGAACGGGTCAGTGATTATGCCGAGTCGAGCCCGATCAAGGAGTCGTTATTTGTCCTCGATCCCGACGGCAACACCGTGGAGTTATGCATTCGCAAACAGCCCTGCGAGCAGCCGCCGCAAGCGGGACCGGTTCCGCTCCGGCGCATCAGCCACGTGCGCATCGAAGTAACCGAGCTCGAAGAAGGGCGCGATTGGTACGGCAACACTTTCGGGCTCGATGTCGGCGCGCAAGTGCCGGGCGAGCAACAACTGACGATGACCGTCGCCAAGTCGAACCAGTTTGTGATCCTGCGCCAAGTCGACAAAGTCGCCGAGCGCAGCACCCAATGTTTCAAAGGACCGCATATCGACCTGCGCTCGGATGAAGCGTCCTATCCGGAAATGCTCAAGCGCTTTAACCGCAAAGAATCCTACTGGGGCCCCGACCCCGATCTGATTCCCTGGCACGAACCGGACACCCACACGGCCTACGGCTACGATCCCTTCGGCAATCGCATTCAGATCGGCGTCATCGCCAAACGGCCGATGCATCACGGCGATGTCACGCGCTTTCGCAAACAAGAGAGTTAGCCGCAAAGAACGCAAAGGGCGCAAAAAAACGATTCACCACGAAGGCACGAAGGACGCGAAGGAGTTCGGAAAATATAGACTCCGAACTTCGTGTCCTTCGTGGTGAATAGATAGTTTGGACATGTTACCGTCGGCTCTACTCTCGGCATGCGTTGTAATTCTCTCAGGCGTGCACATCGCCCGCGCGGCCGACGACAAAACCCGTTTCTCCGTCGCCGCCGTCACTGGCAGCTATATGGACGAGTTCGTCGCCATGGACAAAGGTTATCATCGCGACGAAGGTTTGGCGGTGGAAATGATCCGCGCCGGCGGCGGCATCGCCACCCAGGCGCTGATGGCTGGCGATCTCCACTTCAGCACCTCGGCCGGCTCGGCGCTGAGCGCCATGTTGCGCGGCGCGGAAATAAAAGTCGTCTACACCAACATCGACCGCCCCGGCTATCAGCTTTGGTCCGGACAAGCCGAGATCAAGCAGCTCAGAGATTTAATCGGCAAACGCGTCGGCGTCACCAGCCGCGGCGACACCCAGGAACTGTCGGTGCGCCTGCTCTTGCGCAAGCATGGCATCGACGCCAATGCCGTCGCCTACGTGCCGGTCGGCTTCGGCGCCCAACGCTTGGCCGCGTTGCAAGCTGGCTCGGTGGACGCCGTGCCGCTGGGCGCCGGCGATTTCGCGCAATTGAAACAGCCCAAAGGCCACATGCTCGGCGACACGGAAAAAGAGATTCGCTTCGCCTACGTCGGCCTGGCGCTGTCGAGCAAACTGCTGGCGCGCCAGCCAAACTTGGTCGAGAAATTTTTGCGCAGCGTGATCAAAGGCAGAGAATATGCGCGGCGCTACCGCGAACAGACGATTGCGATTCTCGGCAAGTACACCCAGCGCAAACGCGAGTTCAACGAATTCGACTACGACTCGACCTTGCCGGTCTTGACCGCCGAAGGTTGGGTCGGCGACGAGATTCTTAAAGAAGACGTCGCCATGCGCGCCGAACTGGTCAACGTGCCCGTGCCGAGCGACTACAATAAATTTTTCGATTACAGCATCGTCATGAAAATTTACCGCGAGCTGAAAACGGCGGGCTGGAAGCCGACGCCGTGAAACCAAGACAGAGACGGACTCTTCACCACGAAGGCACGAAGGACACGAAGGTTTCGTTGTAAGGGCGAAAAATTTTTCGCCCCTACTTCGTGCTCTTCGTGTCCTTCGTGGTGAAAAACAATTTGACGACCTGCCACAAGGAGACCAAATGAGCACGACCTACGAAGTCGCCGACATGATGACCGGCGTGCGCAATATGATCGAAGCGGCGGATTTGCGCCGCGGCGATCAGGTGCTGCTGCTGGCCGACACGCGCAGCGATAAGACCACGCTCGAAGCGCTGACCGCCGGTCTGCGCTTTTTTGGCGCCGAGCCGATGACGCTGGTCACCGAACCGATCCCACGCTACGGCGAAGTGCCGGCGGCGGTGATGGCGGCGATGCACGCCGCGGATGTGGCGATCTGGGTTTGGCCGGTGTTCATTACCTTCACCCTGACCCATCGCGGCCTGGGGCGCAAACGCGAAGAGAGCGGCACGCAACTCCACGAAGCGCGCATGAAGCCCTACCATATTTATTTCGAGGGCAACGCCGGCCTGCTGGCGCGCGACTACGCTAAATTTCCCAACAAAGTGCTCTGGAAATTGGCCGAGAAAGTGCGCGATGTCGTCACCGCCGGCAAAGTCGTGCGCATCGTCGATGACATCGGCAGCGATTTGACCGCAACCTACGACGGCAAGCGTTTGTACGGCATGCAGTTCCGCGCCGGCGATCCGCCGGGCCGCTGTCATTTCCCCTGGGGCCGCTGCGGCGTGTTCAACGGCGACGGCAATTCCAACGGCGAAGTATTTTTGAGCTGCGTCCAGGGCGTCGCCGGCCGGCTCGCCGAACCGATGCGCTGGAAGGTGAAGGACAACATTATTACTGAAGTCGACGGCGGCGGCGAAGTCGGCGAAGAGTGCAAACGGTTATTTCAAGAAGTGCCGGAGGCGAACCGCTTGATCGAAATCATGTTCGGATACCATCCGAAAGCGTCGGCCGAGCATGGCATCGCCGATCCGATGCACTGGGAGTTGATCAGCAAAATGCCCTGGGCCGGCCTCGGCACGCCGCGCAAGCATCCGAAGTTTCGCCACATGGACGGTTCGGTGTTCAACGCCCGGCTCTACATCGACGAGCGCTTGGTCGTCGACAAGCACGGCATGCTCGACCGCGCGCTGCTGCATCATGCCGAAGTCCTCGAAACCGCGGCCGAGTTCGGCGATCCGTACCAAGTGCTGGCGCCGGTATCCCACGCCGCCCATGGCTCGAACACGGCGTGGTGAACTCGGAAACTGGGAAATAATAACGATCTGATTGGACGGTGGTGGTTCATTTTGATTTCAAGGATTCGTCACTGTAGGGGCAGACCCCTGTGTCTGCCCTCTGGGACGAACGATCACAGGGGATCGCCCCTACGGATATTTTCGAAACTAAGACATTGCCCGCTTGGACTGGTTTATTGACAGCCCGCGCGCAACTCGGTAAGTCAACAAACGTGAAGTCCGCAAAAAAAACCAGCCGTAGACAGAGCATCCCAAAGCGTGCCGGCAAACCACACGTCGACAAGCTGCGCGAGGTGTTGAAAATCTGCCGGCGCATGAGCGCTTGCGCCGATCTCGGCTCGCTGCAAACCCTGATCACCCGGGAAGCCAAGGAGCTGCTGCAAGCGGACCGGGTGAGCATTTTTCTCTTCGACCACGAAAAGTGCGAACTCTGGTCGGCGATCTCCCAAGAGGGCAAGATCATGCGCTTAGATGGCCGCTTGGGCATCGCCGGCGCCGTGGCAATGTCGGGCCAGACGATCAACGTCGCCGATGCCTACGAGCACCCGCTGTTTTACAAAGAAATTGACATTGAAACCGGCTACCGCACGCGCACGCTGCTCGCTGTGCCGCTGCATAACTTGCAAGGCGCGATCATCGGCGTCGGCGAAGCGACCAATAAACGGGCGGGATTATTTACCGATGAAGACGCCGAAATTCTAACCACTCTGGCCGCGCATCTCACCGACATCATCGAAAACTCGCCGATGGCCGCGGCGCTCAGGGCGCAGAATCCTTCGTTGGTGGCCGAACCCGCGGCGTCCTACGCCAGCGCTTTCACGACGCAGAATATCGTCGGCATGAGCCATCGGACCCGTTCCATCGTCCGGTTGATCGACCAACTGCGCGCCAGCTCGGTGGACATTTTGATTCACGGCGAGAGCGGCACCGGCAAGGAGCTGATCGCCAAAGCGCTGCATTTCAACAGCCCGCGCGCGCAGCAACCCTTCGTCGCGATCAATTGCGCCGCGCTGCCGGAGAACTTGATCGAGAGCGAGCTGTTCGGCGTGGAAAAAGGCGTAGCCACGGGAGTCGAGCGGCGCATCGGCAAATTCGAAGCCGCCGGCGGCGGCACGCTGTTTCTCGACGAGGTCGGCGATCTCAGTCTCGCCGCCCAAGCGAAAATGCTCCGGGTCTTGCAGGAGCGCGCGGTGGACCGGGTCGGCGGGCGCACGCCGGTGCCCATCGACGTGCGCATCATCGCCGCCACCAACCGCGATCTCGAAACCGTCATGCGCGAAAAACTTTTTCGCGACGATCTCTACTACCGGCTCTGCGTGGTGCCCATTCAAACCCCGGCGCTGCGCGAGATTCCCGAAGACATCCCGGTGTTGGCCAACCACTTTCTGCAAAAGCATTGCGCGGCCACCGCCACCCAGGCGAAACGATTCACTCAGGCGGCGCTCGATTGTTTAGCCCAATATGACTGGCCCGGCAACGCGCGCCAGTTGGAAAACGAAGTCAAACGGCTGGTGGCTTCAGTGCGTAGTCGCAGCATCGCGGCGGACCAACTGCTTTTGCCAGCGACGCGCAAGCCGCAAAGAACTGCCGCCGAGCCGCCTGAAACCAACGCCCAGACTCTCGACCAAGCCATGGAAATCCTCGAACGTAAAATGCTTCTAGAAGCGCTCGACCGAGCCGGCGGCAACAAGCTAAAAGCCGCGCGCGTGCTCGGCCTCAGCCGCCAGGGCCTGGATAAAAAACTCCGCCGCCTCGGCCTGACGCTTTCCGCCGATTGAAAATCGCGGCTTGCGGCAAAGCGAATCTGCGCATCGGCGCGTGTTCATATCAACGAACACGAACGCCACGCCAGCGCGGTCGCGCTGAAAAGATCGCTGGATGGCAACCAATGAGTCTTCCGATCGCCCAGCCTTGAACTCAAGGCGGAGCGAACGGAAGCAGCGGCACTACGCTTTCAAGTGAGCCGCGTCGTCAACGACAAAATCGTCGGACGCAAAAGACTTCAGGTAAGCCGCGCTTATCCGACGCCTAAACCTTTGAGCGTCTCTTTCATCGCGTCGCGCAGCAGCGGATTTCTCTTCGACACCGCGGCATAGGCCTTCTTGGTCGCCTTTGCCTTGTCGGCCGCGCTCTTGGCTTTCGAAGCTTTGATCAGCGCTTGCACCGCGGCAGCCAAATCCTTATTGGCCTTGATCAGTTTCCGATTGGCGCTGCGCACTTTCTGCACCGCCGCAGCCGATAGTTTGGTTCCCTTACCCATGATTCACCTCCGTGTTTTTTTTTCTAATCTGCTCAATAACTTAATTTTATGCCGCTGCCAAGCAAAAACCCCAAACCCACGCCGCAATGGCCGGCGCTCACGACAGACAACCCGCGCGCGTCGGCACCGGCTCGCGAAATTCAGCCTGTAGTTTCTTGATGCTCTCCACCACCTTGGCATCGCCGCGAAATTGCTCCACGGCTAGATCTTGAAACTTTTCCAATAAGGTTTTGAGCGCTTCGCCATAAATCGTCCCGGCGGTGGGAATGAACATAGCGTGGCCCATGCCGCGGAATTCGAGCAGCGCGCGTTCGCCCTTCAGACCGTCGAGGTAAAAATCCTCGGCCTGGCATCCCGCGACCACCGAATCGCGCGCCCCTTTGAGAATCAGCGTGCGCACTTGGTGCGGATGCTTTTTCGGCGTCCACAAACAGGCCGGCTTTGACGGATCGATGCCAATTTTTTTGGCGTCGGCGCGCGCCAGCTCTTTGCCGCCGCCAGTGCCATTGACGAAGTCCGCGAGCGCTGCGCCGTCAAAACAACCATCGGCGTTGAGCCGCACCATTCCAGGCCGCAGCAACGATCGGCTGATGCCGTCATACAAACCGAACACGTCGTGAGCCCGTAGCGACTCCAGCCCACTGGCGCTGCCGGAACTCTTCTTTTGCTCGGTAATTCGGCCGCACAGCTTGTTGGTGCATGGGGAACCGGCGAAAAAAGGCGCGTCTTGAACGCACGAGCGCTGCGGCAAGGTGATACCGTCGGCAGTATTGTCGTCGAGCGTTAAATAGTGGCCGATCACCATAGCGGCTTCGACCTGTCCGGCAAAGTCCCCTGTATACGGTTTGAAATCCTTCTGCGGGGCGCCAAAAAATTGCAACTTCTTGAGCGCGACGAAAAATTCCCGAGGAAAGCGTAACCGCTCTTTGAGATCTTTATTTTTCTGCAGCGCGTCGAAATGATCGGTAACAAAATCCACCGAGCCGTAGCGCTCCTCGATTTTGTCCAACAGCTGTTTGAGTTGACGGCCGAGCTTTGGCGCCTCATCGAGCGAAAAGAAACAAAAGTCGTTGGTGCCCGGTGCGCCTACCACCGCCCTGACATCGTGTTGATTCGCCGTCTCGCCACCTTGCAAGGTATTTACCTTGACCGGCAGCGTCTTGTCTTGGCAACTGCAGCCCTGCGCGGATTGAGAACGGTAAATCGTATAGATGCTCTCCAAGTTTGACACCGTCATCTCGGTGCGCGCGGCGCCGGTATCGCGGTCGCGCACCACCGGCGCCGAAAGCACCAGCGACTTCACCTTGGCCGCGCCGAAGCGGGCGGCGTAAAGTTGCGCCGGCACGGAGCCCCAGCTATGCGTATAAATCGCATCCCAGGGTTTTTTATTTAGCAGCGTCTTGCGAATTCTCTCGATATCGTCGGCGACATATTCCGCGCGCAGGAAAGAATCGTACTTGTTGTCTGCGGGAATCACGCTGCGCCCGCCGCCGCGCAGATCGAAATAGACAAGATTGTGGTTGGCTTCGAGAAAACCCAGCATGCGGTTGTCCGGGCTGCGAGTGTCGACCACCTGCCCCGGCCCGCCCGCGATGAAAAGAATATTTTTACGTTTTGGATTCTTGAGACTGAAACCCTGGCCGGTGAAAAAATAGAGATCGAACTTGCACTCTTCGTCGTGACAATTGAAGCGCTTGGGAAGCGGCTGATCCTCGGGCAAGAGCCGAACATCGGCAATCTTATGCAATTGCCGGCCGCCGGTTTTTCCCAGCCGGGGATTCATCTCGCTGACGGTCCATTGATAGCTTTGCGGTTTCTCCGCCGCGCCGGCAAGGCCGGCGAGACAAGCCAGCGTCAAACACCACGCGAAAAACTGAACCATTGCCTCCTCCAAACTATTATCGCTTTAATCAAACGTCTAAAGTTCAATGCTCGATAGTCGCCGCTCCGGCCGCGCCAGGCATTGCGATAGTACCGAAGGGAAAGCCTCGATCATACAGTCCAGTGTAACTTCATCGAAGCGATTGATCCTAAAGTTTACACTTGCTGTCAACTTAGTTGACAGTTCGCGAAAGTCGAAACTCAGATCCGCCGAGGTAAGCGCCATCTCCGGGTCCGCCGCGCGATCACGATCTGAATAAGACGCAAGAGTCAGGCCAGCAACCGTTTCACGATAATTGCTGAAGCGCCGATAGTTGAGCATGACCGAGTAAAGCGGCATCGAACGAGAACTTTTTTTCTGTTTCATTTCGCGCGCCAGTTCTTCAATCGGCAAGTCTTGATGCGCGAAGGCGCCGAGCGCGGCGGCGCGCGCTTGGTCGAGCAATTCCGCGAACGACATGCGTGGCGCCATGCGCGCGCGCAGCACCACGGCGTTGACGAAGTAGCCGATCAAGCGCTCGGTGCCGGGCCGGCTACGATTTGCCACCAGCGTACCGACGCGCAGATCCCGGCATCCGGTCATGCGAAACAGCCAGGCATCGAGCGCGGCGAGCAAAACTATGAACGGCGTGGTCTTTTGCCGGCGCGCCAACTGGCGCACATGAGCGAACAGCCGATCGTCGATGTCGAAGCGTTTGCGCGCTGCGCGAACACTCGCCGCACCTGGGCGCTTGGGCTGCTTGGGAAACACCAGCTTGGGAGCGGCACCGGCGAGGGTCTTTTTCCAGTAATCGAATTGCCAACGCAAGCCGCCGGAATCGAGCAAACGCTTTTGCCAGCGGGTAAAATCGACGAATTGAAACGGCAGCTCGGCCAACGGCGACGAGCGACCCTGAGCAAATGCGCCATAGAGCTGCGCCAGCTCGCTGCGTAGTAAGCGCATCGACCATTGATCGGCGATGATGTGGTGCGCCGTGACCAACAAAACATGCTGCCGTTGCGCCAATCGAATCAGTGTGAACCGGCACGGCGGCCCGGCTTCGAGGTCAAATGACCTCGCGGCATCTTCGCTGGAAAGCCGCTGCTGTTTGCGCCGCCGTTGGAGCGGCGCCAGGGATCTCAAATCGCGCAGCGGGCAAGCGACCTTGCGCTTGGGCCGAATCGTTTGGACAGGCCGGCCGCCGGACTGCGCAAACACCGTGCGCAAAACCGCGTGGCGCTCGACGATGGTCTGTAAGCTCCGACGTAGTGCGGCAATATCGAGCCGGCCGCTCAGTTGAAAAGCGTAAGGCAAATGCAAAAACTCCGCGCCCGAGACCAGCTCATCCAGCGTCAGAAATTGTTCCTGTGCCGAGGACAACGGCAATTTGCCGGTAAGTTTCATCTGCTCGATACCCGGCAACCCGTCGCCGTCCTGAGATGGCGACGATAAATTTCGCGCCACTGCGGCGATGGTCGGCGCTGCGAATAAATCGCGCAGTGATATTTCTCGCTCGAACGCCGCGCGCAAGCGCGCGATCAACTGGACGCCCAACAACGAGTGGCCGCCCAGGGCGAAAAAATCGTCATCGACGCCGATGCGCTGAAGTCGCAGCAGCTCGCGCCAAATCGCCGCCACCCGTTTTTCAATCTTCGTCCGTGGCAAGGTGAATTTTTTGCCGGCCGGCAACCGCCCATCGGTCGGCGCCGGAAAAGCGCGCTGGTCGATTTTTCCGTTCGGCAACAAGGGCAGATTATCCAATTGAATGAAGAGCGCCGGGATCATGAATCCCGGCAATCTGCTTTTGAGAAAGCTCCGCAACTCGGCGCTGGATATCCGCGAGGCGGCGACGATGTAAGCGGCTAAAGCTTGCTCGTAGGCGGTGACCGCGCACTGGCGAATGCCAGGGTGCGCGCGCAGCGCCGTTTCAATTTCGCCCAACTCGATGCGTTGGCCGCGAATTTTGATTTGCCGGTCGGCGCGGCCGAGATATTCGAGGTTGCCGTCCGGTAGGTAGCGCGCCAGATCACCGGTACGAAAGAGTAAAGATTGACCCTCGGCGGCAAACGGGTTGGCGACAAATTTTTCCGCGCCGAGCTCCGGCCGACGCCAATAACCGCGCGCCACACCGGCGCCGCCGACAAAAATTTCGCCGCGCACGCCGAGCGGCACCGGCTGGCCATGGGCGTCGAGAAGAAAAATTTGCGTGTTAGCGATGGGCCGGCCGATGGGCACGCGCGCCAGCGCGGCGCCGGTTAATTCGCAGC
>Ga0137461_1000160_pt1 | contig 15336 bp, 11 predicted proteins | sample EasRivERMGT746_2_FD_104650 | JGI IMG/M metagenome (GOLD analysis project Ga0137461, IMG submission 104650) | Soil microbial communities from meander-bound floodplain in the East River, Colorado, USA - East River MetaG ERMGT746_2 | ecosystem: Environmental > Terrestrial > Soil > Floodplain ... | reverse complement strand
GCCAATGTTTGCATTCCACTGCGTTTGGAAGACAGCAAGCTCAACAGCGGCAGTTTCCGTCCCGGTCCGCGCCGGCAAGGCGGGGCGACCAAGTACAGTCCGATACTCAATCAAGAGGAGAAGTAGCCGTTCAAGCCGTTCAAATCGTTCAAGCCGTTCAAAACGTTCAATCCCCCACCTCGGTCCTCCCCATTGGCGCGCGGACATTCTTGTCCGCGATTAATGGCGGGTTAGAAAACCCGCCCTCCTCTAAAGAGGAAAGAGGTGCGCATGGAGCATCTGAAACGATTGGAACGGCTGGAAGCAGAATTTAGGAATCGATCATGACAATCAAAATCGGTCTCGCCGGTCTTGGCACTGGCGGTCGATCACTGCCGCTCGCGGTGGCGAAGACGACGGGATTCTCATTCGTCGCCGGCGCCGATCTGCGCGCTGAAGCGCGGGCGCAGTATGGCGGCGAGTTTGGCATTCAAACTTTCGACAGCGTGGCGGCGCTGTGCGCGATGAAGGATTTGGACGCGGTCTATGTCGCTACGCCCAATCCGTTTCACGCCGAACATGCAATCACCGCGTTGGAACAGGGCAAGCATGTCATGGTCGAAAAGCCGATGGCGTTGACGCTCGGAGATTGCGACCGGATGATCGCGGCGGCGGAAAAAAATCGCGTGAAGCTGATGGTCGGGCATACGCGCAGTTTCAATCCGCCGATTCGCGCCATGCGCCAGGTTATCAGCAGCGGGCGGCTCGGCCGGGTTACCCAGGTGCATACGCTGCGCTATTCTCCTTGGCTACTGCGGCCGCGGGAGCCCGGCGAGATCGTTACCGAACTGGGCGGCGGTGTCTGTTACCGCCAAGCGCCGCATCAAGTCGACATCGCGCGGCTGCTCGGCGGCGGCATGGTGCGCCGGGTGCGCGCCCATGCGGGCCGTTGGTCGGCGGAAAATAACACCGAAGGAAATTATTCGGCGTTGCTCGAATTTGACAACGGCGTGAGCGCGACTTTGATTTACGACGGCTACGGTTATTTCGACGATCGCGAACTTATCGAAGGCGACGTGGTCGGCGGCGAAAACCAACTCGGTCCCGGCCATCGGCTGCGCAAGGCGCGCGCCGAAGGAAAATTAAATAAAGACACCAGCCGCTCGGGCGTGGCGTTTGACATCGAGCGCGGCGACGGCGACGCCGCGGGCAAACCGCGCCAGCCATTTTTCGGTCTGACACTGGTCAGTTGCGAGCGCGGCGCGCTGCGCCAGTCGTCGGCGGGCTTGTTCATCTACGACGAGCATGGCCGCAGCGAAGTTTCTTGCCCGCCGTGGGCCGGCCCGCTCAAGGTCGAGCTGGAAGATTTTTACCAGTCGGTGACTCAAGACCGGCCGGTGTGGCATGACGGCAAGTGGGGCAAGGCGACGTTGGAAGTTTGCCTGGCGATACTTAGTTCAAGCCAAAATGGGCGCGAAGAAACCGTTTCTTGCCAAGTGCCAAGCCCATTCTGAGCGTCTTTACTCTTGAACTTTCCAATCCTACGCGCTAGAAACGCGCTGGCTCGTGTGAGGTCTTTCGATATGGCTAAAACCGAAGCGATCAGTCCGCCGTCCGTCAGCCGCTCCTGGCTGCCGCCGATGGACGGCGGCACGGCGATGATGGCCGGCTTGATCGGCTTCATGGGCTTTTATGTTCTCTATCCGTTGATTCTAATCCTGGTCAACAGCTTCAACACTGCGACCATCGCCGAGCCGGAAGTTTATGGCTTAGATGCTTGGCGCAAAGCGTTCGCCGAGCCGGGAATTTGGCGCGCCCTGTGGAACAGCGTGAAGATCGGTATCGTGCTTCAGCTGATCGCCTTGCCGACGGGAATTTTTATTTCTTGGCTGTTGGCGCGCACCAATATCTATGGCGCCAATCTCTTTGAATTTGGCTTTTGGATTTCATTTTTTATGCCCGGCCTGGCCTGCACCTTTGGCTGGATGTTGATGCTCGATCCGAGCACCGGCTTGATCAATTCTTGGCTGCGCCAAATTCCATGGCTCAGCGGCGTCAATTTCGATATTTATTCTTTCTCGGGCATTATCTGGGTTCATCTCGTGAGCCACGGGCTGTCGACCAAGGTCATGCTGCTGACGCCGTCGTTTCGGCGCATGGACGCGTCCATGGAAGAAGCGAGCCGGATGTCGGGCGCCAGCGCATTGACGACGTTGATGCGTATCACCGTGCCGGCGATGACGCCGGTGATCATCGTGGTTTTCTTGCTCAGCGTGATCCGCATCTTTAGCAGCTTGGAAATCGAGTTGTTGCTCGGCGTGCCCTGGAGCTTTTATGTTTACTCCACCAAGATCGTCGATCTCGCCCGCCAGGAGCCGCCGCTGGTCAATCAAGCGGCGGCGCTGGGCAGCATCATTCTGCTGTTTCTCGCGGCGTTTATTCCGCTGCAGCGAAAGCTGATCAACCGGCGCCAATTCACCACCGTCACCGGCCAGTCCAAATCGAAAATCATCGAGCTCGGCGTCTGGCGCATTCCGGCCACGGCATTTGTCGCGCTGGTGATTTTTATTATCGACGTGGTGCCGCTGCTGAGCGTGGTGGGCGGCAGCTTCATGACCCGCTTCGGTTTTTTCCATCTGCCGAAAACCTGGACCCTGGAGTATTGGAAAATGGCGCTCAGCGATCCGCGCATTTTGCAGGGTCTGCACAACACTCTCATCGTCGCGGTCAGCGCCGGTCTCGTCGGCGCGCTGTTTTTTTCTCTCGTCGGTTATGTTTTGGTGCGCACCAAGCTTCCCGGCCGCGGCCTGCTCGATTCGATCTGCTGGCTGCCGTCGGCGATTCCCGGCGTGTTGTCGGGATTAGGCCTGTTGTGGATGTTTCTCGGCACGCCGTTTTTCCGGCCGTTCTACGGCACCATCGTTTTGCTGGTGGTGGCTCAGGTGCTCGGCGGCGTCACCATAGCGACGCAAATTCTCAAAGCCAATTTCGTTCAGTTGGGCAATGAACTGGAAGAGGCCTCGCGCATGTCGGGCGCGGGATTCTGGGGGACTTATCTCAAAGTAGTTTTCCCCTTGATGGCGCAGACCATGGTGATGGTCGCGGTGATCAAGTTCATGTTCGCGGCGCAGCACAACGGCGCGATTATTTTGCTGGCGACCTCGGAGACCCGAACCTTATCTTTGCTCGCCCTCGATCAGGTTGCCGCCGGTTATCGCGAAGTGGCGAGCATCACGATCATCTTGATTACCTCGCTGACTCTCGGTGTGGCGATGGTGGCGCGCTCGTTTGGCTTGAAAGTCGGCATCCGGACGCACTGAGCCGTTCTCTCTACTTCGAGACTGTGTCGCAATTCACTCGGAGCCCTTCGACACGCTCAGGGCGAACGGATAAGCAGTTGACTTCTCGATCGAGCACTACCGTTCGTGGTGAGGTAGCCTGCCCTGAGCCCAGTCGAAGGGAACCATGAACGGTAGTGCGACACGGGCTCTTCGACGACAGGAAATAACGCATGAGTTTTCTGCGCATCGAGAATCTTTACAAAACCTTTGGCGGCGCTCCCGCGGTCGATCGGATCAATCTCGATATCAAAGAGGGCGAGTTCTTTACCTTGCTAGGCTCCAGCGGTTGCGGCAAGACGACGACGCTGCGCATGGTCGGCGGCCTGGAAAAACCCGACGGCGGGGCGATTTATCTCGGCGATCAATGTCTGGTCTCGGCGGAAAAAAATCTTTTCATCAAGCCGGAAAAGCGCAACATGGGCATGGTGTTCCAGTCCTACGCCTTGTGGCCGCACATGACGGTCTTCGAGAACGTCGCCTATCCGCTCAAACTGCGCGGCATCAAGGGCGGCGCGGCCGAGAAAAAAGTCGCCGAAGTGCTCGGTCTGGTCGGACTCGGCGGCTTGGAAGAGCGCCAGGCGCCGGCCTTGAGCGGCGGGCAGCAGCAGCGCGTCGCGCTGGCGCGGGCACTGGTATTCTCGCCGAAAGTTCTCTTGCTCGACGAACCGCTCAGCAATCTCGACGCGCAACTGCGCGAAGAGATGCGGCGCGAATTGAAAGCGCTGCGCCAGCGCGTCAACGTCACGGTGATCTTCGTCACCCACGACCAAATCGAAGCGCTCAGTTTGTCCGATCGCATCGCGATAATGAAGTTCGGCGTGCTCGAACAGGTCGGTACGCCGGAGCAGGTCTATTACCAGCCGGCGACGCCGTTCGTGCGCGACTTCTTGGGCAAAACGTTTCTTTTGTCCGGTAAAGTCGTCGGCGGCTCCGATCGGCAGCTTCGCGTCGAAGTCCACGGCGTCGGCGCCACGGCGCTGACGATCCAGCGTAGCAATGTCATCGCTTCGGCGAACGGTATGCCTGGCGTGGGCCAGGCCGTGATGGTGGCGATCCGGCCGGAAAAGATGGCGCTGTCCGAAAGCGCGCGCGACGGCCAGGATAACGTCGTCGAGGGAACTTTACTGTCAAGCCAATTTCTCGGCGACCGCTACGAATACACCGTCACGCTGGGCGCCGACACTCGCGTCATCGTGTCGCCGGAAGCACGGCAATTGAAAGCCGGCGGCAAAGTATTTTTGGAGCTCAAGCCCGACGGCATGACGCTTTGGCCGAGTGAAGGCTAGTCGCCGCGGCGGCGAATTTCAAATTGCAGATTTCAAATTTCAAATCTCAGACTTTGAATGCCGTTACGCGATGAATCGCTCCCGAACATGAAGTTACTGCGCCATAGCGTTCTTGTCGCGCTGCTAATTTTTACCGGCATTGCGGTCGCTTCGACAGTACAATCTGCCTCAGCTCCGGGGCCGGACACCGATTGGTCGAGAACGGTAGAAGCCGCCAAGAAAGAAGGCAAGGTCGGCGTCTTTCTTTATCAACGGGAGAATATCGAGGCGGCGGTTAAAGTATTTGAGAAGAAATTTCCCGACATTCAAATGACCATCGCCAGCAGCACGGCGGCGGAAACCGGGCCGCGGCTGATGGCGGAGCGGCGCGCCGGAAAATTTCTCTGGGATATTTGCATCTGTGGGCCGACCACGCCGTTTGCCGTGCTCTATCCGGCCAAGGCGCTCGACCCGATCAAACCGCTGCTCTTGCTGCCGGAAGTCGTCGATCAAGCCAAGTGGTGGGAGGGCAAGCATCAGTACATGGACGGCGAGGGCAGCCATATTTTTGTCTTCGTCGGCAGCACCGACATGCCCAACGTTTTTTACCACAAGCCGCAAGTCGATCCCAAGGAATTCAAATCCTACTGGGATATGATTCAGCCCAAGTGGCGCGGCAAAATAGTCGCTCTCGATCCGCGCCAGCCGGGCCGCCAGCGGGTCGGCGGCCGCTTGCTGTTCAATATGCCGGATCTCGGCGAAAAGTTTCTCACCCGGCTGTTCACCGAGATGGACGTGACGCTTAGCCGCAACGAGCGCCAAGCCTTGGATTGGCTGGCGGTGGGAAAGTTTGCGATCTGTCTTTTCTGCGGCAATATCGAAGCGGCGCGGAGTCAAGGTTTGCCGGTGGAGGAGTTCGATGTCTTTCGCTGGAAGGAAACGCCGGGCATCTCTTCGGGCAGCAACGGTTCCATCGCGTTGATGAATCAGGCGCCCCATCCGAACGCGGCCAAGCTGTTCGTTAATTGGTTACTGTCACGCGAGGGGCAATTGTCGTTTCAGAAGATCATGAACTCGGATAATTTGCTGGTCGAGTCGCTGCGCACCGACATCGCCAAAGACGCCGTGCCGGCGGCGCAGCGCAGAGTGGCCGGCGTCAAATACATCGTCATGGATACGCCGGAGCGGAGCAATCAGGAGCCGGTCAATAAACTTTTGAAAGAGATTATCAAGAAATAGCAATGGTTGATTCACGACGGACAGAAAAGTTATGGCGATGGGCTTTTTCCGTCATTCCCGCCCTTCGGCTAGGCTCAGGACAAGCGCACGCGGGAATCCAGATTCTGCTTTCGTGCCGATTAACCTGGATGCCCGTCCCCCGATCAGTGTCGGGGGCAGGTTTCACGGGCATGACGGATTCGTTCTCCGCATTGTTTCTGACGATGTTGGGGTTCATTTTCGCTTTTGGATCGACTACCCACGCTGCCGAAGCGTGGCCGGCCGAGTGGGAGCGCGTGGTCAAAGCGGCCGAGCAGGAGGGGGAAATTGCCTATTACACGCTCGGTGATTTCAATTTTCTCGGCGAGTTCGAGAAGAAATTTTCTCGTATCAAAGTCAAAGTCGTCCAGGGCAAGGGCAATGAACTGCTGGCGCGCATCATGGCCGAGCGGCGCGGCGGCAGATTTCTCGCCGACGTGGCGCGCATCGGCAACACCTCGCCCTATTCGCTCTATCAAGCCAAAGCGTTGCAGCCGATGGCGCCGGCGTTCATTCTCCCCGAAGTGAAGGACGAGTCGAAGTGGTGGTCGGGCAAGCACCAATACGTCGACAGCGAGGGCAAATATATTTTCGTGCCGGTGGGCAGTGTGTCGGTGAACATGGTCGCTTACAATACCGAGTTAGTATCGCCAACGGAATTAACTTCCTTCTGGGATCTTTTGAATGACAAGTGGCGCGGCAAGCTCGTGGTCATGGACCCGCGCTTCGGCGGCTACGGCCGCAGCGGCGCGCGCACGGTCTATTTCAATTCGCAATTGGGCGCGGAGTTTTTACGCCGGGTGTTTAGCGAACAGGTCGTCATGCTATCGCGCGATTATCGCCAGGCCATCGATTGGCTGGCGCAACGAAGGTTTGCGCTGATGATCTTCGGCAACGGCGACGATGTTTTGCAAGCGAAAGCCCAGGGTCTGCCGGTGAACGTCTTCGACACCGCCGGTTGGAAAGAAGGCGGCGCCTTGGAACCGGGCGCTTTTACATTGGCGTGGCTGGATAAATCGCCGCACCCCAACGCGGCAAAAGTTTTTATCAACTGGCTGCTGTCGCGGGAGGGACAACTGGCGGTGCAGCGCGACGGTGGCGTCAACGATTCTTTGCGTCTGGATATTTCTAAAAACGATTTGCGACCGGTGGCGCGGCGCAAAGACGGCGCGAAATATATGGTGACCTGGAAGGAAGAATGGATCGACGCCGAGCCGATGCAGAAAGTGGTGAATCAGGCGTTGGCAAAAAGCGGGCGGAAGCCTTAAAGATATCTTCGAGTTCACCCTCGCCCAATCCGATGGGAGGGAAGGGTGAAGAAAAAAGCAATCGAGGGGAAACACATGCACAAAAAAATCACTCGGCGAGTATTTTGCTCGATGCTCCTGGCTCTTCCCGTTCCAACTTGGGCGCAGCAGCCGAAGAAAGTCCCGCGGTTAGGGTATCTAGCGGGGGGCAATGCAGCTAATAGCTCCGCCCGTCTCGAGGCAATTCGGCTGGCTCTGCGCGAGCGTGGCTACATAGAAGGACAGAACATCGTCACCGAGTACCGATATGCGGAGGGGAAGATCGACCGGTACTCTGAGATTGCGGCTGAGCTGGTCCGCCTCAAGGTCGATATCATCGTGGTAGCGGGAGGGGTCCTACCGATCCGGGCGGCCAAGAATGCGACCAAGACGATTCCCATCGTTATGGTGGGCACCGGGCTCGATCCTGTCGAGGCCGGATTAATTGACAGCCTTGCCAGTCCCGGCGGCAACATCACAGGGCTAACGAACTCGTTTGTCGGGGAGTTAGTGGGGAAGCGGCTGGAGCTGCTCAAAGAAGCCGTTCCTAAACTTGTCCGTGTCGCGGTTCTCTACGATCCGGTCAATCCGTCCAGTGGGATCGCGCTGAAAGGCGTTCTCCCAGACGCGGCGCGTGCGCTGAAGTTGACTATTCAGCCTTGGGATGTACGTGCTGCGGGCGGTTTCGAGCGGGTATTCGCTGCGCTAAACAAGCAGCGCCCGGATGGACTCCAAGTGCTCGGAGGTAACCTAACGCGTGATTACCAAAAACAGATTGTGAACTTTGCGTTAAAGAGCCGGTTACCGTCGGTGTACGGCAGCCGCGCGGCTGTAGAAGCTGGTGGGCTAATGTCCTACGGTGCGGACGAAGCGGAGAGCTACCGGCGCGTCGCATATTTCGTGGACAGGATTCTTAAAGGCACGAAGCCTGCCGAGCTGCCGGTGGAGCAGCCGATGAGGTTTGAGTTTGTCATCAATCTAAAAACGGCAAAGCAGATCGGCCTGACGCTCCCGCAGTGGACGCTGATGAAGGCGACTAAGGTCATTCAATAGGCAATAGGCAGGAGGCAATAGAAAGATTTTGATTGCATTCATTTCCCTCGCCCGCTTGCGGGCTAGGGTGAGGGTCTGCTATGAGACGGTGCTTCATTGTAACACCCCCTCACCCTAACCCTCTCCCCCACGCGGACGTGGTGGAGAGGGGATAATTTGCAGAGGAGCAGACTATGATCAGCCAGGAAGACAATGAGCGACTCACGCAGATTAAAGCTGGCACGCCGGTGGGGGATTTGTTGCGGCGATACTGGTATCCGATCGCGGCGGTTTCGGAATTGGCGCGCCATCCGACCAAGCTGGTGAAAGTTCTCGGCGAAGAATTAGTTTTGTTCAAAGACACTCGGGGGAAACTCGGACTGATCGACGCCTACTGTCCGCACCGGCGCGCGAATCTGGTCTACGGCATGGCCGAAGAAGATGGTTTGCGCTGCGCGTATCATGGCTGGAAGTTCAACTCGGCGGGCCGTTGCTTGGAACAGCCCTTCGAAGAAACCGTCAAGCCGGGCGGTTTCAACGACCAGATTCAGTTGGCAAACTATGTCGCGGAGGAAGTGGGCGGTTTGATCTTCGCCTATCTCGGCCCGCGGCCGGCGCCGCTGGTGCCGCGCTGGGATTTACTGGTCGAAGAGAATTACTGGCGCGAGATCGGTTATACGGTGACCGCGTGCAACTGGTTGCAAACCGTGGAAAATATAATGGACCCGGTGCACGTCGAGTGGCTGCACGGCGTGTTTCGCAATTACGCGGCCGAGCGCACCGGCAATGGCGAACTTAAACGCAAGCGCGTGCGCCATCAAAGGATCGGCTTCGATCTCGCCGAGTACGGCATTATCAAGCGGCGCATTCTAGAAGGCGAGAGCGAAGAGTCGGACGACTGGAAGATCGGCCACTGGCTGATTTTTCCGACGATTCAAAAGGGGCCGGACATGTTGCGCTTCCGCGTGCCGGTGGACGAGACGCACACGGCGCAGTGGTACTATTCGGTCCATCCCTTCGGCGAAGGCGAGCGGCAAACCAAAGAGCAGATGCCGCTCTATCATATGCCGTCGCCGGAGCTCGACGCGCACGGCCAGCCGCGCTTTGAATTTCTCAACAACGACGTCGATCCGCAGGACAACGCGATATTTATTTCCCAAGGCGCGGTTTGCGATCGCACCAAGGAACTACTCGGCGAATCCGATCGCGGCGTCGTGCTCTATCGGCACTTGCTCGAAAATCAAATCAAACTCATCGCCGCCGGCAAAGATCCGCTCAACACGTTCCGCGATCCGGCGAAAAACATCCGCATCGATCTCGCCACCGAGAGCCGAGAGAGATTTCTTACCGGACGAATTGGCAACGAAGGCATGCGGCGGCGCTATTCGCAGCGCTTCATGCCGCTGGCGTAGAGCGGTGACTCCCGCAAAGGCGCAAGGGCGCGAAGTTCGGATTGGTTGTCATTTCGACCCCTTCGGCCAGACTCAGGGCAGGCTCTGGGAGAAATCTTTCTTAGATCTCTAGCATTCGCTCGGGATGACGGGCGTCAGGCCGTCCACTTTGCGCCTTAGCGCCTTTGCGGGATAATCATTTGTAGCCGCGGCGATCGGCCGCCAGCATCGCAACAGGCGCTTGGCGGCGCCGTTCAAGTCGTTCAAAGAGTTGGCAGTGGGTCAGTTTCGAAATCCGATGTAGGGGCGGCCCCCCGTGGTCGCCCGTTGCGGAGGGCAGACACCCTTCGACTGCGCTCAGGGCAGGCAGGGCCCCCTACATCGACGATTCGTTCAAATCAAAATGGACCACTACCAAAAAGTTCAAGACGTTCGGAACGCCGGCGCAGTCTTTCACTATTCACCTGCGGCTTTGTGTCCCTCATCATCCCAGCGAAACTTTGGGATCGCCGGCACTTTCCATGCGGTTAAGATTGTCACCAGCGTGACCAACAGGCCGCCGAAAACGGTGGTCTCGCGCACGCCGATGAGCGGGATCAGCAGGCCGGACTCGACCTGACCGAGCGGGTGCAGGCCGCGGTTGCTCAGTTGAAAGACGCCCATGACGCGGCCGCGAAATTTGTCCGGCGTGATCAGCTGCATGATCGTGCCGCGCGACGCGCCCCACACGGTGTCGGTCATGCCGATGAAGACCATCAGCAACAATGCGATGGCGAAAGTTGGCGCGACGCCGAACAGTGCGAATGCGATGCCATAGAGGATCGCGGTGACGATCAGAATTTTTCCTTGATAGGGCCGTTGGCCGACGGCGAGATAAATACTTGAACCGATCACGGCGCCGAGACCGCGCGCTGATTGCAGCAGGCCGAAGCCATGGGCGCCGACGCGCAGAACGTCGCTGGCGAAGATAGTCAGCATGGTGTGATCCAAACCGAAAACCGAAGCGACCGCTTCCATCACGGTGATACCGAGAATGATCGGCCGGGCGACGATGTAGGAGAAGCCTTCTTTAGTCTCGCTCATGAAGTGGCGTTGGCGCTGTTCTTCAGGTTTCGCCGTGACGTGCAGCAGCAATAGCGTGGTCACGACCACCACGTAGCTCGCGGCGTTAGCGTAGAACGCGCCGGCGGTGCCCATGAGACTGATCGCGATGCCGCCGAGTGACGGACCGATGAGCGCCGAGCCTTTCCATAACAATGAATTGAGCGCGACGGCGTTGGGCAGCGCGGAACGCGGCACGAGGGAGGGAAACATCGCTTGGCGCGCCGGGCCGTCGAAGGCGCCCACTGACGAGCTGAAAAATGTGAAGGTGTAAATGTGCCAAGGCTGGATGTGGCCGACATGGTCTAAAATCCCAACGGCGAGAGCGAGCGAGCCTAATATGACTTGGGTCCACAAGAGCATCCAGCGCCGGTCGTAGCGATCGGCAAACGTGCCGCTGATCACACCGAGGCCGAGAGCGGGAATCGCGCGAAATATTCCATTGAGTCCAAGCAGTACCGCTGAGCCGGTCAGTTGGTAGAGCAGCCAACTGGTCGCAGTCATCTGCATCCAGGTGCCGATGTTGGAAATCAATTGTCCGGACCAGAACAGACGAAAGTCGCGATAGCCGAGCGCGGCGAGCTTACCCGTTGGCTCGGGAGTGGAGTCGGTGCTGTCGGTGGTCATTCAAAAAAAGATTGCCGCTGTGAAAGTTGTCCGTGGCGCGAAATCCGAATCCGATTCCTTCCCCCTCGACGGGGGAAGGTTAGGATAGGGGTGCTACGCACGCCATTGAATGTATCGGGCACCCCTTCCTCAGTTCCTTCGACTTTGCTCAGGACAGGCTCTTCCCCGTCGAGGGGAAGGAAGTAAGAAATTCGGAAAAGTCGAGAGCGTGATGACCGTAGAGTCAATGCGAACGATGCAATGAACGTTCAGTTCAAATCCCAGTAGGCGAAGCCCATGGCGCAGCCGACGCCGGTCTTGGTGCGGTAGAGCGGCGAATATTCCACAATCTTGCCCGGTCGATCGGCGGCGCCGGCGACGGCGATCCAATTCAAAATCTCCGATGTGCCTTCGCGGAAAATTGCTGACGGCATAGCGGCCATGTAAGCGGTGTCGTTGGCCTGTAGCGCTTTGAGAAAGCCGGCGTCGAGCGCTTCGTCGATTTTCGTATGGCTCAGACCGCCGGAAGCGGTGATGACGACGCGCTCGTTGCTGGGATAATTTCGAATCAAAGCGGCCAGCGTCTGGCCGAAACTTAGACAGCGCTTGGCCGAGGGCGCCGGCGGGTAGTAGGTGTTTACCATCACCGGAATCACCCGGCAGTCCGCTTTCGGCGTGAGAAATTTTAGCACGCGGGCAAAGGCATGGCCGAGGCCGCCGTCGTAGCGAGTTTTTTTCGAATAGGACGGGTCGAAGCCACGGTCCATGAAACCGGTAACCAACGCTTCGGCCATTTTCGCGTCGATGCTGTACTTGGTGCGATTTTCCGATTTCGCTTGGTTCAGGTAACGCAGGCTGACGCTGGCTTCGGCGTCGTTGCCCATGAAGATCGTGAACGGCGGCATGTTGTCGTCGATGAGATTTTCATGCTGATCGTCGCCGACGACGATCAAGACATCGGGTCGCAGCGCAGTTAATTTCTCGCGCAGTTGCTCGATGGCGCTCATGCAGCCGTTCCACTTGGTCCACTTCACTTCATCAGTCTCAGCGGCGAGCTCCGGCTTGTCCGGCAGATTCTCACCCTTGCGCGTGTTCAAAAGGTGCCAGTGGCTCGGATCGAGCATCAATTGTGGGGCGTGGGACATGGCCACGCAGCCGACTAGGTTTGCCATAAAATTATTCGTTCAAGGTTCAAGAGTTCAAGAGTTCAAGAGTTCAAAGTTCAAAGTTCAAAGTTCAAGGATAACAATTCGACAAGAAAGTTTACGCAACAGCTGCCTTCATGTCGGAAAGCTCCGGCACCGATAGATTCAATTTAAACCAGCTCGCACCGCTGTCGTCGCTGCCGAACAGGTCGCCGCTTCGCTGCGCGGCGTACATGTTGTTTGCGTTGGCCGGATCGAAGGCGAAGCTCTCGACGAAACTTTGATTCGCTTGCGACACCGCGCCGTCGAGTTTCCGCCAATTCTTGCCCGCGTCGGTGGACTGAATCAAGAAAGCTTCCGCGCCCGTGTTGCGTTTGCGCCATTGCCCTGGCTGGCCGTTGGCGACGGCGGAATAGAGCACGTCATGCTTGGTCGGATGCACCGTCAGCGGCACCGAGTATTCTTCTTTGAACTCCATCGCCATGGGCGCCCAGTTTTTGCCGCCGTCGGCGCTGGAATAGAGCGCGCGCCCCGGCGCCTTGCCGGCGCGGCAGTCGTGACCGCCGGTGGCGATAAAAATTTTGTTGCTGTCTTGCGGATGGAGCACGATGGTGTGGACGTCGCAATCGAGATTTTTATTGAGCAGCTCCCAATTCTTGCCGCCGTCGGTGGTCTTGAGCATGTAGCCGACTTGCAAAGCGACGTACATGGTCTTGGGATCTTTCGGATCGATGGTGATGTCGCGCACGTGCGGTTCCACCGCCGCCACCGGGTAGGTGATCGTCGACACCCAAGGAATGCTCCAAACGGTATCGAGCCGCTCCCAACTCTTCGCTTCGTCGTGGGTGACGAAAACGTCGATCGGCTCAGTTCCGGCGTAGAGGGTGCGGGCATCGTGCGGATCGAATGACAGGCAACGCACCTTGCCCGGACCGCGCTTGCCGTAGCAGGGCTTTTTCCAGCTCGCGCCAAAATCTTCGCTGAGCCAAACGCCGTCGCCGCGGGTGGCGGCGAACACTTTGTTGGGCGCGTTGGGCGAAACTACGACTTCGGGAATCTGCCAGTCTTTGAGCCCGTGATGTTCTTGTTTCCAGTTGCGGCCATCTGCGCTCTTGAGCGTGACCACGCCTTCATCGGTTGCGACGTAAAGGATCGATGCCATAGGTTTGCCCTCCGGGATTTGATGGTTACATATCTACTACACTGCGGTTTGGCCGACAAGACGAACGCCATGACCGCGGAATCGGTTCCAAGCGTTCAAATCGTTCAAGCCGTTCAACTACGAAAACTAATAACCCAACTCTTTGTTCACTACCTTGCGCAGCGGCTCGCCGGTTACGAAGCGCCGCAGGTTTTCCCTAAAAATCGGCAACAGCGGCGGCCAATTCTCGTTCGTAATGCCGGCGATGCGCGGCGTGACGATCACGTTGGGCCAGTTCCACAGCTCGGAATCTTCCGGCAGCGGCTGCTTGGCGACGGCGTCGAGCACGGCGCCGGCGAACCACTGCTCTTTCAAAGCGCGCACGAGCAATTTTTCTTCGACCGCTCGGCCGCCGGTGAGATTGATGAAGTAGGCGCTTGGTTTCATCAAGCGCAATTCATTCTCGCCAATAATATTAAACGTCGATGGGACGGAAGCGAGAAGCAGGACGACGAAATCGGACTGCGCCAACAATTGCGGCAGAAATTCCGCCGTGCCGAGATCGTCGACGAAATCTGGTTTGCTGGTCGCCGTTCGTTTAGTCGCAAGGACGCGCAGGCCGAGGGCTTTGGCTTTGCGCGCTAATTCTAAACCGACCGTGCCAAGTCCGACGATACCGAGGGGTTTGCCTTCGACTTCGACTGGCTGGAGTTTTTGCCATTTTTTTTGCTGCTGCGCTTCCATGCACTCCGGCAGCTTCTTCGCGAGCATGAAAATGGCCGCGAGAGCGAATTCGGAAAACACCGTGCCGTGGATGCCCTTCGATCCGGTGACCTGAATTGGCCGCGCTTTTACCGTCGGTGTGAGATAGGCGTTGACGCCGCCGCGGGTGACGTGGAGCCATTTTACGCTCGACATGCGCTGCACCAGTTCGTCGGGCACGGTCTCTTCGGTGAAGACGCCGTCGACCTGCGCGAGCCATTGCGGGTCCATACCGGGATCGTCGCCTTGACGTAGTTCGCAGTTGGAAAATTCTTGTTTGAATGATGCCAGCTCGTTGTCGGGAAGTTTTACTCGCAGCCAAATATTGTGGGTCATGGCGAATTTCGTATAGCAACAAATCTTACCTGTCAATTGCTCGCTTCGTTGGGTAGTGGTTCAGTTTCGAAATCATCTGTAGGGGTGACCCTATGTGGTCGCCCGTCCCAGAGGGCAGACACAGGGGTCTGCCCCTACATTGACGATTCGTTGAAATCAAAATGAACCACTAACCTTCGTTGATTGTGATTTGCCCGCGTGTTACTAAGCCGAATAGTTCGGCAAGGCGATGGCAATTCAAAATTCAAAATTACAAATTCCAAATCGGCAAAGCGATACAATGTTGGCGAAAAACGTCGCACTGTCCTGCCGCATCCTCGCCAAGCTGGGGCAGTTCAAAGAAACCACCGGCCATGTGAGCGCGCGCAGTGTCGATGGCCTGAGCATGCTGATCCGCGGCCGGGGCGAGGAAGAGTCGGGATTGCTTTTCACCAAGCCGAGCGAGGTGGTCGCGGCGGACTTCGATGGCCGGATGCTGCGCGACCAAGCCGGACTCAAGACGCCCAACGAGTCGTGCATTCACGGCGAGCTTTATCGGGCGCGGCCCGATGTCGGCGCCACCGTGCACGCTCATCCGCCGTCCCTGGTGCTGACGAGTATGGCGGGAATCGAGCTCAAGCCTGTTTTTGGCGGTTACGATCCGCGCGCCATGCGTTTGGCGCTGCGGCCGATTCCAGTCTTTGAAAGCAGCTTG
>Ga0137461_1000159_pt1 | contig 15349 bp, 7 predicted proteins | sample EasRivERMGT746_2_FD_104650 | JGI IMG/M metagenome (GOLD analysis project Ga0137461, IMG submission 104650) | Soil microbial communities from meander-bound floodplain in the East River, Colorado, USA - East River MetaG ERMGT746_2 | ecosystem: Environmental > Terrestrial > Soil > Floodplain ... | reverse complement strand
TTACAACGTTCATTCGCGAGTCTTTGTTTGGCGGTGCTCATTGGTTTGTTTCTATCGCAGCGGGCGATCGCTCAGGACAAGATCAGCATGGGGCTGAGCTCGGTGAGCGCGCTCCATACCGCCACTTGGGTTGCGCAGGAAAGAGGATTATTCCGCAAGCACAATATCGATGCGGAGGTTATCGTCACAGGGCAGGGCGGCACGGCTGGTATCGCCGCGCTGCTCGCCAACGATATTCAGCTGGTCAGTTCGGCGGGCGATCTGTTGGTCGCGGCGGCGCTGCGCGGCGGCGATACCGTGATGATCGCCGGCGTGGTCAACAAAGGCTTGCAAAGAATTCTCACCACAGCTGAAATCAAGACGCCGGCGGATTTGAAAGGTAAACGGGTCGGCGTGACGCGCATCGGCGCGGTGTCGCACGTGGTGCTGCAAATGATGTTGCAGCGTTGGAAGATGAATCCCAACGAGGTTCAGGTCATGCAAGTCGGTTCTTCACCGAACATGCTGGTGAGCCTGGACAAAAAAGGCATCGAAGCCGCGGTACTGACCATCCCTTCGATGTTCGTCGCCGAAGATCGCGGTTACAAAGTGCTGGTCGATATGGCGGACACCGACATTTACTATTTGCATACGATGATCGGCACGACGCGAAGCTACATCAAGAACAACCGCGATAAGGTCGTGCGCTTTCTCAAGGGTTTCGTCGAGGGTTTGGCGTTCGTCAAACAGAACAAGAAAGAAAGCGTGGAGATCGTCAAGCGCAAACTACGCATCGCCGCCGAGCAGGAGCGCAACTTGGAAAGGTCTATTGAGCTATTGGCCGCGAAATACTACGAGACGCTGCCCTACACGTCGCTGCGCGGCGTCGAAACCGTGCTCGGTTACGTCGAAAAAGACAATCCCAAAGCAAAAACCGCCGACCCGAAATCTTTCTACGACGACAGTTTGCTGCGCGAGATCGAGCAGAGCGGCTTTGTGAAGACGCTATATCAACGTTGAGGATAGACCCAATCGTCATTCCCGCGCACGCGGGAATCCAGGTGATCTGCGAACGAACCTGGATTCCCGTTTTCACGGGAATGACGGAAGGGACAGCGTGTGGTCGGCTTGAAGTCGAGATCTGTTGGATACCTCGCCTTATTGCTTAGGGTTATTCACATCTAAGACGATGCGCCAATGAATAAGCTAAACCGCTGTCTAGCTCTCGTTCTGTTCGTCGCCGCTCTCTATGACGGCGGCGTGCTGGCGCAAGACAAAATCCGAGTCGGCCTTAGCTCGGTGAGCGCGCTGCATAGCGCCATGTGGGTCGCCGAGCAAAAAGGATTTTTCCACAAGCATGGCGTCGAGACGGAAATCATCGTGACCGGCCAAGGCGCTGCGACTGGCATCGGCGCGCTGCTGGCCAACGATATCCAATTCGTCAGCGCGGCGGGCGATTCTCTGGTCAACGCGGCGTTGCGCGGCGGCGAGACGGTGCTCGGCTTGGTCGAAAAGGATAATCCCAAAGCCAAAGAGGCCGATCCAAAATCATTCGTCGACGACAGTCTTCTCAGTGAAATCGACGCCAGTGGTTTTGTCAAATCACTCTACGCGCGCTAAGCGCTGATAGACGGGGCTGCGTGAGAAAGAATTCGCGCTTGCCCCCGCCGCAGAGCGGTGGCCCAGGCCGAAAGAGAATTAGCTGATTCATTCAAGGTTGCGCAACGCGCGGTGAGCCGTGCGCGTGACCCGAAAGACTCACGAGCACCGGGCAAACTAACAAACAAAAAAGAAAACCCGGACACCACCGGCCATCCCAAATGGAAAAGCTCCTTTGTGCGTTCCGCCCTGGGCAACATGGGTTACGGTCCAACCACCGATATCATTCAGATTTTCAATATCCTCGACAGTAACGGCTATCGCATTATCAAAAAATAGAAACCGGTAGTTTTTAGATCATTCTTCTTCGCGGTGAACGGTGTGAGGCGAAAAAGCCGGCAAGTAGACGGCGAGGTACTCAGCGCCTTCGGCGCCAGGAGTGCTGTAGCGTACCCACTCGCCGGCGCTGACGACGAGCGCTTGCCGCGGCAAAAATTTGTGAGTTGCGTCACGGGTCTCGACCTGCAATTCACCACACCACACAACCGTGTGTTCGTCGAACCCCGGCGTCTGCCCCGGCTCGCGCCAACTAGACGGGCTCGTCAACTTGGCGATTTTAGCGCGGATGTTTGGGAATTCACCCGGCCAATAAATTCTTCGATGATCTTCGGCGGTTCGCCGGCGGCCGGGATTACGGCCACAGAAAGAATAACTCGTGCCATGCTGAAAACCGTGAAATCAGGTTACTAGGATTGGGCCATGTGAATGCAAGCGCCTTCACTGCGTAAACTTAGTTCTTGCCAAAAACATCCCTCTGCGATACTTCTGAGCACGTTATCATCCCGTGAAACTTCTGTAGTCCGGCGCAGCTGTAGCTCTTGTGCATCCACCTCGGGTCGTGGGGAAAATAGTTGGGGGGCTTTGGATGTCTGCTAAAAAATCTCAGAAACGGCGACCATCGCGGAAAAGCGCTAATCCGCACAAGCAAAAGCCTTCTTCTCAAGAAAATAGCAAGCTTTTCCCCATCGTCGGTATCGGCGCATCCGCCGGCGGCCTCAAAGCCTTTGAGCAGTTCTTTGCCAATATGCCGGCGGATAGCGGCGTAGCCTTTGTCTTGGTTCCTCATCTGGATCCGGGCCACGTGAGCATGCTCCCCGAGCTGTTGAAGCGATACACTAAGATGACCGTCGTGCAGGTTGAAGACGGCATGAAGGTCGAGCCCAACCGCATCCATGTGCTTGCGCCGAATACAGTAATGGCCATCATGCATGGATCGCTTCTATTGACGCAGCTGAAAGAGCCTAGAGGCCTCAGGCTGCCCATCGATACTTTCTTTAGATCGCTCGCCGAAGATCAGCGAGACCGCGCCATTGGTATTATCTTGTCTGGGAACGGGACGGACGGCACACTCGGGCTCAAAGCGATCAAAGCGGAATTGGGCATGGCGATGGTCCAGGATCCTGCCTCGGCCGAGTATGACGGCATGCCGAGGAGCGCCATCGAAACTGGATTGGCGGACTATATTCTTGCGCCCGAGAAAATGCCGCCACAACTCGTCGCCTATGCGAAACACACCGTTTCCCGGCGGATTTCCACCATAATCCCCGGCACCGACAGAATTTCCGAGTCGCTACAAAAGATCTTCCAGCTCCTGCGCTCGGGAACCGGTCATGATTTTTCTTTCTATAAGAAAAATACTCTCAACCGGCGCATCGAGAGGCGGATGAGCGTGCTCCAGCTCGAAAAGCTTTCGGACTACGTCAATTATCTGGAGAACAGCCCGCTGGAGATCACCACCCTTTTCAAAGAGCTTTTGATTGGGGTTACCAGCTTCTTCCGCGATCGTGAGGCCTTCGAGGTTTTGAGCAGCCGCGTGCTCGCGGATGTGCTGGCGGCTAAAGCCAAGGACGGTACCGTGCGGGTTTGGGTGGCGGGTTGTTCGACCGGTGAGGAAGTCTATTCGATAGCGATCGTCCTGCGCGAATGCATGGATAAACTCAAAAAGAATTTTAAGGCGCAGATCTTCGGCACCGATATCGACGGCGATGCGCTCGACGTGGCGCGGGCCGGTCTATATCCCGCCAGCATTGCCGCAGATGTGGCGCCGCACCACTTGAAACGTTTTTTCGTTGCCGAGGGCAGCTCCTTCAGGATCAAAAAAGATCTCCGGCAAATGGCGGTGTTCGCCGTTCAGGACGTCATCAAAGATCCGCCCCTTACCAAACTCGATCTCCTGAGTTGCAGAAATCTGCTCATTTATCTCGAAGCCGAGCTGCAGAAAAAGCTTCTGCCGCTCTTCCATTACGCCATCAATCCGGGCGGTTTGCTGTTCTTGGGATCGTCGGAGAGTAGCGAGGGGTTCACGGATCTGTTCTCGCCCGTCAATAGAAAATGGAAGCTCTTCAAGCGCCAGCCGGGCGCGGCGGGCGCGGCACTGGTGCAGTTTCCCTTGGGACGGCCACAATACGAACGGCTCCCGCTCACGCTTGTGAAGCCGAGCAAGCCGGCAAGCGACATCGCGGATCTCGCGCAAAAGCTGCTCCTGCTCGTCGCCAGCTACGCGCCGCCCTGCGTCATGATCGATTCCAACGATGAGATTATCTATAGCCACGGCAAAACCGGGAAATACCTTGAACTGACCCAGGGTCACGCCAACCTCAATATCCTCAATATGGCGCGCGAGGAGATCAGGCATGACTTGGCGGGCGCCATCCGCAAGGCAAGATTGCAAAATAAACATATTGCTCTCGAGGGTCTGCAGGTCAAGACCGACGGCGGATATCAGGGGATTACTTTGAGCGTCACGCCCACGCCGGCGGTGGAGGGCCGCGGCGAGCTGCTCATGGTCGCCTTCGAGGATATCGCTGCCATACAGAAGAAAGATGGAAAAACCCGCGACGTTTTTACACCCAGGGCCGCCCAGCGCATCTCTCAGCTCGAGCAGGAAGTGGAGTATAGCCAGCACCACTTGCAGACCACCGTCGAGGAGTTGGAAACCTCGAACGAAGAACTGAAATCGTCCAATGAAGAACTGCAGTCAACCAATGAGGAGCTGCAGAGCGCGAACGAAGAACTGGAGACCTCGAAGGAGGAGCTTCAGTCGCTCAACGAAGAACTCGTGACCGTCAACGCCGAGCTGCATGGCAAAATCGACGAGTTGGCGCAGGCCAACGATGACATGAAAAACCTGCTCGACAGCACGAAAATTGCGACCGTCTTTCTGGACAATCAGCTCTGTATCAAACGCTTTACCTCTGAGGCGACCAGAATCATCAACCTGGTCCAAAGCGACGTCGGCCGCCCGGTCAGCCACATCGCCAGCAAGCTGGAGGACGACACGCTGTCCACCGACGCGCAGCAAGTGTTGGACTCCTTGGTTCCGAAAGAGAGACAGGTAAAAAGCAGAGAGGGGCTCTGGTACTTATATCGGGTGATTCCCTACCGGACGCTGGATCACGTGATCGGCGGCGTGGTGCTTACCTTTACGGACATTACCGAACACAAGCTTGCCGAATCGGCGAACACGGCGAGAGATCTCGCTTAGCAGCCCGTGCTCGACTTTCACCGCGGGCTGCTAGGCTCGATGATTGTCCGGCAGTAATTTCGCTGCACCACGGATCTTTCTCTCATAGTAGTGAGCCGGGAAAAGGATCGTCGTTTTTCTTGAGGCTTCCGGTCATTCCGCTTTCTAAGCGCTGGTAGGCGGGGCTGCGTGAGAAAGAATTCGCGCTTGCCCCCCGCCGCAGAGCGGTGGCCCAGGCCGATCGAGAATTAGCTGATTCATTCAGGGTTGCGCAACGCGCGGTAAGCCGTGCGCGTGACCCGAAAGCCTCACGAGCACCGGGCAAACTAACAGACTAAAACTTACCTGCAGCTGCGACACTCGGATCTAGATAATTTGCGGGCGATGGCTTTGAACGCGGGATTTCTCGGACAGCGAGCTAAGCGGCTCGGTCGGAGTCGGCGCAAGATAACCTCGTTCGACCAGAGCTGATTCGACCAGCGCGAGATCCGCTTCCAGTTGTGCGAGAGCCTCTGGCACACTGGCCAATTCTTCCTGCCGCCCTATCTCCTCAAGTTTGCGGGCCGTGGCTAAAGCTCTTCCGGCCCCCATCTGACCCGCTGATGATCCGAGAGTATGGACGGCGCTGGTGAGGACTGCACAGTCCGACGCTGAGAAGGCCTGATGGATTTCCGCCAAGAGTCTCGGATATTGAGCCAAAAACATTTGCGCGATTTCAGCGAAGAGCTCGCTATTACCCTCAATCTGAGCCATGGCCGCAGACAAATTAAGAACATCCGTGGAATCAACCAGGGGAGCGACCGGCGAGATAGATCTGGCCGCAGTCATTGTGCGCTCTAAGACAGCTCTGAGTTCCATGGGATTTATCGGCTTGGAAACATAGTCATCCATGCCCCACGCCAAGCATTTTTCTTTATCTTGTTTACGGGCGTAAGCCGTTACGGCAATGATGGAAGTGTGGCGCCCTTGCATGCGTGCAAGCGCGCGGATTTGGCCGCTGGCCTCAAACCCATCCATCTCGGGCATCTGCAGATCCATGAGGACCACGTCATAGGGAATAAATTTATACGCCTCGACCGCCTCTTTGCCGTTGCCGACCACTTCGGCCCGATGACCCATGTTCTCCAGAAGACTTGCCACAACCTTTTGATTGATGTGGTTATCGTCCGCCACTAGGACGCGGAGACGAGTCTGCGATTTAAGCTCGGCCAACTTGTGAAGGGTGACAAGCGAGTTCGAATCATCGCCCTTGGGAGCCTCGCCCATCAACAGGGCTAGGCATTCGTGTAGATTAGACAAGCTGACCGGCATAGTGAGGTAGCCGTCGATGCCGGCCTCCCGGGCTAATTTAGCGTCGCCCCTTTTGCCCACCGAAGAAAGCAGCAAAAGCTTCGGCGAGCCGAACTTGGGGTTTTGCCTGATCGTTCGGGCCAGCTCCAGTCCGTCCATGCTCGGCAACCTAAAGTCGAGGATCGCCAAGTCATAGGGTGTGTCTTTTTCGTTCGCGAGAGATAACAGGTCTAGCGCAGTCGGGGCATCCTCCGCGCTCCGGCTGACTATTCCCAATGAGCTAAGATAATGGTCAAGAACAGTGCGGTTCGTAGCGTTTCCCTCGACAACAAGCATGCGCAAGCCATGGAGACTTGTCCGGGGTCGAGGGGCTTCGCGATCGCTTCCGCGCTGTTTCAATAACTGCAGCGTAAACCATACCGTGCTGCCCTTTTCCGGTTCGCTGTCCATCCCAATCTGCCCGCCCATCAGCTCGACAAACTTTTTGCAGATAGCTAACCCTAAACCGGTTCCCCCATACTTGCGGGTGGTGGAGGCATCGACCTGGGTGAAGGAGTTGAAGAGCTTATCGTGCTGCTCTTTCGGAATACCGATACCGGTGTCGCTCACCTCGAAACGGAAGTTAGCGTACGCGGCAGTTTGCTCTTGTACCGTGATCCGCACGACCACTTCCCCCTTGGCGGTAAACTTCAGCGCATTGCCGACGAGATTAGAAATAATTTGCCGCAATCTGCCCGGGTCCCCTTGCAACTTTTCCGGCACGTCATAGCGAATGAAGTTGATGAGCTCGATTCCTTTGTCCTCCGCTTGCTTGGCAAAGAGATCGATGACTTCCCCGACGGCACTCGTCAAATCAAAATCAATGATTTCCAGCTCCAGCTTTCCTGACTCTATCTTAGAAAAATCCAAAACCTCGTTCATAACTGTCAGCAGCGATTGGCTGGAGCGCTGAATGATTTGACAATACTCTACTTGTTTAGGCGACAGCTCGGTGTCGCAAAGGAGCCCGGCCATACCGATTATGCCGGTCATGGGTGTGCGAATCTCGTGGCTGATATTCGCCAAGAAAGCGGATTTGGCCTCGTTTGCCGATTCGGCTTCCTCCTTCGCTAGTCTTAGCTCCTGTTCGATTCGCATGCGTTTTGTCAGGTCGCGCGTGACCGCTGAAAACCCGGTTAATTTTTCTTCTCCGTTATGCACGGCTGTGATTACGGAGTTAGCCGCGAATCTGGACCCATCCTTGCGTACGCACCATCCCTCATGTTCGCATTGGCCCTCGTCTAACGCCATTTTTAACAGTCGTTCAGGCGTGCCGTTGTCGCGGTCCTCGGCGGTGAAAAAGCACGAATAGTGCGCACCGATGATCTCTTGCGCGGTAAATCCCCTGACTCGTTCCGCGCCTTTGTTCCACGTAATTACCCGTCCTTCTTCGTCCAGCATGAAAATCGCATGATCCTTGACGTTTTCGATCATCGAGCGAAAGCGTTCCTCGCTTTGATGTAGCCGAAACTCGGACGCTCTACGCTCAGTGATATCGATAACCGAAGCCAAGACATGGGTACCCTCAGGTGTGTTTACCGGGTTTAAACCGATTTCTACGGGGAATTCACTGCCGTCTTTGCGCAAACCGAAGAGATCCCCTCCGGCACCCATCGCCCGCACCTTCGGATCCGCGAAAAATCCCTCTCTATGCCCCGGGTCCTGCCCGAGATGCCGCTCAGGTATTAACGTCTCTAGCGGCTGACCGAGCAGATCTTGCCTGCCATAACCGAACATCTTCTCCATCTGCGAGTTGGCCAGGACGATCGTCCCATGGCGATCGATCATCAACAACCCGTTGGGCGCCGACTCCACCACCAACCGAAATAGCTCCTCCGTGCGGTTGCGCTCGGCGATTTCCCTGGCCAAATCGGCGTTGACTTTGCGCAGTTTCAAATCATGGGTTTCTAGCCGATCTTTTGAGACCGTGGTTTTTTCCAATAGAGAGGCCATTGCGCTAAAGCTCTCTGCAATACGAGCAAACTCGTCCCGCCGCGAGGCACGCGTAAGAGGTTTCAGCTTGCTCGCGTCACTCGGCTTTATAGGTCCTTTCACTTTCCTAAGCAGTCTGGTTTTTCGATGCATCATAAACAGTACCGCACCGACGGCAAATGTGTGTCCCTGGCGCGCTCTATTGGAGGTGATGAACGGAGTGCAGGTGATCCGTCATTCGATCGCCTTGCCCAGCCATTTGTTGGCGTCCAATCCGATCCCCTTGTGTTCTCCCGCGCGGGGCGAGCATGAACGGATGGTCCCCTTAGTTGTTCTACCGGCAGGCCGATGTCTAAATTCAAGAAGGAATGGCTCTGGACATGATCGGTCCCAATACCCCGCAGATCCTTGGCTATGTAGTTCCACGCAAGCATATTCAGGAATCGCTTCACGGCCAGCGCAGGCTAGCAAGGTCAGATCGTAAAAAAGCGTTCGCATCGGTGAGTTCGTCGGTGCCGCTAGCGCAATGACTCGTTGCTAGATTGAAGCCACCCGTCTCCCTGCGGTCGTGCGGAGGTATAGAGATCAAGGTGATATTGCGTCGCCTTTAATTGCCTCAACAGCGAAGGGCACGTAGAGCGGAACATCTCCCGCTTTCGCCCATTTGGACAGTTTTCAAGACTAGTCAGAATATCCGTTAGCCGCTCGGCTCTAATCAGCTTGGCTCCCTCCAAAAGATTTTTCAGATCCATCGGCTCCTGTGAGGCGTCTTGAACCTGTTTCTCCAGCCGGATTATTGCATCGCTCACAGCCTGAGAGAATTTATCCACGACCTCGGCAAAGGCTTTGGAGTCAATGCCTATCTGCGACATAGTTAGCTCAGGGTCTTGCAAGATCTTCCGATTTTGCGCGAAGGCCTCGTTCGCTTTTTGTATCAAACTGTCGGCTCTGATGGGCTTGAAAAGATATTTCCACCCTTGTTCCGCGAGTCGCTGGTTAACGCTCTCGATCTTCAACGACGTGCATACCAGGATCGGGATTTCATTCCATTCATCGCGCTCCTTGATTTTGCGGACCAGTTCAAATCCATCGGCGTTGGGCATCATCATATCAGTGATGACAAGTTCAATCTCCGGGTGGGACTCCAGACATGTTAATGCCTGTTCCCCGTCATGCACAGTGATCGTGTCGAAACCATGTTTGTCGAGCGTGTGCTCCAACACCTTCGCGCTGATGGGGTTATCTTCCACAATGAGTACATTCATCAATCGTATCTCCTTTAGGACTAAGAGAATGGGCGCCGGTAGCCAAGTCAGCGCTCGCTCTTTCAGCTTATGTCGAAAACTCAGGCTCTTTGACGTAATCGGACAAAATCGAATAATCTTTAGGTCACTTCGAGTCAAAAGGCTCTAAGTTGGGAAAGGACACACGGCTAAGTTCACGACTTTCGATGCACAGTAACTAACGAAATGTCTGCCGATATTTTCTGGAGAAGAGCGTCAGTTGATAGGCGGGGCCGCGAACAACGTTGAAAATACGTGGTTTTTGGAATGGTCAATCAGGCAATCTACCCAGAGCAGGCACTCGAGATACCCAAGCAACCGATCAGACACTCCGCCCGGTTACCGTTTAGAGAGAAAAAACGACGAGAAACTCAGTGGAATAAACAAATTGAAAGCGTTGATTTTTTATGCGGAATAAAGTGTCAGGTAATACTGCGTTGCCTTCAGCTCCCTAAGCAGCGGACGATATATCGAGTCGATCATTTCTCGCTTCTTCCCGGCGCCAATTCGGTTGAGTCTTGCGAGGTTGTCCGTTACCCGGTCCGCTCGAAGCAGTTTGGCACCTTCCATGAGGTCTTGCAGATCTAACGGGACATCCGATTTTTGTTTGATATGCTCTTCGAGCTGGGTAATCTTGTCTTTTACGACTTTTAGGAATTCGTCGAGTATCTCGATAAAGGCTTGGGAATCCATACCAATTTGAGTCATCGTTTGATCCGGGTTTTGCAGGACACTCCGTTGTTGGGAAATCGCTTCCTTCACCATTTGCATCAGACTGCCGGCGTTGATGGGTTTGAATAGATGTTTCGATCCTTGCATCGGAATCGAGTTGTAGATGCTCGTGGTCTTTAGCGACGTGCATACCAGGATCGGAAGCTCCCTCCATTCGGGGCGCTCTTTGATTTTCTTGACCAGCTCGATCCCATTGGTCTTTGGCATCACGATATCGGTGATGATGAGCTGAATTTCCGGATGGGACTCCAAATATTCCAATGCCTGGTCTCCATCGCGGGCGGTGAGCGTCTCGTAGCCATATTTGTCGAGAGTGTGCTCCAACACCGTCGCGCTGATGGGGTTATCTTCGACAATAAGTACATTCATGATTTTTCCTTATCATAGGGTCTACGGAAAGGTCCCGACACTCTAGATGTCGGGCAGACCTTCCCTGGGTTTATCGCTCGTCCGTTCCTCACACCACGGTGACTGGACGGGACCGGTCGATCCCTGCATAGATGTGTTGATGTATGCACTGATAGCTACAGCGATCCAAGCAATGACAGTGCCAAAAAAAATGGCGAAAATATCGGACTTTCGTGCAAATACGAAGCGCTTATTGCTCATAAATGTGAGCTTGAGGACAATATTATCAGACCTCGACGGTCTTTGGCCTCCGCTCAGTTACGATCTGTGAGCTTCCCTCATTGATTGGACGCTTTTTTGATCCCAAATAAGCTCATGAATCGGTCTCCTGAAATTTGCTCTTCCTGGCTGGCGGCTCCTCTCACATCGATGGGGAGAGGAAAAGCGTTGCTGTGAGGCGCATTGGCGCGGTGTCCCATGTCGTGCTGCGGATGATGCTGCAACGTTGGCAGATGAGTCCCAACGAGGTTCAGGACAGAAATCATTCGTCGACGAGAGCTTGCTAAGAGCGATCGATCAGAGTGGCTTTATCAAAAAGCTCTACGATCGGTAGCCATTTGCTCGTCGCTGCACACGAGCGACACGCCTCCGAATACTTTTCCTTTATCTTTTTTTGGCTTACGCGTCGGCTTAGCTAAGCTTCCATTTTGAAATTAATTTTTTCTCGCGCCGCGCCGGCGGCAAGGCTAGGCGATTCCCAGGCTGCTCTGCGAAGCGTACCGCGATCTCCGAGCATCCGGCCTGTATAGCAGTCAAAAAGCCAGGCGAGGTTTCTGCATCGACCGTGGACTTAGTGTGAAGAATTCGACGCAGTTCACGGCGTTGCGATTCGCCATTCCTGATAGCAATTCACGATTTCCTCTAATGACAACTTTTCGTATTCACCGGGGGCCGAGTATTGTCAGGGTTTGTGGCGCAATTGGCATGGAAAGTGCTCACGTTGTACTTACAGGGGCGCTAAGAATTCGCTTCCATTGATCGACACCGGTCCAGACCTCATTCCGCAAAACTTAGATGTTGAGAAATGTAAGGCAACTAAGGAGGTTAGCCGTACAACGCTAAATCTCTTTGGGGCGGGATGAAAGAATCATTGGCTGGTTTCAGTCGCCGAGCCTGGACAATTCCGAACTATTTACGACACCGAAAGCCCGACTGGATGCCACCAGCCGGGCTTTCGTTGTTTTTGACGAGAGTCGGCGAGCAGGAAAAGTAGGTAACAGTGGAGCAAGACGAATTAAGGTTGTGATGCATGAAACTGGTTCCTCGGAGCAGGCTACTCTCGCGGAATGTAATCCGGAAATGAACTAGAGACCCGTCGCTCGACCCAATGAACATCAAATCAATTTTTTCAAATTGGCGGGAAAAGGTCCAAGATGAACGAAGCCAAAATAGCAGGCTGGTGGTTTGGGTCGTCTCCTTGTTTATGGCTTGTCCGGTTATTCTAGTGGCTACGCACAGCTACATGAAAACGGAGCAGGAACTTACCACATCGGAGCTGTCGCGCAAACAGGCGGTTGTCAGTCTCGCCGCGGCAACATTAGAAGAGAAACTTAATCGGCTAACCGATCTCGGTGTGTCATTGGCGACCCGGGTGCGATTCCGTCAACTTGTCGAATCCGGCAAGTGGCAGGATGCGATTAAAATCGTCGCGGCGGTTCCGCGGGATTTCCCATTTATCGAGCGCCTGTTCATCGCCGACACCGGCGGCACACTGATGGCGGATACCCCTGAACTGCCCGGCATAAGAGGGACATCCCGCGCCCAATTCGATTGGTACCGAGGCGTCACAGCGACAGTTAAACCCTATATATCAGAAGTCTATCGACGCGGAGCCAAGCCCTACCTCAACGTCATCGCGCAAGCGACACCGATCACCAACGTTAACGGCGACATGGCCGGCATCCTGGTTCTGCAAATCAAGACCGGAACTTTTCTCAGTTGGATACGATCCATCGAAACTGGAGCCAACGGATATCTGTTTATTGTGGACCGGCGCGGAAGAACGGTAGCCCACCCGCGTTGGGCCGCCGACGCCGAGATCGTCGACTATTCCAACGTGGCCTCGGTGCGCAAAGCCCTTCAAGGACAACGCGGCGTCGACGTTGGGGTTAATGTCGCCAAGGAAGCGGATCAAGTTGTCGCCTACGAGCCGATTCCCGGTTACGGGTGGGGAATTATTTTCCAGCAGGCTCAATCGAGCGCGTTTGCGCTCCGCGACAACAGTTTGACGCGTTTGCTAATGGCTTACTTCTTGGTTGGTTTGGCCACTTCTTGCGTTGCCTATCTGATTCTACGCGCTCTTAATTACCGCAGGCGCGGCGAGCGAAAATTTCGCGACCTGGTGGAATCGGCGCCGGATGGATTGGTGATTGCGGACAAGGAAGGAAAGATTGTCCTGGCGAATGCGCAGGTGGAGCAGTTATTCGGTTACACGCGGCAGGAGTTGCTCGGCAACCGCGTAGAGATCCTGATGCCGGAGCGCTTCCGGAAAAAACATCCGAAACATAGAGACGAATATTTCCGCAACGCCAAGATGCGGCCCATGGGCGCGAATCTCTCCCTTTACGGTCGGCGCAAAGACGGCAGCGAATTTCCCATCGAGATCAGCCTCAGCCCGCTGGAAACGGAAGATGGAATTCTCGTGACCAGCTCGATCCGCGACATCACCGATCGTCAGCGTTTGGAAGAACAATTGCGATCGAAAAACGAATTGCTGGAAACGCAGTATCGCGAAGTCCAGCAAGCCAATCGTTTGAAGAGCGAATTTCTCGCCAACATGTCTCATGAGCTGAGAACCCCGCTTAACGCTATTATCGGCTTTTCCGAGCTGATGCACGATGGCAAGGTGGGCGCGGTCTCGGCCCAACACCAAGAATTTCTCGGCGATATCCTCGGCAGCGCCCGCCACCTGCTGCAACTGATCAACGATGTCTTAGATCTTTCCAAGGTCGAGGCCGGCAAGATGGAGTTTAGCCCCGAGCCGGTAAGTCTGACGAAAATCATCGGCGAGGTTCGACAGATTCTTCAGGCTCTGTCGGCGAGCAAACGGCTTTCCGTGGAAATCGAAGTGGCGGCGGATGTCGATCGGTTGATCATCGATCCGGCAAAGTTAAAACAAGTGCTCTACAACTATCTCTCAAACGCCATCAAGTTCACTTCCGATGGGGGGCGCATCACCGTGCACGCGCTAGCCGAAGGGGCCGACAGTTTTCGATTAGCGGTGGAGGATACGGGGATAGGAATCCGCCAGGACGAAATCGGCAAGCTGTTTGTCGACTTTCAACAATTGGAGGGGGGCACGACGAAGAAACATCAGGGGACCGGACTAGGACTGGCGTTGACCAAGAAGATAGTTGAATTGCAGGGAGGGTATGTCGGAGTCAACAGTACGCAGGGTCGAGGCAGCGTCTTCTATGCGGTGTTGCCGCGGAGCGCCGGGCAGAACAAGGAGGTTAGCGCGCCGGTTCAGCTTCCGGCTCCCCCGGCGAAAGATGGACCGACGGTCCTCGTCATCGAAGACGACGAAAAGGATCGGCGCTGGTTGACGCAGATCCTTGAAGAGGCAGGTTACATGGTCGATAGCGCGACGACCGGAGCCGAAGGTATTGCGAAGGCACAAGCCAATGCTTATAGCGGCGTTCTCTTGGACCTGATTTTGCCGGACATGGGCGGTTGGGAAGTGCTTCACTCGGTCCGAGCCAACGGCCTCAATAAACAAGTGCCGGTAATCGTCGTGACCGTCGTCGCCGAAAACGGAATTGCCAAGGGATTCCCTGTCCAGGACTTTCTTGTCAAGCCGATCGAGCCCCAAACACTTCTGGACTCGCTCAAAAAAGCCGGCGTCAGCCCAAAAGGTAGCAAGAAAAAAATCCTGGTAGTTGACGACGATTCGAGTACCCTGAAGATAGCAAAAGCCACGCTCGATTCCAACGGCTACTATGCCGTGTGCCACAGCAGCGCCATGAACGGTCTCGACGCCGCCGCCAGGTCGGAGTTTTGCGCCGTGGTGCTCGATCTGCTGATGCCTGAGATCGATGGATTCGAATTTCTCGATCGCTTGAGGGCGATTCCTAACTACCGAAACACTCCGGTCATCGTTTGGACCAACAAAGATCTCACCGCCAAGGATCGCGAACGCCTCAAGCATGCCGCGCAAGCCATCGCTCTTAAAGGCAGCGATGGCGTCAATGAAGTTCTTCGAGAATTGGAGCGTTACGTTGGCCATCCGGCCAACAGGCCACCCCTACCGCCAACCGCGCTGTCGATGGAGTTATGAAATTTCTAGTTTCATGAGATGAATTTGCCGATCAACTAAAGAGAAGCAGAACACGGCAATGAAGAAATCGGACGGGAGAAATCTGCAATGTCTAGCGCTGAAATTCTTATAGTCGATGACAATCCAGTGAATCTGAAACTGGCCCATCTTCTTCTGGTGGGCGAAGGTTACAATGTACGTACCGCCACCGACGCCGAGGAGGCGCTGAAGGTTTTGCAAGAGTTCAGTCCACGACTGATCCTGATGGACATCCAGTTGCCGGGTATGGATGGCCTCGAATTGACGCGC
>Ga0137461_1000158_pt1 | contig 15350 bp, 11 predicted proteins | sample EasRivERMGT746_2_FD_104650 | JGI IMG/M metagenome (GOLD analysis project Ga0137461, IMG submission 104650) | Soil microbial communities from meander-bound floodplain in the East River, Colorado, USA - East River MetaG ERMGT746_2 | ecosystem: Environmental > Terrestrial > Soil > Floodplain ... | reverse complement strand
CTTGCTCAAGCGCTTGGATCTTTTGATCCACGCCCTGTGCCCGAACCGTTCCCGCAGCTAAAAGGAATGCAGCAAGCATGCTCCCTACTAAAAATCTCTTCGTCATCATTGCCTCCTTTTTGCTCCTTTTTTCCCTTTGATTATTTTCGGCTAGTATTCTTCAGAACCGTCAGAAAGCGCTGAGACTACTCGCCGTCCCGATGGTTTTACTTGAATTACGCCCATCTTCACAATAGTCCCATGGTATGATTTTCTTCACTGGAGGCTAAAAATGGCCTTGCCGAATAGGACTATCGGACTAGAATTGGTGCCAATTGCGATGGCTGATGGAACTTTTCTTCGCCTGGCCCTGTCCAACACGTGTTTATCCGTGTATCTAGTTGTCGCCGGTCGCTCTCAGAATGGCTTGGAAATTTCTTCGGTTTATGCCATCCATCCTGCATGGACTTATCGAAACGCTTTGCTGAGAATCGGCGTAAATGGTTGTTCGCGGTGTTCGCGCTTATTTCGTTCATGGGGTTTTCCGGCTGCGCGCCCCAGGTCACCCAAACGACACCGCTAATCGGTCAACCGGGAAGCATTGTCAGTTTGTCGATGGTGAATTTGGTCGGCTGGCCCAGAGTAGAAATCGCCAGCGAAATGATGGATTGGCCAAAGCTCAAATTGCTTTCAGCCGATCCCGCGAAAAAAGATGTTCGCGGCGAAGATTTAGTCTGGATCGAAGACAAAATTCTCCAATTCCGAATTCCCTATCTGCAACCCGGTGATTATAAAGTTACGATCCATGATGACAAAGGACCTCCCGGCGATCCGGTTTACGCCTTTTTGGAGACCGCCGCCTATCTGGTATTTCCGCCGGTGTGGCCCTACGTGCTGCGCTCCAATAAGACCGAAGTGAACTTGCGGATTGTCCCGGCGCAATGATCGCTGCGCGCTTTGGCCGCGAGTTTTTTCTCCGGCCATCGCGCCGAATCGTAATGAAAAACATTTACCGACACTGGCGAGCGCGGAGCGGCAAGTGGTTTGCGGCGGTGCCAGGCGCAGACATTTAATTCGACATTTATTGACTCAATCGCACCTCTGTGTAAGATGGCGCTACACGTCAATATTTTTTTGGGGATGATCCTATGAAGCTTCGACTGAACGTTGGGTTGTTGGTTATCGTTTTCGGCGCCGCCGGCTGCTCGTCGATTTCCCTGCCGTCGCTACCCTGGTCGAGTTCCTCGGCCACGGCGGACCCCACGGCAGAAGCGCTTTTCGAAGTAGGGATGCGTGCGTTTAACGACAAGAAATACGTGCGCGCCATCGACGCCTTAGCGAAAATTAAAACCGATTTTCCCTTCAGTCCGCTCTTGACTCAGGTCGAGTTGAAAGTCGCCGACGCCTATTACTTGAATGAGCAATACCCGGAAGCAGTCAATGCCTTCAAAGAATTTCAAACCATGCATCCGACCAACGAAAACATGCCGCTTGTCACCTTGCGTTTAGGACAAGCCCACTTCGACCAATTCAGCGCGACCGAGCGTGATCAGAAAAACACCGAGATCGCCAAAGGTTACTTTGAAAAGGTCCTGACTGATTACCCGAAGTCGCCGCAGGCTGCCGAGGCCAAGGAGAAACTCGCCAAAACCCTGGAGTATCTCGCCGAGCATGAGTTCAGCATCGCCCAGTTCTATTTCCAGCAAGAGAAATTTCCCGCCGCGCGCGACCGTTTCGAGGAGATCATCCGCAAATACAAAGCGACGCCAACCGCGGTAAAAAGCCTCTTCTTCCTGGGCGAGAGCTACCGCCAGGAACGTAACGGCGTGCGCGCGGCGCTCGCTTACGAAGCGCTGCTCCAACATTATCCGCAAAGCAAATATGCGGCGCAGGCGAAGATTCAGTTGGCGGTGGTGGAAAAAGAAAAACGCGATCCGTTGGAGCTGGTGTTGATGCGTGACCGCCGGCCCGGCGCAACCCGCGCGGCCGAGGCTAAAGAAGACCCGGCGCTGGCCAAACTGCGCGACTTGAATCTGGTCACGAAAAAAGAAGTCGTGTACGAAGAGCCGGGCGAAGAGAAGGGACTTTTCCGCCGGGTGGTCGATAAGATCAATCCCTTCTCATCTTCCGGCAGCGATAAGAGCGAGGAAAAGAAACCGGAGAGCGCCGTCGAGCTGCTGGCGAAAAAGAATCAAGCGCCGAAGTCTGAAAGCGGCGGCTTTCTGTCATCGCTCTGGCCATTTGGTTCGAGCCAAGACAACAAAGTCAGCAAAGAAAGCGCGCGCAGCGGCGAAGGCAACGCCGCAAAGGTTCTAAACCAGGTTGACGATGCGCTAAAGCAAAAAGGCATCGACCGCCCGGCCAGCCAAACGGTCAAGGCGCCGCAAGCCAATCTACCCAAAGACGAAGCCGTCGCGCCGCCAAAAACCGATACCGTGGCGCTGTTAAGTTCCATCGACGCCAACTTGAAGAAGAGCGGCAAAGACCCTGACGCGCGGCCGGCGGCGCCTGAAGCCGCGACGGCATTCCGAGACGTTGCCGCCACCCAGGAAATCATTGCCAAAGCGGCGCAACGTAACCAAGCGGCGCAAAACGTTCAAAGCAGCGCCATCCTCAACAGCATCGACCAGAAACTAAAAGCCCAGGGCGTCGAGCCGGCAAAATTTGACAAGCCACCGACGGCGGAAGAGATCAAGGCCGCGGCGCAAAAAACACCGGCTAGAAATGTCGAGCTCGAACCCAAACTTGCTCTAGAGAAAGGTCCGCTGTTCCTCAATCCTGCGGAGTTGCCGCAATCGGAGAAGCCGGCAGCGGCGCAGGACGTTAAGAAACCGGACAACCTTGGAAACGACAGGCAGCTACCGAATCGGATTCTCGTCAAAGGGCCGGTTCAGGCGCCGCCGGCCGCGTCGACGGCAAAATCAGCCGAAGCGAAAGCAGCCGGCACCGCTCAGGATGACGAACCAAAGGGCGCCTTCGAGCAAATTCGCCAGGACATCGAGAGCATCGGTAAAGCGCTCAATCCGTTTCGTTGGTAGGAGTGCGATTGCGCTGAATAAATGACGAGCTGAAGCGTCCAGTGGCGAATTCACTGGCGACTAATTCGTTGCCGGCACTTGCACCCGGCTTCCCGATTTGATCGAGCTAAGATTGCCGACAAGCAGCACATCGGATTCACTCAATCCCTGCTGAACGATGACCCAATCTCCTTCGGTCGCGCCCAGCGTCACTGGCTGACGCAGCGCGCGGCCGGCGCTTAGTTTAAAGACAAAGGTCTTGCCGCCACTGTCGATGACCGCCGAGCGCGGCACCAGCAAAGCGTGGGTCGCTTGCGCCAACACAATCAATCCCTGCGCGGCCACAGGCGCGCTCACGGCGATGGCGTCATTTTTAATTTGAATCTCGACCGCCGCTCCCGCGCCGCGATTGTCGCGGCCGGTCTCAAAGCGCGTCACCGTTCCAGCGAATTTTATTTCGCCCGACGCGGCGCTCCACACCAGCGCGCTCAGTCCTTCGTGGATGCCGTCGTGAAGCTCGCCAACGACGCGGCCGGTAAACTGGCTGGTACCCTCGTTGGCGATGTCGAGGAGCGGGCTAGATTCGCCGATGGCCGCGCCCGGCTCAACCCATCTGCGGCTGACAATGCCGCCGACTGGCGCGACGATTTGCGCCAAGGTTTGAATCTTGCGCGCCTGGCTTAGCATCGCGTCCTGCTGCGCCAGTCGAGCGCGCGACAACTCGACTTGCGCCCGCGCGGTTTGCGCCGCGGCCTCGGCTTGTTCCACGTCGCGGCGCGCGATGAGATCGCGTTGCAGCAATTCACGGCTTTGCGCCATCAGCCTTTCCGCCGCCGAGAGCTGATCCTCTTTTTCGTGCAGTTCCTTGCGCGCCGCGCCAAGTCCCGTTTCTATTTCGTGCTGGCGATTGGCGATGTCACCGGGAAAAACGGTCGCCACCACGGCGCTGGCCGGCACCGCGTCGCCAATCTTGAAGCGCATCTCGGTGACTCGGCCGGCCAAGCGCGACACCACGGTCACCGCTTTGGCTGGCGCCAGCACGCCGCTAACCGCAACCGTCAGCGGCACCGCGCGCTTGCTCACGGCCGCGACACTAACGGCGATTTCGGCTTCGCCACCGAGCCAGGACGGCAAGCGCTCGCGCAGACCCAGCCATGCCAGCAGAATGCATAGGACGAACACCAGCAAAAATTCCCAGCGAAAATGCATCGAGTCGCCCGTCCTAGCCGCGTCTTTCGTGATCAGCCGGCACTCAGTTTGGATTATTCATGCTACGAGGAAATCGAACGACAGAGTGTCGATCGAGGTGGAACCCTGTAGGAGCGAAGGCATCAGCGCCAAAGGTTTCATCGTCATGCTTGGTGCTCGGCAGACTGTTTGACCTGTTCACAAGTAATTTCATAGCACAGCGCCTCGCTTGCCGCTTCAAGGTAGAGCCGCTTTGCCTTCGCTCAGGAAGGGTTTCGCCTCGATCGCGGCTACACCACAAATAATCCGGGTTAGCTTGTCCGCAGTTGTAAACTCATGTTGGTGCGACGGCACGGCAAAGAAAAAAACGCGCGGCAAAAAAATCGGGCTACCGCCAAATACAACGGTAGCCCGAGCTTAAACTCAACCTAACTTTAGCGCACCGGCAACGACTCAGGAAATTTTCTGGGTCGTGGGATTCTCCATGCCGAGTTTTGCCGCGCCCGGCGCCGCCGCGGCGTCTTTGGCCGTGCCGCGCAGCTTCGCCGGCAAAGCGACCAAGAACGCTTGGCATTTCTCAAGATAGAGATAAACCACCGGCGTGATGTAGAGCGTTAGGATTTGAGAAATAATCAGCCCGCCGACCACGGCGATGCCCAGGGGCTGGCGCGCTTCGGCGCCGGCGCCCAAACCCAGCGCGATCGGCACGGCGCCAAAGATCGCCGCCATGGTCGTCATCATGATCGGCCGGAAGCGCACCAAAGCGCCTTCGTAAATCGCCTGGGCCGGCGGCTTGCCCTCGTTACGCTGCCCGTCCAAGGCGAAATCGATCATCATGATGGCATTTTTCTTGACGATGCCGATGAGCATGATCAAGCCGACAAACGCGTAAATGCTCAAATCCATATTGAACAGGTACAGCGCGATGAGCGCGCCCAGACCCGCCGACGGCAGACCGGATAGAATAGTGATCGGGTGGATAAAGCTTTCGTAAAGAATTCCCAGCACCAGGTAAACCACGAACACGGCAAGCGCCAATAATACCCAAAGGCTTTTAATCGACGACTGAAACTCCTGCGCCGTGCCTTGGAAGGTCGTGCTGATCGACGCCGGCAAAGTTTCCCGCGCCAACTTGTTGATGGTCTCCACCGCATTGCCAAGCGCGACACCTTCGCGCAAGTTAAAAGAGATAGTCGCCGACGGCAACTGTCCGGAGTGGTTCACCGACATCGGTCCCACCGTGTATTTCAGGCTCGCCAGCGATCCTATCGGAATCATCGGTTGAGCGGTTGAGTTCTGGCCGCTGGTCGAACGGATATAGAGCATCGACAGCGCCGATGGATCGTTTTGGAACTTGGGATCGAGCTCGACGATAACTTGGTATTGATTGTTCGGCGTATTGACCGTCGAGACCTGTCGAGTGGCATAGGAATTTTGGAACGCCTCCTCGACCTGGCGTTGGGAAATTCCCTGGGCGGTCACACCCATCGTCGAGGCTTTGTCGCGGTTCATGACCACCTGCAATTGCGGATTTTTTAGCTGCAAGTCGCTGCCGACGTCGCGAAAATCGGCCAGCGCCTTTATTCTTTCTTCAAAGACCGCCGCTGAGCGATACAATTCCGCGGCATCGGGGCTTTGTAAAGTGAATTGGTAAAGACTGCGTGTCAACCGGCCGCCGACGCGAATGACCGGCGGATTTTGCAGCGAAACGCGAATCCCAGGAATGCGGCTGAGTTTTGGCCGCAAGTCGCGAATCAGTTCGTCGGCGCTGAGCTTGCGCTCCTTGCGCGGCTTGAGTTTCATGAAAATACGGCCGGTGTTGCCGGTGAGTCCGACACCGCCGATGCCGACGCTGGAGAAAAACGACTCGACATTGGGATCCTTGGCGACGATGGCGGCGAGCTGCTGTTGGTTGCGCACCATTTGTTCAAAAGCGATTCCCTGCGCGCCTTCGGTATTGATCAATACCTGGCCGATGTCTTCACTGGGGATAAAACCCTTGGGCACCAGATTGAACATGTGCGCCGTGGCCCACAAAATCATCAAGGAGCCGACCATCGTCGTCACGTGATGGCGCATCACCCAGCGGAGCGAGACTTCGTAGCCCTTGTTCATGCCGTCCAGGCAACGCCCGAGGAAACGATAGAGCCAGCCATGTTTCTGCTCATGGGGCGGGCGCAGATAGCGGCTGCACAGCATCGGCGTGAGCGTCAACGAGATGAAGCCGGAAACCAGGATGGCGACGCAGATCGTCACGGCGAACTCACGCAGGAGCCGGCCGAGCATGCCGCTCATGAACAACACGGGAATAAACGCGGCGACCAGAGAAATGGTCATCGAAACAATAGTAAATCCGATCTCTTTCGCTCCTTTAACCGCGGCGTCAAAAGGCTTTTCGCCCAATTCCATGTGGCGCACGATGTTTTCGAGCACGACGATGGCGTCGTCGACGACGAAACCGACGGCGAGCGTTAAGGCCATCAATGACAGGTTATCCAAGCTGTAATCGAGCAGATACATGACGGCGAAGGTGCCGACGATGGACATCGGCAAGGCCAAGCTCGGGATGATCGTCGCCGACACGTTGCGCAGGAAAAGAAAGATGACGAGGATGACGAGAAATACCGTGCCGATGAGGGTCAACTGGACGTCATGCACCGACTCGCGGATCGACTGTGTCCGATCGAAGAAAAAATCAAGCTTGATCGATTGCGGAATCTGCGCGCGCAAGGCTGGCAGGATTTCTTTGACCGCGTCGACGACCGCGACGACGTTGGCGCCCGGCTGTCGTTGAATGCCGAGAATGACCGCTCTCTTATCCTTGAACCAACTCGCCACCCGGGTGTTCTCGACGCTATCGATCGCCTTGCCGATGTCTTGAATGCGCACCGGGGCGCCGTTGCGATAGGTCACGACCAGCGACTGGAAGGCTTCGCCGTTCATCAGCTGGCCGTCGGAAACCAGCGTATAAGCGCGGTTTGGCGCATTGAGCGTGCCCACCGGGAGATCGACATTGCCCCGTAGTACCGCCGCCACGACATCGTCGACACCGATCTGGCGGACCGCTAATTGATTTGGATCCAACTGGACGCGAATCGCGAATTTCTGTGAACCGAACACATCGACTTGGGCGACGCCGCTCACCATCGAAATGCGTTGCCCCAAGATCGTCTGGGCGAATTCATCGACGGTTGACAACGGCAGCGTATCCGAAGTTAACGCCAACAACATGATCGAATTGTTGGCCGGATTCACTTTGCGGTAAGACGGCGGGGTCGGCATACTGGGCGGTAGATCGCGCGCCGTACGGGCGATCATCGATTGGACGTCTTGCGCCGCCGCGTCAATATTGCGGCTTAAAATGAACTGCAGTGTTATCTGGGTCCGGCCGAGGGTACTGGTCGAGCTCATCGAATCGAGCCCGGCGATGGTGGAAAAGTTTTTTTCCAGTGGTGTAGCGACCGATGAGGCCATGGTCTCAGCGCTGGCGCCGGCCAGATTGGCATTAACAGTAATTGTTGGAAAGTCGACGGTCGGCAGATCGCTCACCGGCAGGGATTTATAACCCATGATACCGAAGATCAGGATGCCGACCATCACCAGCGTGGTGGTCACCGGCCGGCGGATAAACAGCTCAGAAATATTCATGACTCACCTCGCGACTGGCCTTTGCCTCCGGCTTCCCCTTCGCTCTTGGCGCCGCCCCGGCGGGCTTTGCGCCCTTCGCCCTTCGAATCCTCGGCTGCTTTGGCGCTTTCTCTAACTTCGCCCGTTTTGGCGCTATCCCGGCTCTCTCCGTCAGTCTTCGCTTTGCCTAGGCCACCGCGCCGTCGCCCCTCGCCCTTGGTTTCGTCAGCTACTTTAGTCGGGGCCTTGATATCCACCCGTGAGCCAGGGCCGAGTAGGAACTGCCCTTCGCGCACGACTTGCTCACCGGCGACAACCCCTTTGGCGATCACAGCTTCGCCGTCGTTGGTTTGTCCCACTGTAACCGCGCGCAGCTCCACGCGGCGGTCTTCCTTGACGACAAATACATGCTGCCCATCGGGACCGACTTGAACCGCTTCGGAGGGAATCACCACCGCGTCGCTCTGGGTCGTCAGCGTCAAGGCAATGTTGATGAACTGTCCCGGCCACAGACGCCGTTCTCGATTGGTAAACTCGGCTTTGAGCTTGATCGTCCCGGTGGCTCGGTCCACCGTGTTATCGACGAAAGCCAAAACACCCTGCTCCGCGCGGCCTTCGTCGGAAGGAAAATGCGCGCTGACCGTCAGACGACCGCCGGCCATATGCTTTTTAAGATCTGCCAGGTTTAACTCCGGCACGGCGAACGTAACGTTGATAGGAGTGAGCTGGTTGATCACCACCAGCGGCGCGCCGTCATTTAGCCGAATCAAGTTTCCTTCGTTGATCAACAAGCTGCCGACGCGGCCATTGACGGGTGAATAAATGTAGCAATAACTCAGTTGGACTTTGGCGTTATCGACGACCGCTTTATCCGCATCGACCACCGCTTCGGCGGCGTCGGCGTTGGCTTTGATTTGATCGTATTGCTCGCGCGAGACGTACTGTTTTTCGACCAGCTCGGCGTAGCGCCGCACCTGTTCGCGCAGATTGCGTAGCTGGGCGCTATCGCGCGCCAATGCCGCCTCTGCCTGTTTGAGCGCGGCTTCGAGCGGGCGCGGATCGACGGTGAAAAGCAATTGCCCGTCTTTGACGTCCTGGCCTTCCTTGAAATGCGCCTTTTGCAGCACACCGGTTACTTGGCTCTTAACCGACACGGTGTTGTAAGCTTCGACGTTACCAACGGCGCGAAGTTGAGTTGGAACGGATTTTTGCACAGCGGTAGCAACTAAGACCGGAACTGCCTCGCCACCCCGCCGCCCGCCAACCGCCGCGCGTCCTTGACCAGCGCCACCCGGAGCGGCACCAGTGCTACCGGTTTCTGCCGGGTTACCGGCTGGGTCCTCTTTCGGTTTGTTTAGCGACCAGGAGGAATAATGTTGAAAGCCGGCAAAACCGCCGACCACGATTAATAAGACAATGATCCACAGAGTGCGTTTCATACAGGACCTCGAAAAGCCCCTTTCTCAAGTCAACCAAAGACTACTTGATCGAACCTGGTTTCAACACCCCGACGCGGTTATCGCCCATCGCTCGCGCAAGTAGGGCATCGGCGATTTTGTAATCGTAAACGGTGCGTATATAGGTGGTTTGCGCATCGGTGTAAAGGGTCTCGGCGTCGGTCACTTCAATGATCGAACCGACGCCGACCTCGTAGCGCCCGCGCGCCAGATCGACGTTCTCCTTGGCCGCCAAAGCCGCCGATTGAGTGGCATTGATCCGTTCCTGGGTTTCCACCACTTTAAGATAACTCTGCTCGACATCCAGCGCAATCTGCTGGCGTTGGTTCTCTTCCAGCGCTTTAACGTTATTGTAGTTGTGCAACGCCTCTTCGACCCGGTTGGTGGTGCGAAAGCCGTCGAAGATCGGAATATTGAAATTGAGCTGGGCCGACCAGGTCGGCTGTAGTGGAAAGGTGTTGAGCCCGGTTTGATCGCTGACATGGCGCCGGCCATAGCTTCCATCAAAAATAATATCCGGGAGATGACCGCGGCGCGCGCTGGCGATCAGTTGGTCTGAGGCCCGCTTTTGCGCCTCAAAACTTCTGAGCTCGGTGCGCTCGTCAAACGCCACATTGCGGGCGCCGGCCAAGTTCATCGTAAACACGACCTCAGGTGAGTCCTCCGCCACCGGCTGCTCGGGCAGCCGCGGCGAACCCATCGCATTGCGCAAAGTGACCCAAGCGATCTTGACGGCATTTTCCGCGGCGATCAGATCGGCTTGCGCGGTGTATAGATTGGCCTCGGCTCTGGCTACGTCGATTTTCGCCCGGGTGCCGACTTCGAAGAAACCCTTCGCCTGTTTGACCAACAGCTCGCGGTTACGAACCGTATCCTTGCGCACATTGACCAGCGCTATCGCGGTCAAGTAATTGTAATAAGCCTGCTTGATCGCCAGCGCGATATCCTGCGTCGTCGTCGCATAATCCTGCTTGGTTGCGGCTACGGTCTCGCGCGCCGCCTGCACGGTGCCTTCGCGTTTGCCGAAATTGTAAAGAGTTAAGTTGAACGCAGCCTGGCTAGAAAAGGTATCCGCGGCGTGATCGTTGCCACCGTTGGTGCTGCTTTGACTGGTGCGATAGGAATTGTCCAGCCTGAGTGTCGGGTAGTACGCCGCCATTTGTTGGCCCAGTTGTGCCTCGGTTATGCCGATTCTTTCGCCCGACGATCGGATCCGCGGATGATTCTCCAAACCGATCCGCACCGCGTCCTCGATCGTCAACAACTTGCCGGTTGGCGATCGGGAGCTAGCCTGTGCCGGTGCCGTCGGCGCTGCTTGTACTTGCATTTGAATCTCCGCCGCTTGCGCCGAGGCCGCCGCAACCGGCCATCCGCCCAAGCAACAGAATAAAAAGCGCAATAAAGGTTTAACTTGCCACCCAGCCATTGAGTTTCCCCCTTTGTCCAAGCGCCGCAGACTATATGGTTTTTTATCGATTAAAGCAAAATCCGATAAGCTTACGAAACGGCATTCCGAAATGCTCAGAACTCATGGCAGAACCGCGAAGATTCTCAGCGGCGCGCCGCTGCCGCCTTTGATTTTCATTGGAATGGCGAACACCGTCGAGCCTTTATTCGGCACGCGATCCACAGCCGCGACGTTTTCAAAAATCGGCACGTTGGCCGCGCCCAAGACCTGATGCGCGAGAAAATCTTTCGACGGACCGGGATCGATGCTCGGCGTGTCGACACCGACGGCTTTGACGTTACGCTGCTTAATGAGAAACTCGGCGACTTGTTTCGATAGACCGGGAAAATGAAGATCGCTCACGTTGCCGGGTTCATCCGTGCCGAAGTAAGCTTTGCGATCGCCCCAATGTTTGCCCCAACCGGAGCGGATCAGCACGATCGCTCCGCGCGGCATGCGTCCGTGGAATTTTTCCCAGCCGCGAATGTCGCTCACTTGCACCATGTAGTCGGCGTGCTTCTCCGCCTGGCGGCGCACGTCGATGACCACACCGGGGCCGATCAGCTGGGCAAGGGGAATTTTCTCAGTGGTCCACTTGCCTTCGGCGAAATGAAACGGCGCATCCAAGTGGGTGCCGACATGCTCCGAGCCACCGTAGTTGTAGGATGAATACCAAAACCCACCGGGCGTCCTTCCTTCCGCGACTTTTTCAAAGTGAAACGGTTGCGCCGTCGGCCAATGATGCGTCTCTGCGCTAAACGGGTAGGTTAAATCAACGATCTTTTTTTCGTCAATGGCGTGCGCGCTCAACGCGCAGACCAACAGCGAGAACGTCACCGCAAGCAGCGATCGCATCATAAGAAAACCTCCGAGCTCTTTGCGGAATGGAATTTGCGCGACGGGTAAAATTTACCGGGGCGGGTTTCAAACCCGCCCCGATATCTAAACCTTCGTGTCCTTCGTGCCTTCGTGGTGAATGTTTCTTCAGCGAAACTGCCGTTAGCGGCTCTGCCGCAGCCCATCGAGCTGGCGGCGGGCTTCGGCAAACCCCGGGTTGATTTTAAGCGCGGCTTCGAACTCTTTCTCGGCTTCAGCGCGCCGCCCCGCGTCCACCAAAGCGCGGCCGAGCTCGTAATGCGCGACATCATCCTCGGCGCACAACTGCAAGCCTTGGCGATAGAGCGCAATCGTCTCATCGCGGTTGGTCGACAACTGCGCTTTGTCGAAATAGTCGCGAAAGGCGCGGTTACAGTCTTGCTGCTTTTGATCTTGAATTTGTTGGCCGGCGGCGAGCGCTTCGATCTCTTGGCGCTGACGCGCGATCTCCTCGTTCTGCTGGCGTATCTGCTCGGCTTGGCGATCCAAAACTTCCGACATGCAGCCGCAAATTACCACCGCGATAAGAAACAAACTCGCGATCAACCGCCCTGGTCCGTCATTCCCGTGAAAACGGGAATCCAGTCTTTCTCGAACCTGGATTCCCGCCTCCGCGGGAATGACGGATTTGCGTTCTTTGCGCTCTTTGCGGTTCAAGTTTTTTCCTTCGTGCTCTTCGTACTATGCGTAAAAGTTTTCTCCGTCGGCACAAATCTTCCGGCGCTCGGAATTTCGGAGGGCGGGTTTCAAACCCGCCCCTACAAATCCTCATTCCGATTTTGCGATCTTTGCGTCCTTTGCGGTAGATATCCCCGGTTCCGAATCTTTTCTGCGGCTCAGCCGGCCTGGGATTCGTCGCCCGCCAATCCAAGATAAATCTTTTCCGCCTTGATCGGCAGATCTCTAATCCGCACGCCCACCGCGTCGTAGATCGCGTTGGCGATGGCGGGCGCCACCGGGATCAGCGCGCTTTCGCCGATGCCCTTGGCGCCGAACGGGCCGTTACGGTCCGGCACTTCGACGGCGATGGAATCGATCACCGCCGGCATGTCGCCTAGCGACGGCAAAACGTAGTCGACAAAATTCGGATTGATCAGTTGGCCGTTGTCGTAAGCGATCTCTTCGAACATCGCCTGGCCCATGCCGGTGATCGCCGCGCCGTTAAGCTGCTGGCGGCAACCGAGCGGATTTATCGCCTTGCCGACATCGACGGCGCTGGCGTATTTGATCAGTTTGAATTTGCCGGTGCCGATATCGACTTCGACTTCGGCCGCGCCGGCGGCGAGAAACCAGAACGCCGAGGTGCTTTTCTCGCCGAATTCGTCTTTGACGGAAGTCTTCACCTGCCCTTCGCCGACCAACGTGCCGCCCTGCATGCCGAAGCGTTTGAACATCACCTCGGCATAATCGAGCTGCGCTTCCGGCAGACGAATCTTGCCGTCGGCAAAACTGATTTTGTCTTCCGGCACGTTGTATTCATTGACGACGATCTGTTTTAGCTGGCGCAAAATATCCTGGGCCGCCAACTGCACCGCCTTGCCCATGTGAAAAGTCGACCGGCTCGATGAAGTCGTTAGATCGTACGGCACCACGTCGGTGTCAACGCCGAGCACTTGAATGGTTTGCAGCGGAATACCCAACTCTTTGCCGGCGATCTGCGCCAGCACGGTCTCCGACCCCTGCCCCATCTCCACGGTGCCGGAATAAATGGACAGGCTCGCATCCTCGTTCAACTTCACCACGGCGCATGAGATCGACGGCGTGATCGTCGCCTTGATCATGCAAGCCAAACCCTTGCCGCGCCGAATATCCGACTTTGAACCTTGAACCCTTGAACCCTTGAACTTTTCCGAATCCCATCCAATCGACTTCGCCACTTCATCGATACATTCTTTGAGTCCAATTGCGCGCAGCGTCTCCTCCGTGACGAACTTATCGCCCTCGTTGTAACCGTTCTGCTTGCGCAGTGCGACGGGATCCATCTTCAGCGCCGCGGCGATGATATCCATCTGCGACTCAACGGCCCACGCCGACTGCGACACGCCGAAGCCGCGAAACGCTCCCGCCGGCGGCTTGTTGGTGTAGACGGAATAGGAATCGATTTTTAAGTTGGGAATTTTGTACGGCCCAGCGGCCGTGTAGCCGGACTTCTTCGCCACCCGCGGTCCGATCTCGGCGTAAGCGCCGGTGTCGAGATGAATCTCGCACTCGCGCGCGATCAGCGTGCCATCGTTCTTAACGCCGGTCTTCATACGAATCACCGCGGCATGTTTGGTGATCGTGTAGAAAACTTCTTCGCGCGACAAAACAATCCGCACCGGCCGGCCGGCTTTCTGCGACAGCGCCACGGTAATCGGTTCGATCTTGGGATAGACTTTGCCGCCGTAGCCGCCGCCGAGATAAGGCACGATGACGCGCACTTTGGCTACGGGAACTTTAAAAATATTCGCCAACTGTGTGCGCACGACAAAGGGATTTTGCGTCGTCGCCCAGACGGTAATCCGCCCACCGGGTTCAACCGACGCAATGCACGCGTGGGTCTCAAGAAAACAATGCTGTGTCGCCGGCAACGTGAACGTATCTTCGAAAACATGATCGGCCTCGGCGAAGCCTTTGTCGATGTCGCCGCGGTTGAGCCGAAAGTGCGTGCAGAGATTGGTCCCTTCGATCGGCTTTAACTCGGCGAGATCGGCGAAACCGGAAGTCGGCAACTTGACCGAATCGTGCACCAGCATCGCGCCGGGTTTTAGCGAATCCGCAATATTCAAAACCGCCGGCAACTCTTCGTAATCGACTTCGATCAGCTTCAGCGCCTCTTCCGCCGCGTCGACGGTCAGCGCCGCGACAGCGGCTACCGGATCGCCGACGTGGCGAACTTTGTCCGTCGCGACAATCGTCTGATCTTTAAACACCGGCCCATAAAACGGCTCGATGCCTTCGTCGTATAAAATATCATCCCGCGTCAGCACCGCCATCACGCCGGGAATTTTCTCGGCTTTCGAAGCGTCGATGCGCACGATCCGCGCATGCGGATACGGGCTGCGCAAAATCTTCCCACACAACATCCCCGGCACACTCATGTCCGCCAGATACTGCGCCCGCCCAGTAACTTTGGTTTCGTAATCGAGCCGGCGAAAAGTTTTGCCGATATCCGCTAGTTCCATATTGAAATCAGTAAGGAGTAAAGGGTGAGGAGTTAGGAGTCCGCCGCTCCTCCCAAAACTCCTTACTACTTACTCCTGACTCCTTACGCCCACATTTTTAACCGCTTGCACGATCTCCTGATAACACCCGCAGCGGCAAAAGTTCCCACCCAGATAATCGCGAATCTGCTCATCCGAAGGCCGCGGACATTCATCGAGCAGCGCCTTCGCCGTCAGAATAAATCCGGAAGTGCAGTAGCCGCACTGCAATGCACCGAACTCCATGAACGCTTCCTGCAACGGATGGAGCGCGCCTTTCTTGCTCAACCCCTCGATGGTTTCAATCGCCGCGCCGTCCACGTCCACGGCCAACACCGAACAAGCGCTCACCGGCTTGCCGTCCACCAACACCGTACACGCGCCGCAAACTTGAATGTCGCAACCCAACTTCGCGCCGGTCAGCCCAAACTGCTCGCGCACCATATCGAGCAAAGTCGTCCGCGCTTCGACTTCAATGCTCCGCTCGCCGCCGTTAACTTTGAGTGAGATCGTTTTCTTCATTGTAGTTTTTCAATTGCGATGCCGCAGTTCTTGTTTCAATCCTGTATCTTTCTCG
>Ga0137461_1000157_pt1 | contig 15410 bp, 13 predicted proteins | sample EasRivERMGT746_2_FD_104650 | JGI IMG/M metagenome (GOLD analysis project Ga0137461, IMG submission 104650) | Soil microbial communities from meander-bound floodplain in the East River, Colorado, USA - East River MetaG ERMGT746_2 | ecosystem: Environmental > Terrestrial > Soil > Floodplain ... | reverse complement strand
CCGATAACATTAATAACCGTGCAACCTTTGTGGCTTCGGTAAACAGTCCGAATTCTTTGCTGAGTTCGAATAATGAATTTAATCTTTGAACCCTTGAATCCAGGAAACGGTTTACTTTTTTTAATTCATTTATTATTATTGAGTTTTGAATAGCTGTTGCAGAAATGTTCAGAATAGTTTTAAAGAAATCCAGGTCATCTTCCGTGTAATCAGTTTTGTTCAGCTTTTCTCCAAGACACACCAACCCGATGCTGTCGTCTGAAGAACTGATAGTTTCCACTGCTTTTAAATTTGCAGAATGCATAAAAGTTTTTAATTCCTCTTTTTCAAGGCAATCGCCATTTGCAGTGATATCGGGGAAGTTCCTGCTCAATTCAACACTTAATCCTTTTGAGTGCCTTAACTTTATTTTGCCTTTTTCTTTTAATGCAATTAATCCTTTCGTAGATAAAAATTTTCCCAAACAGGTCAATAAAACATTATTTAAAATAAAATCCAGATCGGTGCTTGAATTAATTACACGGCTAAAATCAACTAACGAGGTAAGGTTTCTTTTTAATTTTAAACTGCTTGTATCGCGCATTACTTTTCAGGCATTAATATTTTTAGTTAATAAAACCTTATTATATTTTCCCGGCACGGAAGTATATTTTACTTCATCCATCAAAGTTTTCATCAGGTACATGCCGAGTCCGCCAACTTTTCTTTCTTTATAATATCTCTGCAAATCAGGTTTGGGAACAATATCAGGATCGAATGAGCTGCCAAAATCCAAAATTGTAATAGTGAATTTCTTTTTATCGTGATCAAGTTTTATCGAAAGCTCGCCGTCAGGAAAAGATTTATAAGCATGTTTAATAATATTGGTGCAAGCTTCATCAACGGCAAGCATAATATTATCAATCTCTTCCCCGGATAATCCGGCTTTCTCTGCGTAAGAACTTACAAAGTCCCTTATAGAAGCAAGGTTTTCTGTATTGCTCTTTATTCTTAATTCTTTATTGTTGTTACTTAACATCAGCTTTTACTTTCACTAAACTTTCCGATAGCTTCATCTTCAGATTTATATATTTCATACAGAAGAGGAAATCCAAGGAGATCAAAAATGTTAAAAACTTTATCGCTCATACTTGCAAGTTTGATATCGCCTTTGTTATCCCTAATCTTTTCAATATAAGCCATAAATACTCCAAGCCCCGCACTGCTTATATAAGCAAGCTCTTCAAAGTTTATTACGATTTTAAATCTTTCTTTATTTATCAGCTCAGTAAAATTATTCTCCAACGCCGGTGCAGTGTGTGCATCGAGATATCCTTTAACACTGATAATACTTACCTCACCCTTGTTTACAATTGAGGTTTTGAATTCTGCCATTCTTTTTCTCCGTTAATAGTTGTTTTTTTCCTCTCCCGTCCGTTTCCCGTGGATTGCCGGGGTTTCCATTTTAAAATCAGTAAAGTGATGTCATCATATTGAGAATGATCTTTTGAGAATAATGATACTTCGCGTATAACTTTGTTTGCGATGTCTTCAGCATTTTTTTGCCTGTTCTCTAAAAGTATCTCTGTAAAATATCTCTCGCCAAAATCATTAAGCTGACTATCTTTCGCCTCCGTAATTCCATCAGTGTAAAGTACAATCGTATCGTTTTCTTCCAGTGAAATTATTGTTTCTTCCAATGTTTCTTCAAAATATTCTGTATCACAAATCCCGAGACCTATTCCTGTTGGTTTAATCTTTTCAGCGGTTTCGTTTCTTATATGAAGTACGGGACAATGACCTGCACGTGAAAGATACAACAGATCTTTGTCCAGGTCTATTAATCCATAAGCAGCGCTGACAAAAGTTTTATTGTCGAGAGTGTTTCTTAAAATCTCGTTAGCTTTTATAAGGATATCTCTTGGCTTCTCAATTGTTTTTGAAAGTGATTCAAATATTCCTTTAACTTCTGCCATAATAAAAGCCGCAGATATACCTTTGCCTGATACATCGGCGATAATAAGTCCAAGTTTGGATTTGCTGATCGGGAAGAAATCATAGTAATCACCGCCAACTTCAAAAGCCGGAATAAATACGGAAGATATTTCAAGCCCGTCGTATTCAGGATTTTTTAAAGGAAGTATTTTTCTTTGGATTTCACGCGCAACGTCGAGTTCTTTCTCCAGCCTTTCTTTTTCAATAGATTCCTCAAGCAGCCGGGAGTTCTCAAGTGCCACTGATGCATAATCACTGAAAGTTGCAATTGCACTTTTGTCTTCTTCATTAAAATTACTTCCGGACTTTCGCGCAGATACCAGTATGCCTTTTAGTATACCGTGCGTTTTAAGCGGAGATGTTGCAATCATTTTAAATCGGCTGCTCAGCTTATCCTGATCCGGTATTTTTTCAATATTAAAAAATTTCGGACTATTAAAAGATTCCCATTTTGTTTTTTCAAATAGATGGCTGTTAATAATTTCGGTATCAACATAGCCGGCACCTTTTGATGCGATTGAAGTAAATTCATCATTCTTTTTCCAGATTATCCATGAGGCATCTGCTCTTCCCACTTTTAATGTTATGTCTGTTACAGTTTCGCTAAGCTCATTAAAATCCAGGACACGTGTAATCAGCTTGCTGAAATATTGCAGAGATGATACTTCCTGTGCTTTCCTGTCGAAAGCTTCTGCTGTGGGAATATGAAACAACGTTGTAAAAAATAAAATAGAAAAATAAACAGCACCATAAATCATAGTTATAGTTGAAAAAGTACTCATTGCAGGCGACAAACTTTTAATCATCTGGGTGTAATTATTTTCTCCTGATCCACTGATAAGGTTCACCATAAACAGTCCTGTGATTACGATAGACAGGATGAGCAAATAGATTTTTTCTCTCTTAATAATAAATGCAATCCAGGAAATCTTAATAGAGTTGTAGGAAATAAGAATAATAGAAACTATAAAAAATGTGTCACTGATAAATGCAAGCTCTCCGTTAGCAATAAAATGATCTGTTACTGAAGCTAACACAAACATTGCAATCATAGTATTAAAAAATAAATGAAGGTTTTCTCCCTGTCTTAGGAAATATAGATGACGCAGCACAATGATCAGGTATACAAGTAAACCGGCGATAAAAATAACATAAGCCACAGAAATAAGCGACGAAATCAATCCTCCGGCATTTACCATCTCTGCAGCATTGTTATAGAAAAGAGAAAGGATGGAATCTCCAAAAGTAATTATTAAAAAAATCAGGGCGATTATTACACCAACATTCATAACGAGAGCAATAGGGCTGGCTTGTTTTTTTTTGATGTAAGATATAATAGTCAGTGCGAGAAATAAAACAGTGATGAGCAGAAGAAAGTCACCTAATAATTTTGCCGGCAATGAGTCTGAATTTCCGGTCAGCAGCTTAAAAACGAATAAAATAAAAATGCTGACGAGAGTTAACTGAAACTGTGCGTTAGAGACTATATTTTTAAAACCTGTAATCATTAATAAGTCAGATGTAACTGAATTCACATTTATTTGTAACCCTAATTAACTTATTTTTTATATAAAAACATTAATCAGGCATATTGAAATTACGTGATTTCTCAACATATGTAAAGAAAACAGGTATAAACGGGGATTTTATTGGATAACCGATTTTTGATAAATCGACTCAAAAGACATTGGTAGAAGGAATCAATCAGACATTACGATTTTTTAGGTGTGTTCCGGCGGTAAAACTTCAATTTATTTTATCTCACGTTTTTCTTTTCTTAGTTCATTCTGCCACTGCTGCATTTCTTCACGAAATTGCTCAAGTTCCTCTCTTAATTTTTCCATCTGTTCTTCGAGCTGTTCATGGTTAAAATTTTTGAATGACTCATCAAAATCAAATTTAAATTTTGTGGTGATTGAATCATTCAGATCTTCAAATTCCTCCCAGCTGTTTGAATTGAATGAATCAATAAAAATCTGGTTGGACTTAAGCAAAGAATCGTAATCATAATTTTCATATTCGTATTCATAAGATTTTACAGAATTACCATCAAAGTATTCAATCTTAAAACCATGACCAAAGTGCTCTACCTTAGGAATGCGGTATGAATAAAACCTTACATTTTCAGTAGCTTCATCAATTAAAGTTTCAATACTATCAAAATCGGGCAGATCAAATTCACTCATCTCAAATTCCGGAATTACTACGCGGCAAACATTCGAATCGATTTCAATATTAAACTCGTGACTCCTGAATTTATTTTCGTCTAATTTTTTCCAGGTCGAATCATACCTGATTCTGTACTCTATTTTCTTTATATTTTTTTCAGAGTCATTAATCTGTAATTCAACATCAATCATATGTTCATTTAATTCTGCGGGATTAAATTCATAAATCTCAGTAAATACTGAATCAGGTGTTAAGAAGATATAATTTTGATTCGGAACAGAGTTTAAAGAATTTATTGCTTTTATAATCTTCCCTCTATCAGTCTTGGAAAACCAGACGGGCATTAATTTCTGAGATTCTTCATTGTTCAAATCCTGTGCGAATACGATAAGATCGGCAGCGATAGCTTTCCGGTAATTCCAGAGATTAGGATTAATTGCAACAGTGTGCTTATCATTAATTAAAATCTGTGATCGAAGACCTACTGCATATTTACCGAGTATCGAGTCAACTTTTAATTTTTGATCTTTGTTCAGGTTTAAAGTTTTTATAAAACTATTATAGTCATCCCCTCTTTCAATGAACCCGGCATTCTTAATTTCAAAATACTCTTTACCATTTTTGTCATAACCTAAAAACAAGTATTGTTTTCTTTCCTGGTCAAGGGGCAGATCGTTGTTAAATGCAAAACTGAAAATATCTTCATTAGTAAGATCGGCAGCAAACAACAGCGGCTGTAAATTCTCCTTGTAGAAACCGGCAAGGTTTGATTTTTGCTCTTCCCAAATGCTTTCTATAAATCCAGGATTGAATTTCAGCAAAGCCATTACCGAAAGAATAATCAGAACAAGACTGATCGCAGGAGACCATTTGAAAAGTTTGCCTTTTGCGGATTCAGTACTTTCCAATTCTGACATCAGGCGTGTTTCAAAAAATGGAGATTCAGGAATTCTTTTTACGGAGGAAGTAAGGTTTTTTAATTTTATTAAATCATCAAGCTGCTTTTGAAGTTTAAGCGATGACTTAATTTTTCTTTCTAAACTTTCTTCTTCCGGCTTTGAAAGCTCGCCGTCGATATAAGCTGAAAGCAGTTCAATATCTTTTTTATGCCTTCCCATTATTTTAGCTCCGATTCTATTGGGCCAAGAATTTTCTTTAATCCTTCTCTTGCCCTGAATATCCTGGATTTTACAGTTCCGATTTCACATTGTACTGATTCAGCAATTTCCTGGTAGCTAAAGCCTTCAATATCTTTAAGTATTAGCGGGATACGCAGCTTAACTGGTAATTTATTCACGCCATTCATAACTATTTCCGAAATATTGTCACTTTCAACCGAAAAGTTTTCTCCTGAGTAATCTTCGGTTTCATTAACCGGAACAAAAATTTTTCTGACATTGATTTTTCTAAGATGATCTTTGCATTTGTTTACTGTTACCCTGTACAGCCAGGTTGTAAACTGGGATTCAAACCTGAAATTTTTGAGATTTTTGTAAACTGTGATAAATACTTCCTGTGCAATGTCATCAACCAGATCACTATTATTAACAGTTAAATAAATTATATTTCTTACCTTTTCCTTGTGCCGCTGAACGAGTATTCTGAAAGATGATTTGTCACCATCAACAAATCTTTTAACCAATGAAAAATCATCGTCCAGCTTAAGTATTTTCGGGTTCTGCAAATTGTTATTTAGTTTTTCTGAATCCATATTTTAGACGGTATTAGTTTGTAAATGTTCCGGCAAAAGTCATTTATATATTTGTAAAATTCATGTTTTCTGTGTTCCTGCCAACTTGCAAAAGTAGGCATAACTGGTTAAATTGAGCCGAAAAATTATAGGAGTTAATACATGAAAATCAAAACCACTGAAAAATATGAAGCCGTTATCATTGAATTGAAAGGAAATGTGATGGGCGGTGAGGATACTAAAGATTTTAATGAACTTCTTCACAAGCTTATTGATAAAGGTAAAACAAGAATCGTTATTGATTTGGGCAGCGTAAAATTCATGAATAGTTCCGGTTTGGGTATGCTTATTGGCGGACTGACAACTGTTAAAAAAGCTGATGGTATTTTTAAATTGGCTAATGTGACTGAAAAGATTGAGAGTCTCCTGATCATCACCAAACTCATTACAATTTTTGAAACATATGATTCAGTAGATAAAGCTGTTGAGGCATTTTAAAATTATTTCAGATTTTTATAGTACGTAATACAAACTCCGGATAGCTAATTCGGAGTTTTATTTTGTTTAAATCAATATAACAAATCAGATTTCTCCGGTAAAATTATATGAGTGTAACAGTATTAGTTGGAACTCAATGGGGTGATGAAGGCAAAGGAAAAATTGTCGATATCCTGAGTGAACATTATCAGATTGTTGTCAGGTATCAGGGTGGTGCCAATGCCGGGCATACAGTGGAGATAGGTGATAAGAAATATATTCTTCATCTTATCCCATCCGGAATTTTAAGAGAGAATGTGATTTGTTTAATCGGGAACGGAGTTGTTGTTGATCCTGTTGCACTGCTTGATGAAATAAAGCTTCTGGAAAATCATGGGATCAGTGTTAAGGACAGGTTATTTATCAGCCATAATGCTCATTTGATAATGCCCTACCATAAACTGCTCGATTCCATCCAGGAAAGCGGTGATCAGAAAATCGGCTCAACCGGAAGAGGTATCGGTCCTTGCTATACAGATAAATACGCACGCAAAGGAATCAGGATTGTCGATCTTCTGAACAAAAAAGTTCTTGAAGAAAAAATCAGGGAAAATATTAAAGAGAAGAATGAACTTCTCCGGAAAGTTTATTCTCATGAGGGTCTCGATGTTGATGCAATTGTTGATGAATACATGCACTTTGATAAAACTGTTGACAATTATATTACCGATGTTCCTGCATATTTAAACGAGGCAATAGCAGATGGTAAATCAATTTTACTTGAAGGTGCACAGGGTGCTTTGCTTGATATTGACTTCGGAACTTATCCCTATGTGACTTCTTCAAGTCCTACCTCCGGTGGAGCCTGCACAGGCAGCGGAATTCCACCAACAAAGATTGATTCAGTTTTTGGAATTGTTAAAGCTTACACAACCAGGGTTGGTCACGGGCCATTTCCTACAGAATTGATTGATGAGACCGGTGAAAAATTAAGAAAAATCGGAGCTGAGTATGGTGCAACTACAGGACGACCAAGACGATGCGGCTGGTTCGATGCATTCCTTGTAAAATATTCTGCTATGATTAATGGTGTCGAATCGGCAGCAATCACGAAACTGGATGTATTAAGTTCGTTTGATGAAATAAAAGTGTGTGTTGGTTATAAACTTAATGGTAAATCAGTAAAATCATTCCCAACAGATGTTGACAGGCTTAGCAGGGTTCAACCTGTTTATGAAACACTTAAAGGCTGGAATGAAGATATAACTAAGTGCACGTCATATTCCGATCTGCCACAAAAAACAAGGGATTATCTTGATTTTATTTCAAACCAGACCGGGATAAAAAATAAAATTATTTCTGTAGGACCGAATAGAAAACAAACTTTTTTTGTTGATTAAAACATCATTTCATTTCCAATTTTGGTGATTATGTTTCATTTCGTTTTTCATATTGACTGGATTTTTAAATTAATAAAAAGCGATCTTGTCTATGAATTTTTTGCTAAATAATTATTGGTAAGATCTAATGAAAATGAGCGGCGGACCAGCATCAGTTAATCTAAAAATTATACTATTATTCATTGCCCTTTTGATAGCCGCCGGTACTCTTATTTATACACAAAACCTGGTGGAGAAGCTTCAGAAGAAGGAACGGGAAATTGTAGAATTGTATGCGAAAGGAATAGAGTACGTAGCTAACTCAACAAACCCAAACGAAGACATCACTTTTTTGTTTGACAACATCATAAAACCTATTGACTTTCCACTCATCCTCACAGATGCAGAAGACAAAGTAAATATTTACAACCGTACAGATATCAGAAATATTGAACTGGATTCATCTCTTTCTGAAATTGAGCTATTTAATTTCTTATCCGAAAAGATCCGGGAAATGGATGAGACTCATTCACCTATAAAAGTCATTTATGAAGATACTCTTGTGCTCACAAAAATCCATTACGGTGATTCAGAACATATCCAACAGCTGCGGTACTACCCATATGTTCAAATATTAATTGCTGCATTGTTCATTATAATAGGTTACGTCGGTTTCAGCAGCATAAAAAAAAATGAACAAAGTAATATCTGGGTAGGAATGGCAAAAGAAACAGCACATCAGTTCGGTACACCGATTTCCAGTTTAATGGGATGGCTTGAGATGCTAAAGATTCATTATAAAGATCCCGACAAAGTACTGGATATTGCCGAAGAAATAAGCAACGACGTTGAAAAGTTGAATAAGATTACTTACAGGTTTTCAAAAATTGGATCAAAACCTGAATTGAAAAGCGTTTTGATACTTGAAGAACTAAAAAAAGTAACTGATTATTTTGAAAGAAGATTACCCCAAACGGGTAAGCTTGTGAAATTAGAAATCGAAGGTGAAAAAGACATTTATGCTAAAATAAATTCTGAGTTATTTGAATGGGTAATAGAAAACCTGATTAAAAATGCTCTCGATGCAATTGAGCAGAAGAGCGGAATTATTAAAATCTCAGTAACAGCGACACGAAAGAATGTGGAAATAGAAATCTTTGACAGTGGCAAAGGTATCGAAATGAAAAGAAGAAAAGATGTTTTCAGACCTGGATACAGCACAAAAAAAAGAGGCTGGGGACTTGGTTTGAGCTTATCAAAACGAATAATTGAAGGCTATCATGGCGGAAGAATTTTTGTAAAAAGCTCTGTCCCGGGCGAAGGAACAACATTCAAAATTATTATTCCTAAAAGTTAAACTACTAAACTTATTCATTCCTAAAATCTATGGGATGAAGTCCAGGTTTATAATCTAAAATCCCCTGCCATACTCACAAGCACAAATTCTACACGTAAAATTTACTTTGGAGGAATACTAATTTTCCCGCTGAGTTTTGAATTATCCTGATTTTGAGTAAAACTGATGGCACCATAGTTGAGAATATATACCCGAAATAGTTTAAGCATAGCATCCCTCCAAAAAATGACACACAAAACTGTCGGGTTTCGCCCTCACGACTCGACAGTTTTTCCTCTTTTAAACCAAAACTGATCTTTTCATTGCATCTAAAGCCCATAAAATATCGCTTTTTTCACCCCTGACATCAACCAGAAGTTCGCCTGCATTTTTCAATAGAATGAAGTTGATTTCGTTATTCCTGTTTTTCTTGTCCAGTTTCATTCTGTTTAGGATTTCCTCATTCTTTAAAGATTGAAGTTTTCTAGTAACTCCGAATGATATTGGCAATTTCAATAATGTATTTAAATTTTTAATGTTGAGAAATCCGAGCCGGGATGATAAGAATAATGCAGACACAATTCCTGCAGCTACTGCTTCACCATGCTTAATTTTAAAACCTGAACATGATTCAAAGGCATGTGCAAAGGTGTGACCGAAATTTAATATTTTTCGCAATCCGGTTTCTGTTTCATCCATTGAGACAATGGCGGATTTTATATGTATACACTCTTGTATAATATAATTCAGCTCTTTGCTTCTAAGGTTCTGAAGATGGTCCAGACTTTTTAAAATCAAATTATAAAATTCAGGACTGGATAAGTAGCCGTATTTAATTATTTCGCCAATTCCGGAACGGATTTCAGTCAGAGGTAGTGTTGCGAAAAATCCTGTATCAATTAATACTGCTTTTGGCTGGTAAAATGAACCGATCAGGTTCTTTGCTTTTAAAAAATTAACTCCTGTTTTTCCACCGATTGCGCTATCAACTGCCGAAGTTATAGTTGTTGGGATATGAATAAGCTGAATACCGCGCATATAAGTTGCAGCTGCAAATCCTGAAATGTCCCCCGTTATTCCTCCCCCGATTGAAATAAGTAATGTGTCTTTGCCAAAATTATTTTCTGCCAATGAGCGATAAATCTTTTCTAGTGATAATAAAGATTTTGTTCTTTCATTAGCTTTGAGCTGAAAATATTTAATGTCAAGCTCAAAGTGCCCGAATATCTTATTAATTTTTTTGGAATGATAATTAAAAACATTTGAATCAATAACGACAAAAATTTTGCTGCCAATGCTGAGTTCATTTAAAACTGATATTAAAGATTTATTGAGCGATTGAGTAATTAGAACGTCGTATGACCCATTGTTGGTTTTAATTTTGATTTTATTCTGCATTTTCATTTAGCTCTGTTAGAGCGTATAAATTTGGAAATTTTATCGACTGTTTTTCCAACTGATTCTGTATCTGTGTCGAGGATGTAGTCAGCTTTTTCATAATACTTTTTTCTTTGCTCAAGCAGAAGATTAATTCTTTCCATTATTTGTTCTTTCGTCGGTTCTTTATCACCATCCAATAATATATTCGGTCGATCTCTTTTGAATACCAGTCGTTTATACGCCATTTCAGGCGATGACTTCAGGTATATAAGGTATCCGGATGTTTTAATTATTTTATAATTAACAGGATCCGCAATCGTTCCTCCGCCAAGCGAGATAATTAATTTGTTCTTCTGGGACAATTCTTTTAATAAACTTGTCTCGATTTTTCGAAAGTATGGTTCGCCTAGTGTATTAAATATTTCTGTTACTTTTTTACCAGCAGTTTTTTCAATTTCCTTGTCCAAGTCATAATGATCCCATCCCAATGTATTGGCGAGAATTGGTCCAATGGTACTTTTGCCGGAGGCCATAAAGCCGGTCAGATAGTAAATATTCTTCATTATAGTTTTTATAATCAGATTATTAAAAATAGTAAAAGCTTAAGAATAATTTTAGTGCGAGGAGTGAAATTAACTGAGGAAAGAACAACGGAGAATCAAAAATGAAATGCAAACCCAAGGACAAACGTAATACCATTGACATCTATTTTTGTTTCAAACTCATCATCAGGTAATTGAATTACATTACCCTGGTAAATGATCTCTGTTTCTGTGTATTTGGTTGTAACGTTGTACTGTGGATTCCGGAATTTCATTTCGAATCTGAGTGAAATATTATCAAGAACCATATAATCCATCGAAGTGGAAACGTGAATCCCGATTGCAACCTGTCTGCTGGTTAAAGATAGTTCTGCATTGATAACTTTTCTTATGAATTCACCTCTGTAGTAGCCCAGACCACCTCCCATCAGGAAAATAAATTCCTCATTTGAAAATGGGAGAATGTAATATGCAGAAACCTCAATTGGTATAAAACTAAATCCATCCTCAACATCAATTGTTACAATCTGGCTGCCGATAAATACTGTAAGGTTCGGAGCAGATTCTGTTTTCCTGATATACTCAATATCAATACCTAACAGAACATCCTTAGCAAGCTGATAACGAAAATCTAATGCTGGGTTTATAATGTCTGAGAATTCATAGGACTTATTTCGAATCTCAACATCAGAAGAATTAGGATTAAGATATATCTCTGCAGAAGTTGTATAGACAAGGTTAAGGCTTACACCAAATTTGTTTTCATTAAACTGCGCATTTAAACTTGTGAATAAAAACAAACAAAGCAGCGGTATTTTAAACAGAAATTTCATAGGGCTGAAATATATTGTTCAACAATTACAAAGTAGAAATTGAACAATATTATTTAAAAAAGAAAACCCCCGATTAATACCATATCAAGTAAATTAACCGAGGATAAATATTTAAAAGCTAATGTTTAGTATCCGTAAAACAGATGGCGGTTATCAACAATTTCAGCTTTCTCTTTTAATTCATTCATCCACACACCTAAGAGCGAATTCTTTTTTTCCTGTAAAATAGAATTCTTAATCGTATTGGATTGTAAATTATATTGAGAGGAATCGAACGGCGTTATTTCTGTAACATAGATTACATAATATCCGCGCAAACCTTTCACCGGTTCAGATAGCTGATTTGGCTGCATTGAGAGAGCCGTTCTGATAAATGCATTATCACGTCCAACGTTTGGTATGCTTGTTTGAGTATTAAATTTTCCGGAAGAATTAATCTGGATCCTTGGATCAAACGTGTTGATTTTATTAATATCACCATTTATTTTTTTGATTAATTCGGTTGCATGGTTTTTAGCGCTTTCAAATCTCTTTTCTGTCAGTATTTTCTGCTCAAGCTCAATCTTTAATTCGTCAAGCGGTCTGTATCCTTCAGGATTAACTTCTGTGATTTTCGCAACAACGAAACCTGCAGACGCTTTGTGGACATCACTTATGTCGTTCAATCCATTTTCAAAAGCAAATTTTATTAATTGCGGATTTGCACCGATACCGGCAATAGAAGGACTTGTCTCTGTAAATGGCGTTGACTCCTGAATATTATACTTCATCAATTCTGCTTCTTTTTCGAAACCGTTTTGTTCTGCCAGATAAGAAAAATCATTTGCAGCATTATAAGTCTCATCTCTTGTTACAGCAGATTGCTTAATGGCGTTTATAATTCTTTCAACGACAAATGATTTATCGGATTGTTCTGTTACTTTAATAATATGATATCCGAAAGATGTTTTAACCGGTTTTTGAACAATATTTAACGGAGCTTTAAAGCAAGCTTCCTCAAATTCTTTAACCATCATACCTTTACCAAACCATCCAAGTTCACCACCGTTTTTACCGCTGCCGGGATCTTTGGAAAATTCAATTGCCATTGATTTAAAGTCAGCTCCATTAATTAATTCCTGGTAAATTCTGTTTGCCTCCAGCAGATTTTTTGTGTCGTCTCCCTTATCATTAATTAATATATGGGAAGCATTTAATAATTTATCCGGCAGCTGAATTGATTTTACAAAGTGGTAAAGTGTGAAGCCTTCCGGCGAAGGAAAAGGTCCAAATACATTACCGGGTTGGGCATTTCTGATCGCTTTAACTGTTTCAGGTGATAATTCACTTATCTTTAACGTATCCAGCGAGTAAGGATTTTCAGAATATATTTCAACAAATGATTTAAATTCGGATGTGTCTGCTGAAATGATTTCTTTCACACTTTCAAGGTTTTTTCTTACAAGGTTTGAATCATCTAACGATGGTTGATTCCGGAAAATCACAAATTTTACTTTTCTTGTTGCATTTTGCTTGTAATCTTCTTTATTATCATTATAATAATTACTCAGCTCATCTTCGGAAACCTTAAACAGAGTGTCGGGAAATAAACTTAAATCGAAGAGTGCATAAAGTGAATTTGCAAAGATATTCTGATCTTTAAACTTTCTTAAAATTTCATTTTCACCAACCGTAATTGAAGCAAGCAGATAATTCTGAAGTTTCTCGTTCAGCCAAGTTTGCCTAACATATTCTTCAGCCTGCAATAATATTTGTTCATTTTCAGGATTGAATATTGCTTCTTCATACATAGCCCTATTAAAATTACCAAGAGAGTCAATAAAATTTTGTTTAAGAAACGGCGGAGGGTCTTCACCTAAAATAACATCAGTTATTTCCTGGTTGGAAACTGTAATTCCGAGTCTTTCGATTTCCTGCATAAGTAAAGTTTGAGTTATTAAAGCATCCCAAACCTGATCTCTGAATTGATCCCATTGTTCTTCTGGAATATCCTCTCCAGTTTGTTGTTTTGTATTCTCTCTTTGTCTTTCCATTGCTGCCTGGAAATCCGGGTATGAAATACTGATCCCGTTCACTGATCCAACATCATTGGACCTGCCGCCAAGAGCTTCGAGTACGTTCGAATCTGAAATTACCATAAACAACACAAACAGAGCTCCGACAGTAATTATGAAAGCAGGTGCTAAACTTCTCATTTTGGCCATCATGCCCATACTAGTAAAATCTCCGGATTTTGATTAAAAATTAAGAGTATTAACATAGATACAGGGAGGTTAATAATCAATGAAATTTTATACAGATTACTCTAACCAACTTTCTTCTTAAGTCAATTATATCTCAAAAATAAAAGCTTCATTTTCAGGAAAATTATTCTTAATCAAAACTGATTTTAATGAAAGTTGACTTTCAGAATATACAGGTATATTTTACATTTCAATTATTTCTGTGAGAGGGTTTTTCTTAAATTGGAAAATATTCAATTCCTTAAAAGTGTACCGATTTTTTCAGAACTGGATGATGCAAGCCTTGAAAAAGTCTCGAAGCTTGGAACTGTTCAATCATTTGTTAAAGATGCTGTTATTCTTTCAGAGCAGGAAGCCGGATCAGCACTATTTGTGATTGTTTCGGGCAAAGTCAAAATCTCACGAGTAAGTAATGACAACCTTGATAAGGAAGTAATTCTATCCTTATTAAATCCATCTGATTTTTTTGGCGAAATGGCTTTACTAGACGGATTGAAAAGATCAGCAACAGTTACGGCAATGGAAGAATCAAAAGTTTTTATTATTCAGCGGAATGATTTCTTAGACCTTTTAAAAACCCATCCTGAAGTTTCCATTTCATTACTGCAGGAGTTAACGCAGCGCCTCAGAGCAGCTGGAATGAAAATAAAAGCCCTATCATTGAAAGATGCCGAAGGAAAAGTTGCGACTGTGCTTCTTCAATTAGCTGATGATATTGGAAAAATTAAACAAGGTGTGGTGGAAATTGAGAAACTTCCTTATCAGCACGAATTAGCAAATATGGCCGGGACTTCCCGTGAGACAATTTCAAGAACACTTCACTCTTTTGCAAAAAAAGGATTAGTTGAACTCGAAGGTTCAAAGCTTAGAATTATCAGTTATGAAAAATTTAAAGAGCTCTACAATTAACTGATAATTTTATATGAAACTGAAAACTGATCTTCACACTCATACAACTTATTCAGATGGTTTTTTCTCTCCAACCGAGCTTATAGAATTAGCTTATAAATCAGGCATCGAATTACTTAGCATTACCGATCACGATAATGTAAATGGAATTGAAGAAGCAGAGAAAGCTGCATCCCAGTACGGGATTGAAATAATCCCGGGGGTTGAAATAAGTACTGATATCAGAAACACCGAGATTCATATACTAGGATATTTTATCGATCCTGCAAAAGCCGAGCTTGAGCATTACTTAAGCTTCTTCCGCGATGAAAGGCACAAAAGAGCAAAAAGAATTGTTGAAAAATTGAACATACTTGGTTTGGAAATTTCTATCGGCGATGTATTAAAGCATGTGAAAAAAGGTACGATTGGAAGACCTCACATCGCACAGGCACTTCTCGAGAACAAACAGGTGAATACTTATTATGAGGCTTTCAAT
>Ga0137461_1000156_pt1 | contig 15447 bp, 25 predicted proteins | sample EasRivERMGT746_2_FD_104650 | JGI IMG/M metagenome (GOLD analysis project Ga0137461, IMG submission 104650) | Soil microbial communities from meander-bound floodplain in the East River, Colorado, USA - East River MetaG ERMGT746_2 | ecosystem: Environmental > Terrestrial > Soil > Floodplain ... | reverse complement strand
GAGAAGGATCAAATCGACTGTCGCCGCAATGTCTTCGCGGAGATAGATGTGCCGGCTTCGCCTGGGGATTGCACGAGGTTTGCGTCCGAGCGGCATGTTAAAACCCCTTAAGGAAAGGAACGCGAGTGGTCAGCTTTGTTAGTTGCGCGTGGCACTCCTCTTTGCTGCCGATAAAGAGGTAATACAGTTCGTCTGAGCTCGTCAGAGTGACTGCAAGTGCGAAGCTTGGGGTTGCGTCAGGTGTGAAGTCGAGCGCTTCCTCGTCCTGCTCGAGCTCTACGATGGAGATGAGCTCTGCGTGGGCGAGATTGACGAGAGAGTTCCCGATAGAATCTGAGACCCACATCATGTCTGAATACTCCCTTCAACCTTGACCGTCTCGCTTACGACGATCAATCCGCTCTCGCCACTCGAGCTTGCGCCGAGACCAAGGACGACGATCTTATCGTCCTTGCCCACGAGTTTCAGGTCATGCAGCAGCCGCGTGATGCGTTTGAACTCGGTCGACCTCGTGCGCTTGAGCAAACCGCCGTGCAGCGCGAGACAGGCGGTCTCGACGATTGAGCCAAGCCGCTCGCTTGCGATGAAAATTGCTTTCATTTCTTTGCTCCTAGTTCGTTGAGTCGTTTGAGCGTAAGCTCCGTTGCCGCGATCTGACCTTCGATGAAGCCGACATCGCGGGCCTTGCGGAGCGCTTGTTGAATGGTCGCTCCGCCACACGCCACGAGCATTCCGAGCGAGTGCAGATAGTCTGCCGTGGGCTTAGCTGGTTCTGCTGGCTCGGGCGCTTGTTGTTGCTGATCAGGCATTGCTGTCCTCCTTGAGTAAGTCGTCCAGTCCTAGAAGTTCCTGCTGTTGCGTCGGCATCACTGCTGCGTTCCAGAGGTCTGCACAGGCCCGTTCGAGGTGGAAGCACGCTGGACAGCGCAGCACGGTTTCTGACTCCTCGTGCAGTTCCTCCGGCAGAGCTCGACCATCTGGCAGCCCATATGCGATCAGCTGTGGGTCGCAGTCTCCTATGCGCTTCATAATGCTTGCGCTTGCGCGGACTGTTGCTCCCGTGAGCGTCTTGTAGCTATGCTGGTAGTTCCTGCGGAGGCGAACGTATTCGTTTCCTGTATACCAGTTTGTCTCCTGGCAAACCGCGCAGTGCTGGTGCACGATCCAAGTGACGCGGGCTTCTGGAAGCCACTTTGGAGGATTTAATCCGCTCTCTTCTCCGAGCTGCAACCAGTGTGCGTGATCTTCCCAGCTGTAGTCGCCCTCTGGCGCAATTGGCAGTGGCCCGCCGGCGACTCGTTCGAGCGTGGGGTTCTGCTCGTGAAACGCCTTATTGAGGTCCGCGACGCTCTTGCCGCGAGCAACGCGGTGCGCTTTCTTGCCAAACTCAGCGTCCAGTTCGCCGAGGAAGTCATCGACTTCTTCTTGCGCTGTTCCTGGAACTGTTGGCTCTTTAGCTTCGCTCATGCGGCCTCCTTGAAGCGCGGAGTGCACTCGATCAAACAAAGCGCTCCATTTACGCTAGCTAAGGCTGTCCATTGACCTGTAATAAGGTTTTGCTTTGGTGCAGTAATGAGCCAAATCCAATCGACTTCTTTGCCTTTTACAAAGACCTTTGCAAGCTTCGAGTCGACTTTCTTGATGCAGCCGGGTATTTCAATATCTTTTGTCGTTCGCTGCTCTTTCTCTTGAGTCATTTTGAAGTCTCTTATTGATATAATCTTCAACCATCGCACAATGCTTACAACTCGTGGTGCCCTTGCGCAACCAGCGTGGGCAATTGCAGCGTAAGCGCCCTTTGACGTCTCGCACGATGCGATAGACTGCGGTCGGCGAGTCGCTTGCTTCGAACTTGGCGACTTCCCAAGTTTCGAAGTCCTTCTGCTTGACGAGATACTCTGGTTCGATCATTTCGGCTTTCTCGCTTCGAGCCGCGCTCTCCATTCTTCTGTGAGACGATACCGAGCGACCATCACATAGCCGCTACGCGCTCGAGCTGTCTCACGAGGCTCGATGATGCCGGCTTCAATCATCCACGAGACCATACCTTCGTTCTCGCTGTAGTCCTTGACGAAGATTTCGTCACTGGGGCAGTCCTCGTAGGGCAGATTGGCCGTGCATGTCGCGACTGGTTCATCTGCAGTTTTGAGCTGCAACGCGAGTCGTCCATTGTCATAGCGCTCGGCGTAGACGTTGACTTTGCCGGCGAAGTGTTTGATGCTGCAGAAGACGTTGGCTTTGAGCAGCTGGCTCATTTCGCCTCCCGGATTCTGATCTCGATGGCCTTCGGAGCTTCCGGCATTGCGTCTATGCTGACGTAAAGCTTGAAGCCAATCGGAGCCATTAGAGGCGCCTCGAACGTGTGATACTTCTTGGTGGTGTTCGCGAAGGCGAACCGCACTACGATCTCATTCATCGTCTTTCTCCTTTGGTTTGAGCCAGGCTGCTACTTTCTCCGGGGAGCCCCAGCAAGCAGTCGGGGCCTCGTTGTAAAGCCATGAGACGTAGATCGGAATAAGCTCCATGTTTTCTTCGTCTGCTCGCGCAACTGCTTCTTTGAGGTCGTTCTCGAGCACGGCGTGCAGAAAGCCTCCTGCCGGGACTCGATCGTTGATATATCTCACGAGCCCATCGAGGTTTTTCAGCCTGCTGTAGTCATCGAGGTTCATGTTGTTTCTCCTTGAGTTGTTCTCTGAAACTACTCGTCTGTCTTTTCCCGCCGCTCCTGGTATTCCAACACGAGGACGAAGTCCTTGAAGTGCTCGTGTTTCGCGCCGCTTGTGGCTACCTTGCGCTTTTCGATACGCGCGCCTTTAAGCACTCCGTCACCTGCAATTTTGCGCTGCTCTTGCTTCATTTGCTGCTCTCCTCTAAGTTGGTGGGACAACGGAACCATAATGTCCCATTATCCCACCCTTTTTCAAGCTTTGCAAGAAGTCTATTCGGCCGGTTTCAGCACCGCGTCGAGCGATCGCTCTTCCGCCTCTTCCTGCTGTTTCTGTCGGAGTGTTTCTGTCGCCGCCTTATCTCGCGCGTGAAGCGCGTCCATTTCTCTCCTGTGTTCTGCTTGCTCCTCTGGTGTGAGGCTGTTCCGCACCGCCTCTGGCGTGCTGATCATCTGCTCGAGCCGTTTGTCAAAGTCCATTCCGCTTCCCGGCTCGTGCACGCCCGCGAAGGGTTGCACGACGCTTTTTGCTAATTTCTCCCGCTTCTCGGCTATCCGCATAAGCGGCTCCATTGCGGCACCTCGCGCTTCGAGCTCAATATACCAGCTGTCCTCCGCTGGCTCACATCCTGTGCGAGCGATAATGTCCAGCGCAACGTCACTCTCGTCGAAGTTTCCTGCTTCTTGTGCCTCTTCCACGTATCGCGCTCGCGCTCGATTAAAGGCGTGCACTGCACTAAGCGCGTTCGCCCGTGTAGTCATATTGATCTGCTTCGTCGAAAGATCGCCTGAGACAAACGCTTCCACGGCTGTTACAATCCAGCCATGATACCGCCTAAAGGGCTTCGCCGGCCTTCCGCTTGGCCTTCCTGTTGGCTTGCGTGGCATGTGCTTTGATCTCCTGTAAGTTTGTATCTATCTTTCTATGTCTCTATCGCGTGAACCCATCCCCTTCCGTCTGGATGTCTCTTCTTAAAAAAAAAAAAAAGAAAAAAGAGAAAGAGCTGGCGTGGGTCAGGGGAAGGGAGTGGGTTTACGCAATACAACCATACACGTATAGCGTTAAACTGTCAACGATCTTCAGGACGAAAAAAGGGCAGCTTTGTCTGCTGCCCTTCGAGCCACGAGTATCTGTTGCTTGAAGCTTTAGGCGATCTCGACTTCGAGTTCCTGCTCGCCGGCTTCCTCGAGGGCCTTTGCGGCCTTCTCGGCGCGGATAGTGGCAATGACCGACTTGACCTTGGCGTTGAGGCGCCAGGCCTTGCGCTGCTCGTCGGTGGCCTTCTCGACCGCTGCAGTCGCACGCTCCAGCACGACCGACTTGATGCGGCTGATTGCTTCGGCCAGCTCGGCCAGACGGGGCCTCGCGTCGCCTTCACCTCGACCGGCAGACCAGGCGCCGGCGTAGAGCTGATCGATCACGTCCTGCGCGGACTGCAAGCCGAGAGCGAAATTGCCCTTCGCGCCGGCAAAGCTGTCGCCGATCTTCTGGCTCGCGCCGTGCAGCAGTAAGGTTTTGCGGATCTCCTCGCTGCAGCGGTTGGTGTCGAACTCGAGCACCTTGCCGTTGCCGAACGAGAAGAACGCAACGCCAGTGTCGAGGTCGTAGTCCTTATCGCAGAACTTGGGCGTCTTGACCTCGGCTGCGGCAGCGCCAGGGCCGGCTCCAGCAGCTTGTGCCATCAGAACTGCGGCTGTCAGACCTGCTATCATGCTTCGTTGCATTGTCGTCTCCTATGTGGTTAAGTTAATACCGCTGTTGCGGCATATTCACCATATCAAAAAAACGGAGTGTTGTCAAGAGAACTATTGAACGATGCAGTGCCAAGACTTTAAGTCAATCCCGTTAGACTATAAGTCTTCGCCGTTGATCTGCGCCTAGCGCCGAGCGCCATGAACGATGGAGCGATGGACGAGAAGAACCTGGGGGTTTCCCCCAGGCTCTCTTGTTACTTCACTACGACCAGATCGTTAGCTGAACAATCACACTCCGGCCCCATGTCTGACGCACAGGTCAGGTTGTAGAAAATGCTGCGTGCTCCGATAGGGGCGACGTTCTTCGTGCTCCAGCGCTTCTCTGGATGGTTCTTGCAGGTCAGGGCAATATGCTGTCCGTAAGGAACATCTTCCCGGAGTTTTCCATACTGTCCCCAGTTTCCAAGGTCTGGCATCTCGTTCTCCTGTTTGCGAGTCCCCCGGAAGTTACGGCTCCCGGGGTTCTCGTTACTCGAACTCGACTTCGAGTTCGTCCTCGTTCTCTTCCGCAGCCTTCGCGGCTCGCTCGGCTCGAATCTTCAACATCGTGGCTCGAACCGTGGTATTGCTGCTCCATTCCTTCAGCTGATCTTCCGTCGGCTTCTGAGTCTTGTTACCCTTGCTCAGTGTGCGCTTCTCCAGGTCAACCTTCAGACCTTTGATCCGCGCTACCGCTTCGAGAATCAGCGGAGCAGTGTCAGGTGTCGCTGTCCGTTCCCATTCACCTGCGACCAAACTCGCGTGGATGAGTTGAACCTCGGCGTATTTCTCAGCTGCGTTCTTACCCGACTTCGCGTCCCCGAACTTCTGACGATACCCATGCATCTTTGCATCGTCCTGAATGCTCGTAGGATACTTAGCCGTATCAAACACAAACGTCTTGCCGATGGGCGGATAGCTGCACGTAATTACTGTGCCGCTTGTCGCTATCTCTTGCTTCTTCATTTGCTATCACCTCCTTTCCCGGTGTGTCTCACCGTGAAACAAGTATAATTGAACGGTCGGTAATTGTCAACACCTGATTCATCAACAGAATCAATGGCTTACCCCGGCCTGCCCCCCACGAGGGGCCATGTCGCCACCTCCATGCTCCTCAAGCGGCGGCGTTATAAAAACTGAAGACATGGGCGGGATAATACAGAATTATCACCACCAAGAAACAAGCTTACATTCTCCAAGACCCAGAGAGGATGAGAGACTGTCCGGCGAAATTTCGCCACTTGTAAGCGGACTCACACGCGCGTATAATCGCATGATGTAAAGCGTTTCTTTTCAACAAGGAGATATTGTTATGAGCTGGAGCGTGAAAAGCGTTGGAAGACCAGAAGCCGTTGTGACTGATATCGCCAGGCTGGTAACGGCCGTTCAGTGCACCGGGCAGGAGGAGACGATCAAGAACAAAGTCGTCGACTTCGTCGCCAGAGCGCTGGAAGGCTTTCACCCTGGGACGATGGTCAGCGTCGAGGTCAGCGGTTCGCAGTCGACTCCCAACAGCGCGAAGCCGACGGAGATCAATTACTCGCTCTCGATGCAGATCAACACGATCTCGGCGGCTGCGGTCGACAACAAGCCGGTCGGTGCGCCGACTCCGAACGCGTTCAAGACGGAGCCCCATGACCCCAGCAGAACCGCAGTCGGACCCGCAATTCGTACTTGACGGGTTCGACGAGGACCTTGACCGCGCGCTCTCGGAAGCAACTCCCGGGGCGCGCGGTAAGGACATCTTGCGTCGAGGCCTTAGCTACCTGCACGAGGCGCTTGCTGACTGGATGCTGGTGAATCCGGGAGGCACCTTGCGGGAGATGGGGAAACACTTCGGCTACAGCGCGCCGTGGCTCTGCAGTGTGATCAATACTGATATGTTCAAGGCCTACATGGCTGCGAGGCGGGTTGAAGTCTCAGCGCAAGTCGCTGGCAGCCTGCCTCAGAAGCTCGAGGCCGCAGCACACCTGGCGACTGAACGGATCATCGAGGTCATCGAGCAGGCACAGGACAGCGACACGCTTATTGATGCCTTCGACAAGGTGATGCATCGCTACGGCTATGCGCCGAAGCCGAGCGGCACGCCGGCTGTGATCAACCAGCAGAACAACGTCTTCTATCTTACTCGAGACGAGCTGAAGGGTGCTCGCGAGAAACTCGTGGAGTCTCATGAATCTGTCCCAGCCTTCCCAGCTCTCCCTGCCCCCACCTAAACGCTTCAACGCTGCGGTGGGGGTGAAAGCTGCACGCTTTCTCTCCAGCAAACCACCGTTTATCAAGCGAGGCAAAGCCAGTGGCCGCTACGCAGTTGGCGTCAGGTATGAACGGGAAGTCCAGGAGCTCCTCGAGCTTCACTTCCTTGGACAACCTGAGGTTACACATCTTGCTGGCCCGTGGCTCGAGTTCACGGACAGGAGCGGGCGGCGCTGGTGTCAACCAGACGCGCTTGTTATCAACCGAGCTGCGGCAACCTGTCTTATTGCAGAGGTCAAGTATCAGCATACCGCCGACGCTTGGTGGCAGCTCAAACAGCTCTATCAGCCAGTGCTGGCTGTTGCACTCCCACTGTTTACCTTCAAGTTGTTGGAGATCGTTCACTGGTATGATCCGCTCGTGGCTTGGCCGGAGCGGCCTGTTCTCGTGGCTTCGATTGATGAAGCGACTCATGGAAACATCTCGGTCCATATCTGCAACCCCAAGCGTCGAGCTCGACTTTAGCGTTGAGGAGTTGCTTGTGGCAAAGATCGTCGTGCGTGAGTTGATCCGTCGCGGCGCTCGAACAGGCCCGAGCGATTTGCTCATGCTGCCTGATCATATTATCGAGCAGCGGTATGAGGAAGAAGCAAGGCGGTTTCTGCAAGAGAACAAAGCGAGAAGGCTTGCGAACTGATGGAATTCGTTCTTCTTCAACGGGATAGCGTAGTGCACCGCTTCTCGGCCGCGACCAGGCAAGAGGCGAATCAAGAGCTGCGCGCGAAATGTTCAGCGGAACTCAACGAGTATACGCTTGCTCAGATTCTTCGCACCAGCACTCCACAAACGCGGGTAGTAGTCGACCGGATTGACGAGATAGATAAATGAACGACTTGGTTGCGATCAGTCCGAAGGAAGCCGTCGAGCTCGGGGCGAAGTCCCTGACGCGCTATGGTAAGCTCTTTTTTCCACGGACCTTTCGACAGGACTCAGCGCCGTTCCACGAGGAAATTGGCGGGGCGCTCTACAGCCCCGCCAGGTTTAACGGTTTCGAAGTATTCCGTGGGGGAGCCAAGACGACACTGCTGCGCGTCTATGCGTCCCAGAGAATCTCCTATGGAATAAGTCGAGTCGTAATGTATGTCAGCATTAGCCAAGCGCACTCGATTTTTAGTGTTCGCTGGGTCAGGCGACAGGTGATGTATAACACCCGCTGGGCGAATACATTCGGTCTGAGGCGTGGGTCCAAGTGGACAGATGAGTGGGCAGAGATCGAGTGTCACTTGTTAGAAGACCCTGAGTATCCGGGGCAGCCAGTGCGAGTAACTTTGCTTGCAATGGGGATTACTGGTCAGATTCGAGGCTTCAACCCGGAAGACTTCCGGCCGGACCTGATCATTATCGACGACGTGCTGAACGAGGAAAATACAGCGACGAGAGACCAGCGAAAGAAAATTGAAGATCTTCTCTTCGGTGCACTGTTGAACTCGTTAGCTCCGACAAGCGAGTCTCCGTTGGCAAAGGCGGTTTTTCTTCAGACTCCGATGGACAAGCAGGATGCGATCGAAAAGTGCATGACCGATCCGGAGTGGAATCCAATTCGCTTTGGTTGCTTCGACGAGAAGGATGAGAGTCGCTGGCCAGCACGCTATCCGACTGAGGTTCTGAAGCGTTCAAAGGAAGCTCATATTCGAAGGAGTCAGTATCGACTCTGGATGCGAGAGTGGGAATGCAAGATCGTCTCGGGAGAAGAGAAGGCGATCGACATTACGCGCTTTAAGTATTACGACCTTTTGCCAGAACATCTGGACACGGTCATTTCTCTCGATCCGGCTTCGAGCGAGAACCCGAACGCAGATGAGTTCGCGATTGCCGCTGTTGGGATGAAAGGCCTGGACATTTACTTGATCGACTATTCGTGCGCGCAAGCAATGATGCCAGACAAGGCCGCGAACGATACCTTTAGTCTTGCGCTTCTTTGCTCTCCGCGCAAGTTCGTTGTGGAGTCGAACAGCTATCAGAGGATTATGGCTTGGTATCTCGAGCAAGAGATGGTCAAGCGGAGGATGTTCTACGCTGTTGAACGGCTCGAGGTCAAGACAAAGAACTCGGATCGGATCATGCAGACGATTCCGGGAGCAGCAGCTTTTGGGCACTTTCACATCCGGCCGACTCATACGAAGTTCATTCAGCAAGCGGATGAGTATGATCCGTCGGTAAGCGATATTCCGGACGACCTGCTGACGGCAGTTGCGAATGCGGTTATCTCGCTCAACCCAGCGATGCGATCTCTTCTGACAGACGACGAGCTTGGGTTCATCGCTATGGATGATGAGCGAGATTATAAACCTCTTGTTCTTCGAGGAGCCCCGTGAGTTCAAAAGACCTTCAAGCGAAGCTCAGGTTTGGAACTCCGCTGCACAGAAAGATCGTCGACTCGCTTCGAGGACGACTGAAGCTGAGCGAGCAGCGAATGAGCGATCGCTACAAGATCATGGCTCAGAACGAAGAGTTATATCAGGCCTACATTCCGGAACGAGACGTTGACGCACTGCGCAGGCGAGATCGTGAGCGGACTGGAACAATGTCCTATCGGACGGTGGAGATTCCTTACAGCTACGCTGTGCTGATGACAATGCATACTTACTACAGCTCAGTGTTCCTGGCGCGCAGCCCGATGTTTCAGCTTACTGGTCGACACGGTGAGGGAGAGCAGAGCCGGGTCGCGTTCGAATCCTTGTTGCAGTATCAAGTGCTCGTTGGCATGATGACACTGCCAATGTTCGTCTGGCTGCTCGACCCAGGTAAGTATGGTTATGGAGTCATTGGCCACAACTGGGATCGACAGAGCGTTCGTGTAAGGCGGACGGTTAAAAAGCCGCGACAGTTCCTTGGAATGGATATTCCTGGCACAGAGCAGGAGATTGACGAAGTCAACGACGTGCCGACCTACGAAGGGAACAAGGTCTACAATGTGCGAGCGCAGGATTTTTTCCCAGACCCTCGCGTCGCGCTTGTGCACTTTCAGAAGGGCGAGTTCTGCGGACGCTATGTGGAGACGCCCTGGACGGAGATTTACAGTGGCCAACAGTCTGGTCGCTATTTCAACTATAAAGCCTTGAGCAAGTCCAGGACCGACAAGTCGCAAGAAGGCGGTGTTCCTGCTCGAGAGACTGGCTCGGATAAGGTTACGACTCTGCCAAACGAAGACGATGTCGTCGTCGAGAGTGGATATGACGTTCCAGTCGGACAGGTCAAAGGGCATGAGCTTTACGTTCGCCTGGTTCCTACCGAGTGGGAGCTTGGCAAGGACAATCAATACGAGGTCTGGGCGTTCAATATCTCGACGAACGGAATTATCTTCGGTGCGGAGCCGCTGGGAGAACTTAACGGAAAGTTCCCGTTTGATATTCTGGTCGACGAGATCGACGGATACACAGTTGCGCCAAGGTCAACTATCGAACGAATCAAGCCGATGAACGATGTTATCAGCTGGCTCGTCAACACACATTTTTATAACGTGCGAGCAGCGTTGAATGACAAGTTTGTCGCAGACCCCTCAATGGTGGTCATGAAGGACTTGCAGTCAGAGGAGCCCGGGAAGATCATTCGGCTGAAGCCTCAGGCTTATGGGAAAGATGTCAGAACAATGGTGTCGCAACTGACAACTGTCGACGTGACTCAGTCGCATCTCAAGGATATTGGTCTTTGGCAAGACTTTATCCAGCGAGTCACCGGCGCAAACGACACTATTATGGGCATGATCAATGCTGGCGGAAGAAAAACTGCCACGGAAGTCAGGTCCAGCACGTCCTTTGGGGTTAACCGACTGAAAACTCAGTGCGAGTGGTTTTCCTGCACCGGGTTCGCGCCTTTGACCCAGTCTCTGACGCAGAGAACACAGCAGTTTTACTCTTCAGACAAGAAGTTCCGGCTTGTTGGTGACATAGCTGCGCTCAATCCGACCTTCGCGAACATCACGCCTGAACAGATCGCTGGCTTTTACGACTACGAGCCCGTGGATGGCACACTTCCTGTCGATCGTTTTGCCCAGGCAAACCTCTGGCAGATGATGATGGGACAACTGCGCTACTATCCGCAGATTCTGCAACAGTATGACATCGCAAAGATCTTTGCATGGGTCGCAAACCTTGCAGGGATCAAGAATATGGCACAGTTCAAGATCACTCCAGATGCGCTTATGGCACAACAAGTTGCCTCTGGCAACGTAGTGCCGATTTCAAGCGCGATGAAGGACACGAACTTGAACGAGCCAAGACAGATTCCCAACGTAGGGCCGACAGCATGAGTAAAAGAGACGAAATCTCGGGGCGCTTATCTGAGGCTGCGTCGATCGTGGCTGTTTGGCGAGGACTGATGGATACTCCAGCCTGGAAAAACTATCGAGTGATTATCGAAGAGCAGGTTCGCCTACGGCATGCGACTATTTGCCTGACACCGCTGTCGAGCTTCGGAAAGTCGCTTGAACAAGAGTTCATGAAAGGTGAGGCTGCGGGTCTCGGCCTTGCTATTGCACTACCAGAGACTCAATACGAGATGGCAAGGTTAGATGTTGAACGTTTAACTGTTGAACTTGAAAAGGAGATCGATAATGAAACCTCTGGAAAGCCTGCTGGCAGAAGCCGAGTCTTCGACGACGACTTCAGCCGGGAATAGCGCACCGGCCGCTGCACCTGCTGCGCCTGCTGCTGACAACGCGGGCGCGCCTGCTGCGCCTGTTGACGCTGGCGGTGGGAAAGACGAAGATTGGGGGAATCTCTCTCAAGATGAAGACGGAGGCGAAGCCCCTGCCGGAAAGCCTGCCAGACCAGCAATGAAGCCTGCTCCTGCAGCAGCGAAACCTGTTGCAGCACCGATTCCCGCAGCTACGGCGCCTCAGGCGGTAGCCACTCCGCCTGCACCTGTCGTCGCTGCACCAAAGCCCGGAGAGGCAGCGCCTGCTGCTCCGGCCGCACAGCCTGGACAACCTCCAGCGCCTGCGCAACCGGCAAAGCCCGCGGAAGCACCAGCGGCTGTCGAAACTCCTGAAGCAAAGGCTGCGCGTGTTCAAGCCGAACGCACTGCTTCGGACAAAAAGCTGAACGACGACCTCGTGAATTACTACAAGATTCCCGACGAGTGGTCAGCAAGGCTCGCTACGGAGCCGGAGCTGGTATTGCCACAGCTCGCTGCAAGGCTTCATCAGACAGTGCTGGAAAGCGTGCGGAACATGCTGGATCAAGGTGTGCCTCAGGTAGTTCAAGGCCTGATGCACGTGCAACAGCGTGAGTCGGCAGCGAAGGCCGAGTTCTACAAGCGTTGGCCGACGCTCTCGAAATACGAAGAGCAAGTTCTGCAAGCTGGACGACTGTTTGGACAGTTGAATCCTACAGCAACTCCGGAAGAGCGAATCGAGCGAATCGGCAAGATCGTGTCGGAAAGCCTGGGAATTCCCATTGCACCTATTGCTATGCCTCAAGGTGGACAAGCGCCAGCAGTATCGGCGCCAGCCGCGTTCAGGCCTGCAGGTGGCGCGTCGGGCTCTCGGCCTCCGGCTCCTGCAAACGAATTCGAGGCTCTCGCTGAGGAACTCGTAGAGGACCAAGGCTAGTCTCGACAAGGAGACGAAATGAAAGTGCTGTTGTATATAATCGCTCTAGCCGGGGTAGTTGGTGCCTGGCTTCTGGGCGAGCCGGGGATGCTTATGGCTGCAGTCGCAGGCCTCCGGGGAACCGGAGACTGGGGCACGGACGAGCGTCCAAAGAACTTCAGGGAGATGATTCTCTGGAGGCGTCCGAACGGGCAAGCTCCACTGACCGCGCTGATGTCGAAACTCAAAAGCGAGAAGGTGGACGACCCCGAGTTCAATCACTGGGAAGAAGAGATGAACGCCATAAGGGTGGCGATCAACTTTACAACCGGCTACGCTACGTCGGCGACGAGTATCGTCATTGATGGAGGCGACGGCCAGGACCTGGTGCCCGGGGACGTGCTGCTGGCGGAAAAGGCGTTGACAACGGCCTACGACAATGAGATCTTGGTGGTAAGCGCGATTACCAGCTCCACTGCGATCGACATTAAGCGGGCTCAGTCAGGCACCACCGCGGCGGCGCTGGCCGACAATACCAATCTGACCAAGATCGGGAACGTCTTCGAGGAGGGCAGCACATCGCCCGGCGCGTCGACTCGCAACCCGACAAAGATCAACAATCTTTGTCAGATCTTCAAGACGGCCTTCCGGATTACCGAGACGGCGAAGTTGACCTACGCTCGAACCGGCAATGCGCTCGCCAACGACAAGAAGCGGAAGATGTTCGACCATAGCGTCGCGCTGGAATTCGCTTTCCTCTTCGGCAAGCGGCACGAGACGACCGGTCCGCAAGGCAAGCCGATGCGCTTCACCGGCGGCGTTCTCTACATGATGAGCCAATACTTCAGTTCGGCCATCAAGGCGTATACGACCACGCCTACGGAGACCGCGTTCCTGGATGACACCTATACGATCTGGGACTACGACACTGACGCCGGCAACGAGCGGATCGTGTTCGCTGGAAACGGGTTCCTGAACAGCCTCAACAAGCTGGCCAAGAACTCGACGAGCACGCGGATCAACTACGACGGCTTCATCGAGGTCTACGGGATGAAGTTGGCGAAGTGGATCTTGCCACAAGGCACGCTCTACGTTCGGACGCACCCGCTGTTCAACACCCACGGCAGGTTCACGAATGATGCACTGATCTTCGACCCCAGTGCGTTGCGGTATCGTTATCTGCGGGACACCAAGTCGCAGCCGAACATCCAGGCGAACGACGCGGACGAAGAAAAGGGGCAGTGGCTGACGGAGTGCGGGCTCGAGTTCCACCACGCCAAGACGACGAAGTATCTGAGCAACTTCATCGTTCCCTAATGCAGGCTAACTGAGGACAGATGGTGGGGATAATCACACGTTATTCCCACCATTTTTTAACCAGACATGAGTCTAGATCGCTTTAAAGACCTTCGACTGATGATCGGTATAGTCGATCATGGGTCATGGTGCTCGAAGTTTGGCCGAGCGCTGCGCAATCTTGAGATGGCTTGTAGGAATCATCAGATCGGTGAATACAAGAAGCAACATCTACGCACTATGGTTGTGACTGGAAGCATTCTTCCAAAGTCACGGCTTGAAATTCTGAAAGCTGCCAAGGAAATGGACGCTCACTATCTGTTATATATCGACAGCGATCAGACCTTTCCAAGAAATTTGGTGCACCGGCTGGTGCACAATAAGGTCGATGTAGTTGGAGCGAATATCGCGGTCAAGACGATTCCATCCCAGCCGACCGCGCGCGGGGAGCCTCCGGAAGGTAAGCTCCATGGGGCACCAATCTATACAGACCTGGAGTCGAAGGGACTTCAGGAGGTTTGGCGTGTTGGAACTGGCGTTCTGCTGCTCAGCAAGAAGGCTATGGTGGTGCTTCCACACTCGTGCTTTGAGATGAAATACGTCGAGGCCATTGACGATTATCAGGGCGAGGACTGGACGCTTTGCGAAGCTCTCAGAAAGCTCGGGTTCAAACTCTATATCGACCATGACGTCTCTAAGGAGGTTGGACATCTTGGAGAGTTTGAATACACTCATGATGTTGTTGGCATTATTCATGGGGAACTCCCGTCCGTGAGCGAACCAGAACCAGCCGAGGCAACAAGCTGATGTTTATCGTCCCAAGTCGAGGCCGACCACAACGACTGTTGCAGTTGATAGACAGCTTCGGCTCGAACGATCTGAGGTTGCCGGTGGTTGTAGTGTTAAGTGCCGACGACGAAACAGCCAAAGATTACTTTAAACTTAAACTGCCATTAACTTGGGGTATCATAGTCGATCCGACAACGCCTGGGTCGAACGGAGCCGCCTTGAACTTTGCGTATCGCTCCTTTCCGAACGCAGCCTTTTATGGTCTCCTCGCTGATGATGTATTGATCGAGACGAAGGACCGTCTTGCTGATCTTGCGAAAGCAGCTGGACGGTGGTTTGTCAGCGCGCCGAATGAGGGGCATCACGAAAACAATCTGTTTTGTTACCCAGTGCTTGGCGGAGAGCTTGTGAGAACGCTTGGCTGGATTGCGTTTCCGCCTTTGCAGCATAACTGCATCGACTCGGTAATAGACGATATTGCCAAGGCCCTTCGACTCGACAGATATTTTCCGGATATCAAGTTTATTGCGAAACATCCGGCTTACGGAAATGCGCCTTCCGACGCGACTTACGAACGGGCGGATGAGTTCAATAAACTGTCTGGAGACATCTACACTCGACAATGGCATGGAATAGAGCGTGCACCGACTTTAAATCGAATCAAGGCCGCAATGGCAGAGGACAAAAATGGACCCGGAGATGCATGACGAAGACGCTGTGTCGACCGGAAAGGTCGCCTTTTCCAAGGCACATATTGAACTCAAGAAGGAGGACATTGGAGCCTTCCAGAAGTTGAAGGTCGGCTCCCGAGTCCGCCTGGTGCTTGTCGGCGAGATCGGGATGAAAAGCGAGGACAAAGTCGATCATGAAGCTGACAATGCTCAGCATGGTATGGTGGAGATCGCTTTGAAGTCGCTTAAGGTGGTCGGCGACAACGAGTTCACCGATCTCTTCAAGGACGAGCTCGAGTCGTGAGTGGGTATGGTCTTTCAGCCTCGGTTCAAAGAACCTTTGAGGTCGACAAAGGCTTCATCAACGCGCTTGAGCATGATGGGAATGGCAACCTGATTTATTATGGGACTTCTTATTCTGGCGCAGCTTTTAGCGAACCGAAGTGGAAGATCATGAAACTGGCTTATGATGGCAACGGGAATCTGCTTACACGGCTCTGGGCTGG
>Ga0137461_1000155_pt1 | contig 15459 bp, 12 predicted proteins | sample EasRivERMGT746_2_FD_104650 | JGI IMG/M metagenome (GOLD analysis project Ga0137461, IMG submission 104650) | Soil microbial communities from meander-bound floodplain in the East River, Colorado, USA - East River MetaG ERMGT746_2 | ecosystem: Environmental > Terrestrial > Soil > Floodplain ... | reverse complement strand
CCGAATCCAGTCCGTATCTTCTGCAGCACGCTCACAACCCTGTTGATTGGTTCCCCTGGAATAAGGAAGCATTATCAAAAGCTGAAACCGAAAACAAACTCATTATTATAAGTATTGGTTATGCTGCATGCCATTGGTGCCACGTGATGGAACATGAATCTTTTGAAGATACATCTGTTGCAAAGGTGATGAATGATTTTTTTGTTTCTATAAAAGTTGACAGGGAAGAACGGCCAGACATTGATCAGATTTATATGGATGCTGCATATCTTTTAAGCGGAAGAGGCGGCTGGCCTTTAAATGTTATTGCATTACCGGATGCTCGTCCGGTTTTTGCCGGTACATATTTCAGAAAAAATGATTGGCTGAAGATATTAAATTACTTTGCCAATCTTTACAGGAAAGAGCCGCAAACTTTCCAACAGGAAGCTGAAAAGCTTACCAACGCTCTCCGAAGTATGATAGTTCCGGGATTGAAAAGCGAGGAGGTATTATTCAACAGAGAAGAAATTTCTATCGCAGTAAAACAACTAATTAATTACGTTGATTTTGTTAAAGGCGGAACGCTTGGTGCGCCTAAATTTCCAATGCCTAATATTTACGAATTCCTGTTAAAGTATAATTATCATATTAGCGATGACGAAGTTATAAAAGCGATCACAATTACGCTGGATAATATTTCAAGAGGAGGAATTTACGATCACATTGGCGGCGGTTTTGCCCGTTACTCAACCGATGATGGATGGAAAATCCCCCATTTTGAAAAAATGCTTTACGATAATGCACAGCTTGTTAGTCTCTATTCAAATGTATTTAAAGTAACAAAAGACGAATGGTATGAAAAAATAGTTTTTGAAACTCTTGAATTTGTTGAAAGAGAATTAACAGATGAATCAGGCGGATTTTATTCTTCGCTGGATGCCGATTCTGAAGGTGAAGAAGGAAAATATTATGTCTGGCAGCAGAAAGAAATTGATGAATTGCTAGGTGAAAAATCCAAAATCTTCTGTGATTATTATTCAGTTCACCCGAATGGAAATTGGGAAGGAAAAAATATTTTATTCGTCACTCAGAATAAAATTGATTTATTATCAAAACATCAAATAACTGAAGAACAATTTGATTCAATAATTGCCGCATCTAAAAAAATTCTTCTTTTTGAAAGATCGAAAAGAGTGCGCCCAGGATTGGATGATAAAATACTGACATCATGGAATGCTCTTATGCTTAGAGGTTATGCTGATGCTTATAGTGCTTTCGGAGAAAATAAATTCCTTCAGAAAGCAATTAAAAATGGAAAATTTATTTCAGATGAATTGATGACTGATGACGGAAGAATTAATAGAAACTTTAAAAACGGTAAAAGCACAATAAATGGTTTTTTAGATGACTACGCCTACACAATCGAATCATTCATTTCATTGTATGAAGCGACCTTTGACGAGCAATGGATTTATAAGGCAAAGCAGCTCACGGATTATGTATTGATTCATTTTTACGATACTAAAAGCGGAATGTTTTATTATACTTCCGATACTGATGATCCGCTCATCACCAGGAAGATAGATTTTTCAGACAATGTAACCCCATCATCAAACTCATCAATGGCAATTGGCTTAATCAAACTATCGAAATATTTTTTCAATTCGGGATATGATAAAACCGCAGGAGTACTCGTCGGTAATATGAAAGAAATGATTCTAAAAAATCCCCATTTTCATTCAAACTGGTTACTGGCTGCTTCATACATTGTGTTTCCATATCACGAAGTTACTGTTGTTGGTGATTCGTTTGAAGAGAGGAAGATTTTATTCCTTGAACAATATATTCCGAATATTTCATTGGCAGGTGGGGACGGAAGAGCATCGCTTGAGTTATTGAAAAATAAGTATGTAAAAGGTAAAACACTTATTTATGTTTGCGAAGACGGTGCCTGTCAGTTTCCCGTTGAGGATTTTTCTGAAGCATTGAAACAAATTAAAAGATGAGTCCGACATTAATCTCTCACCAAACAATTCAGGTCAAAAATTATTGGGTAAAAAATAAGGGTTTGACTGGATGAGTATATCTTGCTTTATTCGGGCAGCAATTTTTGAAAGAGGATATTTTGCCGTTAAAGTTCCGTATAAATTATCTGCTAATTCCACTGTTCGTAGTCATTACTGCCTCAGCAGCTTCTCACTTTGCCGATACAGGAATGGCATGGTATAAAACCATAAACCTGCCCGACTGGACTCCATCCAATTCGCTGATAGTAACTGTGTGGACAATAATATTTGTACTTACTTCCTTTTCAATTATAATAATATGGAATAAATTCTCAATGGAAAAAAATTTTAACCTCATTGTAATTTTGTTTGTTATGAATGCTGTATTAAATGTTGGATGGAATATATTGTTTTTCGCTCAGAAGGAGATTGGGTTGGCTTTTCTCGGTGCAATTTTATTAATATTCAATATCATTTTAATAATTTATTTCATATGGAAATTCAGCCCGCTGACTGCAAGTCTGCTTTTTCCATATTCATTGTGGGTAATTTTTTCCATAATCCTCACCTTAAAAGTCTGGTCAATCAACTAATCGAATATCTTCGCTTCTTTTCATTTTAAAAAATTAAATCAGAACTTTTTATACCGGTTTACTGTTTAAACAATTAAATTCATTTGATTAACGGAATAACTAATTTTATGCAAACTGATGAATGAGATTAATTCAAAGAGAATAAAATTACTTCAACAGGGTCTGGAGACGAAAGGTCCTGTCTTATACTGGATGAGCAGAGACCAGCGTGTACATAATAACTGGGCGCTTATTTATGCGCAGCAGCTTTCGGCTAAAACCAATTCCGGTCTCATTGTATTGTTCAATCTTGTCCCAGATTTTCTTGAAGCAGCAATAAGACAATATGGATTTATGTTAAGAGGATTAAAAGTTTTGGAAAAAGAATTATCTGCTTACAATATTCCATTCGTACTTCTTCAAGGTTCACCGGAAGAAAATTTACCAGGATTTATTAAGGCTCATAATATCAGCAGCGTTGTTACTGATTTCGATCCGCTTAGAATTAAAATAACCTGGAAGCAGAAGCTGGCAAAATTAATTAATATTCCTTTTTATGAAGTTGATGCTCATAATGTTGTTCCGTGCTTTTATGTTTCTAAGAAACAGGAATTTGGTGCGTATACATTAAGACCGAAAATTCATAATGCGCTTGAGGAATTTCTTGACGAATATCCTTCAATTCAAAAGATGAAAAAAAGTGAAGGCCTTTCTTTCGATCCCGTTGATTGGGAATCAATACTTGATTCTTTAAATGTTGATCGAACGGTAAAAGAAATTGACTGGCTAAAACCAGGTGAAAAGCATGCCCAGGATCAACTGAATGAATTTTTAAATAATAATTTTGAGAATTATGTTGATCTTAGAAATGATCCGTCACAAAATTCATTATCAAACTTGTCACCCTATATTCATTTTGGACAGGTATCATCACAGCAGGTTGCGTTACAATTAAAAAAAATGTTTCTTGATCATCCGTCAACAGAATCTTTTCTTGAAGAATTGATTGTAAGAAAAGAACTCTCAGACAATTACTGTTATTACAATCAGAACTATGACTCATTTAAAGGTTTTCCCGATTGGGCAAAAAAAACTTTGAATGATCATCGTAAAGATGAAAGAGAATATCTCTATTCATTAAGTGAGTTTGAAAATGCTGTGACCCATGAAGATTTATGGAATGCCGCTCAAATGGAAATGGTAAAAACCGGAAAAATGCATGGGTATATGAGAATGTATTGGGCTAAAAAGATTCTGGAGTGGACTGAATCGCCTGAAGAGGCTTTACGAATTGCGATTTATCTGAACGACAAATATGAATTGGATGGAAGAGATCCTAACGGATATGCTGGCTGTGCGTGGGCTATTGGTGGAGTTCATGACAGGGCCTGGAAAGAAAGACCTGTTCTTGGAAAAATCCGTTACATGAATCAAAATGGTGCGCGAAGGAAGTTTGATATTGATTCATATATTAAGAAATACTTTATAGAGGTTTAAGTCGGCACACTCTTAAATCCATCTTATAATAATTCCAATTTCTCAATCCGATACGCAAAATGCTATCAGCAATAGCAAAATTATCTAAAAGGTGGAATTAGATCGGCACATCAGTTGAGTATTACTAGTGAATATATCGCAGTTTTAACGACAAAAATTGCATTTCACTAACATAGAAAAATATGGGGAAGATGATGAGAATCAAATCTCAGAAACTTCAGTTTATAAAGGATAATGCTCAGAAGCTTCATTTTATAAAACACAAATCTCAAAAGCTTCATTTAAAACTTACTATTGAGTTTGCTCTTTTCTTCATGATTTTAGCAGCAGCTATTTATATTTATGTTATAAGATCATTCGAGCAGGATGCACTTGAAAAATATTCTTATAAAGCCAAGGTATTTTCAAATTTTCTGGAACAGAGCCCTGAAATTTTCTGGAATAAAAGAATACGTGATAAAACACTCATCAATAATTTAGTCAGTCTGAATGAAGCACATTACCTGGTTCTGGAAGACAGGTCAGGGAATATTATAGATGCTGTAAACATTGCGTGGGCTGAACAAAACCTTTACATAATGACCCGGCAGACTAATGGTATTTCTGAAGATGAGAAAGTATTTAAAGTTATACTTCCTATTTATGCCAATGGAATAGAAGCCGGTAAAATTTATGTCGGTTTTGATGCTACACTTACAGTTGCCAATCTTTACAGGACGAAACTTTTAACTGCGTTATTCAGTCTTTCAATATTCTTAATCGGTATAATAATTACATACTTTCTCAGTTCAATTTCTTTTAAACCATTAACAAAATTGATTTCATCACTCGACAGAATTATGAAAGGTGATAGGACAATCAAGATTGATTATAAAAATAATGATGAAATAGGAATATTGGCAGAAAGAATTAACTCAGTTCTGGAAGAACTTGATAAGTCTTCCAATGATGTCGATTCACTTAATGGTCAGTTAAGAGATGCTTTTAAAACCAAGATTTATGAGCTGGATAGCGAAATTAGTCAGCGTAAGAAAGCTGAGTTATCACTTCGTAAAAGTGAAGAACAGTTCGGGTTGGTTTTTGAAAATGCGCCAATCGGTATGGTTGTAGTTTCAACGGAAAACCAGATACTGAATGTTAATAAATCATTTTGCGATACGACCGGATTTGACAGAGAAGAATTAATCGGCGTTCCATTAAAGCTGCTTTTCGATAGCAATGAAAAAGAAGTTACTTTCATAACTTCTGCAAATCAGAAAATTGATACCCGTGATCTGAATTCTGAAAAATCGATGGTGAAAAAAAATAATGAAAAAGTTAACGTTATTGTGAAATCTGTAATAATTTATGATCATAATTCTAATCCTAAACACACTATAGTTCAGATAATGGATATTTCAGAAATTAAAAAAGTTCAACACGAATTATTATTTGCGTTAGAAAAAGCTGAAGAATCCAACAGGCTCAAAAGTGCATTTCTTGCACAGATGTCTCATGAAATCAGAACACCTCTAAATGTTATTCTTACTTCAGTTCCGATTTTAGCTGATGAGATTGGTGAGAAAGATAATGATACTCAAACTATTATTAATTCTGTTGGCAGTGCAGGTAGACGGCTTCAACGTACTATTGATATGATTTTGAATATGTCGGCAGTGCAGAGCGGAAATTATAAAGCGGATTTCGAAGTAATAAATATCGAAAATGAACTCAGAAAATTATTAGGTGAAGTTAAGTCGTTAAGTGATGAAAAGGGTTTGAAATTAAATTTTTCATGCCCGGTGAAAGATCCATTTATAAGTGCAGATATTTATACAGTTAACCAGATTTTTCAGAACCTGATTGGCAATTCAATAAAATATACTCATAAAGGATTTATCAAGCTTTCTATTGAAAATGGTGCAGACGATTCATTAGTAATTCTTGTTCAGGATACAGGAATCGGAATGTCACCGGAATTTATGGAACGAATATTTTCCCCGTTTTCACAGGAAGATATTGGTCAGAAAAGACAGTATGAAGGAAACGGTCTCGGTCTCGCCCTGGTAAAAAAATATATTGAAGTAAACAATGCCGATATTAGTGTCCAAAGCCAAAAAGATAAAGGTTCAATTTTCTCGGTTACTTTCAAAAAATATCTCTCGCCTGAGATCATCGCTGAAAGACGAGAAAAAGTTCTTGTAAAATCAGCCTGATTAATCCTGCTTACAGGTAATCAAACCCGGGAACAGCTCGACTGCCATTCTAAGACAGTTTCTATTACAGAAATTCATAATTAAAAAATCTTATATTTACCTCTCAAAATCATTAAACTGATTTATAAGTATTATTTATTACTAATTAAGAAAAATGTCAAGTTACAAGGTTTTATTATTCTATAAATACGTTAATGTTGAGCAACCTGAAAAGATTATGGACGAGCATCTTCGATGGTGTTTGTCTCATGATATAAAAGGAAGAGTATTTTTAGCTAAAGAAGGTGTTAACGGTACAGTGTCTGCTGCAAACGAGAATATTGAAAAGTACAAAGAGCATCTTACCAGTTACAAGATGTTTTCAGATATTCAGTTTAAAGAGGATGATGTTGATGAGCACACTTTTAAAAAAATGCATGTGAAATTGAAAAACGAAATTGTAAACGGAGATTTTCAAGATGTTTCAGTTGAGAACGGTGGCAAAAGATTGACTCCTGAAGAGCTGTTGAAGTTTTATAGAGAGGGCAAAGATTTTCTGATAGTTGATACACGTAACTGGTACGAAAGCAAAATCGGCAGGTTTAAAAATGCGATCACTCCACCGATGAAAAATTTCCGCGAATGGAAAAAAGTCGTTAATGAACTTAAAGATTATAAAAATAAAACAGTTGTAACTTATTGCACAGGTGGTATCAGATGTGAAAAAGCATCTGCATATATGATTGAGCATGGGTTTAAGGATGTTTATCAGCTTGATGGCGGCATTTTTAATTTTATAAAAAAGTATCCGGATACTTATTGGGAAGGCGGAATGTTTGTTTTTGATGAACGCAGAGTCGTCAATCCTAACACTAAAGAAGAATTAAAACATATTGCCGGGTGTTATTTCTGCGGCAAGCCAACATCATATTACATAAACTGCCATAATGTTGACTGCGATAAAATTATTGTAAGCTGTCACGAATGCAAAGTTGAAAACGAATATTGCTGCTCTGAAGAATGCAGGGAAAGTAAAAATAAGAGAAAAACAATTCACGGATAGCTTTGCGTCTTTGCGCCTCAGCGGTGAAAAATTGATTACCGCAGAGGCACATCGAACACAATAAATTTTATTTCTTCCAGTCTGCCAAAAGTTTTTTCATGTTATCATAATCAAAAGGTGCTTCTTCCATTTTACCGCCAAGCTCTATTGCTTTTTCCATTGTAGCAATTGATTCGTTCTTCATCCCAAGCTTGTTCTGTAATTGTGCTTTAATTCGTGTATTCCAGTAAACTTCCTGAAACAGGATTGAAGCTTCTATCCACTTTAAACCTTCCTCAAGGTTTACATTATTTTGAAGGCAGTAATTTGCAGCCTGGAAAGATGGCGACCAGGAAAGAGACTCTCTCAGCCGGCTTAAAGTTAGTTCCGGTGTGTTTGTTTCAACATCAAAAGAAACTTTTAATTTATCCCACATTAGATTCACAGTTGTGGAATTATCAGTTGTGTTGGTGAATGCGAAAATCATTCTTTCTTTAAAAGTTGTTTCTCCGGGCTTTACTTTTACTCTCAGCACTTCTTTTTTCTCATCAAAAGTTGAATTGCCTTTAACTTCAGTATCACCGCTGAAAATAATATCCCACTCATCCTTACGTGGAATTGTATGAATGCCATAAGTGCCTGCACTTAATTCCTTACCGCTGATTTTCACCGGCTCGCTGAACGAGATTGATGTAACTTCATTTGCACCCGTTCTCCAGATTTCATCGAACGGAACAAGCTCACCCCAAATGGTTCTTCCTTTAACACCAGGACTGCTGTAATCTATGGTGATCTCGGTGATGCCTACTGACTGCGAAACAACTGCATTAGGACTTGGACGAGGTGTTTTTACATCTTGTGAATAATTACTGAGCGATGCAAGAAAAACAAGGCACAGAATTCCTGTTATTGTTCTCATCATAATTTATACTCCTTTTATTTGAATGAGGCTGGTTTAATTTTAAATTTGGTTGTGAAGTTAAAAACCTTTTTTTAATTAAGCAATTAAATTGGACACATCTCCAGAAAAAGAAATACAGCAGAGCCTGAAGAAGGCAGAATCATACTCACGTTTTGATCAGCTTAAACGGTGGATTCCCTCAATAATTATTTTTCCAATAGCAGTTTATTGGGTGATTAATCGCGGCAACTATGGTTTGCTCGATAATATAGATCTTGTGATTCACGAAGCAGGACATTTCTTTTTTTCGTTCTTCGGAAAATTTATTTATACACTCGGCGGAACGTTGATGCAGGTTATCCTTCCTTCAATAATTGTTTTATTTTTCTTCAGAAATAATTACCGGACCGGTGTTCAGTTATCATTATTGTGGCTCGGTCAGAATTTTATAAACATTTCTGTTTATGCAGCAGATGCACAAGCGAGAAAACTTCCCCTGCTCGGAGGAAATAAAGTTTATCATGACTGGCACTATATACTTGCCGAAATTGGAATCTTGCAGTATGATTATTTAGTCGGATATTTCTTCTTTTTAATAGCAATTCTGATTTTTATAATTACCATTTTTATGCCTCTAATTACTCGGGATTAAATAGTATCTTGCCCGCCGTTGAAATCATTAAAATGAACTTTATGAAATCTATACTGCTGATAATTTTGTTTTCTATACCGGCAATAGCCCAATTGGATTCTACCGTTTCCTATTTTGAAAACGGGAAAATCAGTTCCATCATCCGGTTTAATTCCGGTGTCCGGGATGGTGAAGCCAGCTTCTTTTGGGAGAGCGGAAACAAAAAAGAAGAATTGGCATATATCAACGGCAGAGTTGAAGGGCTTGTCAGAAGATATTATGAAAATGGGAACCTGGGCGAGATGTTTGTTATTCAAAACGGGAAAAGAGAAGGACCAACTTCATTGTTCGATAGCTCAGGAAACTACGTTGACGATATTTTCTATGAAGAAGGAATTCTTGTTGTTGATAAATTAATATTGGATGACGGCAAATACAGCAAGCTGCTTGCTTCGAATGACTTGAATGAAAATAAGAATGAAAAACAGCCTCCGCCCAAAAAGAAAAAAGTTAATCTAAATGATCCGCTTCCTCCGGTAATTGAAGACAATCATAATTATGAAGATGACCCGGCGTTTTACAGAACTGTTGAATTGATGCCTGAGCCTGTCGGAGGAATGGATGCGATTTACAGTAAATTATACTATCCCAAAGAAGCTGAAGAAAATGGTATTGAAGGCATTGTAACTATCATGGCTTATATTGATAGAAACGGTGAAGTTTTAGATGCGCAGGTTGTTCAGGGAATTGGCTATGGCTGTGATGAATCTGCCCGGCTGGCAGTATTTTATCATCGCTTCAAACCGGGTATGCAGCGGGGACAAAAAGTAAAAATTCAGATGGAGATCCCGGTTGAATTTAAACTTAACAGGAACTGAATTCACCACATTAAATTAATTTCACTTCAAATCTGAAATTCTCAAACATTCTTTTTAGTTCCACTTCCTTGTGAGTAAGCAGAACTGTGTAGTTGCTGAACTCTCTTCTGACTTTATATTCTTTCCGTAATTTATCAAAATGATTAGCTGAATTTATGGTGTCCATTTTCAATATTTTCCTGAGTCCGGAATCGTCATCATCAATATTATAAATTGATTTGAACAAATGATAAAGATTATTATCGATGTTTTCCATTGTAGTTAATCTTTGAACCGGAGTTTCAATTGATGGAAGAATTGGATTCCAGTTTTTTTCTTCCCCTAAAAATTTACACAAAGCATTAAAGATCATCCTTGTGCCGTTCAATTTCCCTTCATAAGAATATCCTGCAATATGTGCTGTCCCGATTTCGGAATTTTTCAACAATTCTTTATTAATTTCCGGTTCGTTTTCCCAGACATCAAGTATCAGCTTCAATTTTTTTGAGTATGTAATTTCCTGCAGCGCTTTATTATCAATCACTTCACCGCGGGAAGTGTTTATGAGAATCGAATTGTCTTTCAATCTTTTTAGATTTTGTGAATTAAGAAGGTGATATGTTTTATCCCTTCCATCTATTGTTAATGGAACGTGAAATGAAATAATATCTGCCTGAAGAACATCGTCAAGAGAAACAAAATCATTTCCTTTTTCTGCTCTTTCAAGAGGAGGATCATTTTTTGAAATATGCATTCCCAAAGTTTCAGCAAACTTCACGACTCTGCTGCCAATGTTACCAACTCCAATCACACTGATCGTTTTGTTCTTTAATGCTATGTTTTTTTCGGATGCAATTTTCATCAAAGCCGTGATAACATATTCACCTACCGAATCTGCGTTACAACCTTTTGCATCTGCAAAAAAGATATTTTTTTTCTTAAGATATTCCTGATCAACGTGATCATTTCCCGTTGTTGCGGTGCCGACAAATTTTATTCTGGTATTCTTTAAAAGCTCTTCATCAACTTTAGTAATAGAACGGACGACTAATATATCAGCATCTTTAAGAATTTGATTGTTTAATTTTCTTCCCGGAAATAATTGCACTTTACCGAATGCTGAAAATGCTTCTTCTGCAAATACAATATTTTCATCAACAATAATTTTTAACATGTGTTTTGATATTTATGACAGAGCAAATTTACTGAATTGAATTATCATCTTATTAACTCATCGGCCAGGATTAATTGGTTTTACAAATAATATCGGCTATTTTTATTCTAATACATTTCGACTATTAATTCAAAAATGTAAAAATTTTAACAAACTCATTTAGGTTTCGGAATGTTAAGCAAATTGCTGCAGCCAGAAATTGAATCTTTGATTGCTGAGAGAGATCTTAGCACTCTGAAAGAAGTTCTCCAGGATTGGTCACCTGCCGATTTAGCAGATCTCATATTTGAACTTCCGGATCATGAACAAGTAATTATATTCCGGCTTCTTTCAACTGAATTAGCTGCTGATACTTTTGAACATCTGGATTTCGATGTTCAGGAACAATTACTCAAAGCTATGGGTAAAGGCGAAGTTACTGCAATACTTAATGAAATGTCGCCTGACGACCGTACCGCTCTTCTTGAAGAACTTCCCAGCTCTGCCGCAAAACAATTAATTCATCTTCTCGATGCTGAAGAAAGAAAAACCGCATTAACTTTGCTCGGTTACCCTGAAAACAGTGTCGGCCGTTTGATGACTCCTGATTACATTGCTGTAAAGCCGGAGTGGACTATTGAAGAATCATTAAAATATATTCGCGAAAATGGCAGAGACAGTGAAACGTTAAATGTTGTTTATGTTTTGGATGAGAAAGGCAAGCTGGTCGACGATATCAAAATAAGAGAATTCATCCTTGCATCACCTGAGAAAAAAGTTATTGACCTGATGGATGAAAGCTTTGTGGCTTTAAATGTAAACGATGACCAGGAAAAATCGGTTGATCTATTCAAAAAATATGACAGGGTTGCTCTGCCGGTTATAGATAATTCCGGGAATCTTATCGGTATTGTTACAGTTGATGATGTGCTTGATGTGGCTGAAGAAGAAGCAACAGAAGATATCCATAAAATTGCCGGTGTTGCTGCATTGGAAGAACCCTTTCATACAATCTCGATTCTGTCCATGGTAAGGAAACGGGCAATCTGGCTTACAATTTTATTTGTTGCACAAATTCTTACAGCTGTCGCAATGGGATTTTTTGAAAATGAGATAAGCAGGGCAGTTGTGCTTTCAATATTTATTCCATTGGTTATTTCAAGTGGAGGAAATTCAGGTTCACAAGCAGCGACACTTGTTATCAGGGCTATGGCTGTTGGTGAAATTAATTTATCGGATTGGTGGCTGATAATGCGCCGCGAGATTCTTTCCGGGTTGTTGCTTGGCGGTATCCTCGGCGTAATTGGATTTCTGCAGGTTGCTATACTTGCAAATCTGTTTCATATCATTTCATCATACTGGTTTTTGATAGGGATAACAGTTTTGATATCGCTTGTTGGAATTGTTTTATGGGGAACTATTTCCGGCTCAATGCTTCCGTTTATTCTTAAAAAACTTGGAGCTGATCCTGCTACATCTTCCGCACCGCTGATCGCAACTTTGTGCGATGTGACTGGCCTGGTTATTTATTTTACTGTAGCCATACTTGTGCTGAGCGGGACTCTTCTTTAATGTTTAAAATAATCTCACTCTATGATGTCAGTTCAAGATATAACTAAGTTTATTTATATATTTGTATTCATATGATAAATCCCGAAAGTAAACAGAAACGAAATAAACATAATATAAAAGGGATAATTTTAGCCGGCGGTGCAGGTTCACGGCTTTACCCGATTACAAAAGTTTATAGTAAGCAGTTAACACTGATTTACGATAAACCGCTTATTTATTATCCACTGTCAATTCTTATGCTTGGAGGAATAAAAGAAATTCTGATCATATCCAATAAGGAAACAATTCCTTTCTACAAACAATTATTTGGCGATGGTTCTCAATTAGGATTGAGTTTAAGCTATGTTGAACAGACAGCACCAAATGGTATTGCCGAAGCATTTATTTTAGGTAAAAAATTTATCGGCAGCAGCTCTGTTTGTTTGATTTTGGGTGATAATATTTTTTACGGTTATCTTGATTTTTTTTATGATGCACTCGAAAAAGATGGTGGAGCCACAATTTTTGGTTACCAGGTTACTGATCCCCAAAGATACGGCATCGTTGAATTTAATGAACAGGGAAAAGCTGTTTCAATTGAAGAGAAACCTTCAAAACCAAAATCTAATTTTGCAATACCCGGGCTTTACATCTATGACAACAAGGTGGTGGAAATAGCAAAAAATTTAAAACCATCTAAACGAGGTGAGCTTGAAATAACCGATGTGAATAAGGCATATTTGCAAATAAATGAATTGAGCGTTGAAAAAATCGGCAGAGGTGTTGCATGGCTTGATACAGGAACACCCGAAGCTTTATTAGCTGCTTCTAATTTTTTTGGTGTTATTGAAGACAGGCAGGGTTTAAAAGTTGCATGCCTGGAAGAAATTGCTTACTACAGAAAGTTTATCGATAAAAATAAATTTACAAAGCTGATTGAAGATATGCCGGCATCACTTTATAGAGATTATCTTGAAAAAATCCTCAAAGAACAAAATTGAAAATTATAAAAACTAATATTGAAGGACTTCTTATTATCGAACCTGACATCTTCGAAGATGACAGGGGATATTTTTTTGAATCTTTTAATAAGAATAAGTATAAAGAATTTCATCTCGATGTAAATTTTGTACAGGATAATGTTTCAAAATCAGCGAAGCGAACTATCAGAGGATTACATTACCAGGTAGGAGAAAAAGCTCAGGGCAAACTTTGTTATGTCATCTCAGGCGAAGTGCTTGATGTTGCAGTTGATATCAGGTTTAATTCACCCACCTTTGGAAAGTATTATGCTCATCCATTGAATTCTGAAAAGAAGACACAAATCTGGATACCACCGGGAATGGCGCACGGATTTTCTGTTTTATCGGACGAAGCAATTTTTGTTTATAAGTGTACAGAATATTACAGTAAAGCACACGAACGAGCCATCCTGTTTAATGATCCTGATTTGAAAATTGATTGGCAGGTTAAAAAGCCGTTGATCTCTGAAAAAGATTTAGCCGCTAGACTCTTTAAGAATATTGAAAAAGATTTTATTTACTCGCCGGAATAAAACAGATAAGTAGTATTTACTTTCATTTCTAACTAAGTTTAAAATCAAAATTTTAAGGAAAATTATGAAGGTCCCGCTTTTAGATTTAAAACCGCAATATCATGCATTAAAATCAACACTTGATGAAGCAATTTTACGTGTTGCTGAATCGCAGCACTTTATTCTTGGTCCCGAAGTTCAAAAAATGGAAGAAGAGTTTTGTGATTATTTAAAATGTAAACACGCTATCGGTGTATCTTCCGGAACAGATGCTTTGCTGCTTGCACTGATGGCGATTGATTTAAAACCCGGTGATGAAGTTATCGTTCCCACTTATTCGTTCTTTGCAACAGCTGGTGTTGTATCCAGATTAAATGCTGTTCCTGTGTTAACTGATATTGATCCGGTTACATTTAATATTGATCCTGATGAAGTGAAAAAGAAAATTACAAAAAAGACAAAGGCAATTATACCGGTTCATCTTTATGGACAAAGTGCAGATATGGAACCGTTGATGTCAATTGCCAAAGAACATAATTTAAAAATTATTGAAGATGCTGCACAGGCAATTGGGACACAGTATAAAGATGGCAAATTTGTCGGAACGATTGGTGACATCGGCTGCTTTTCATTTTTCCCGAGTAAAAATCTTGGCTGTTATGGCGACGGTGGTTTGGTTACGACTGATGATGATGACCTGGCTTTTAAATTGAAAATTAAGAGAGTTCATGGGGGTGAACCGAAATATTATCACAAAGTAATCGGCGGAAACTTCCGGCTTGATGCGATACAGGCAGCTGTGCTGAGGGTTAAACTTCCTCATCTTGATAACTGGTCCGAGCAAAGAAGAAAGAATGCTGAAACGTATAATAAATTTTTTATTGAAACCGGATTGGCAGAAGAAACCGGACGAATAAAATTTGATAGTAAAAATAAAGTGCTCCTTCCAAAAGCGATTTATAAATCCGAAATCCGAAATCCGAAATCGGAAATCCGCAATTATCACATCTATAATCAGTATATAATCAGAGTTGAAAAGAGAGATGATTTAAGAAAGTTTCTTTCTGATAAAGCTATCGGCACAGAAATTTATTATCCTGTTCCATTTCACTTGCAGGAATGTTTTGCGGATTTGAATTATAAAAAAGGCGATTTCCCATTAGCTGAACAAGCTGGAGATACTTCAATTGCACTGCCGATTTATCCGGAACTTTCAGCTGAACAGCAAAAATTTGTCGTAGAAAAAATAAAAGAATTAATTTCAGGAAAATAAATTGCAGTTAAAAAAGTTTTTGCTTTTATTTTCTATCCTCCTTCTATTCAGCCCGGTTTCGCTTCCGCAGGTTGTTTATGAACCTTTATACCAGGATGTTTATAATTACCTTCGCAGACTTAGTCAGAAGGGAATAATTGAAATTAATGATCTGATAAGACCACTCTCAAAAAAATATATATTAGAAAAATTATTGGAAGCAGAAAAAAAAACCGATGAGATGACTTCGCTTGAAAAAGAGGAATTAATATTCTTTAAAAAAGATTATTACCATGAAATGTGGTTT
>Ga0137461_1000154_pt1 | contig 15462 bp, 16 predicted proteins | sample EasRivERMGT746_2_FD_104650 | JGI IMG/M metagenome (GOLD analysis project Ga0137461, IMG submission 104650) | Soil microbial communities from meander-bound floodplain in the East River, Colorado, USA - East River MetaG ERMGT746_2 | ecosystem: Environmental > Terrestrial > Soil > Floodplain ... | reverse complement strand
GCCACGGCGATTCCCTCCAAGCCGCCGTTGTTTCATTGGTCCGCGGCGCTCGCGGGACAAGTGACCGGCCAGCTCGACGAAGCGACGATACGTTTTCCTTCGGCGCTTTACGCCACCCTCGGTGTGCTGTTGGTTTATCTGCTCGGCCGGCGGCTGTTCGGCGCGCCGGTGGGCTTGCTCGGCGGCGCGATTCTCGCGACGACACTGATTTATCAGAACCAAGCGCTGAGCGCCCGGGTCGACATGACCCTATGCTTTTTTGTCAGCACCAGCCTGCTGCTTTTCTACTCTCTCTATCGCGCTATTTTAACCCATCGGCTCTGGTACTTTGCGCTCTACGCGCTGGTAGGTTTGGGCACGCTGGCGAAAGGGCCTTTGGGATTATTGCTGCCCGCTCTTGTGATGGCGGTTTTTCTGGCGGCAAAAAGGCGTTGGGATCTCATTATCAAGTTTGCCTTTCATCCCGGCGTGGCGCTCACATTAATTCTCGTCGCCGGTTGGTACGGCCTGGCGATCAACCGCGGCGGCGAAGGCTTCGTCAATCGCCAGTTGCTCGCGGAAAATCTCAATCGCTTTTTCGGCGGCTCGGGTCACACGCATCCAATCTATTACTATCTGTCCTATCTTTTCAGCTTGGGCTTGCCCTGGAGTTTGTTCTTGCCGTTGTTGCTTTGGGATGGGTTTCGCCGCGACTCCGCTCAAAACGACGACCGGCTGTTTTTCCAAGTGTGGCTCGTGGTCATGTTTATTTTTTTCTCGCTCTCGGCGGGGAAACGGCCGGTCTATCTTTTGCCGTTGTATCCGGCGCTGGCGCTGCTGACGGCGCTCTGCGTTCACGATCATGTGCAGTTGGCCGGCGCGCGTCAGTGGCTGTTTCGCGGCTTGGCGATGTTTGCCGGACTGGTCGGAACGATTCTTCTCGCCATCGCCGTCGGCGCGTTGTGGAATCACGAGCCGGGCTGGTTTTTTTCGCCCATCGCAAAGCTGCTCAAGCCCAAGGACCGCGCCAATCTTGCCTTGATACATAACGCGCTCAATAATTTGGGCGCGCTGTTCACCGTGGTATTGCTGGTAACTACCGCGCTGTGGTTTTACTTGGGGCGCTGGTTTTGGTTTGGCCGGCTGCGCGCGGCGGCATGGATCATCGTTCTCAACGCGCTGCCGTTCATGTTCATCAGCCGCGGCGTGCTGCTGCCGGTGATCGCGGCGGACAAGAGCTATCGTGGCTTTATGGACGAGGTGAATCGGCGGGTGGCGCCCAACGACAAGCTGACAATTTACGGCGACTTCAACAGCGATGCGGTGCTGTATTACCGCGGCAGTTTTATCGACGTCGACGAGCGGCCGGTGGCGGCGCTCGCGCCAAAGATCGTTGCCGGTACGGGATTCGTCATCATGACCGAGCCGTCATGGAAAGCGCTGCAAAAGCTCAATGCCAATCTGCCCGCGCCGCTGATTAACAGCACCGGCAAAGGTCCGGAAGGCGACGCGCCGCTGGTGTTGCTGCAAGCGGATCTTCCGTAGGGTGGTGGTTTAGTTTCAAAATCCTATGTAGGGGCGACCAAAGGAGCGCGGGTTTTCTAACCCGCATTGATCGCGGACAAGAATGTCCGCGCTCCAACGGTCGCCCGTTCCGGAGGGCAGACACCCTTCGACTTTGCTCAGGGCTCCGGCCCCTACAAAGACGATTCGTTTAAATCATAGTGAACCAATACCTTGCGTAGAAATTATTTAAAGAAGCCTTCCTTTTCCAACTCACGAAGCGCGCGCAGATCGACGAAGTCGTCGAATTTCCAGTTCTTGCCCTTGGCTTCCTTGCTGAGCTCGTCCAAGACCGTCTGAATGCCGGCTTGGGTCGGAAACGGGCGGCGGTCGAGCACTTGCACGCTGCGCGCGAGCGCGTAGTCGATGGTTTCCACGTCGTCGGTGCGCAGGGCGGCGCGGATCGCCGCTTTGGCGGTCGCGGGATCGCTCTGCAGCGCGCGGATCGATTCCGACATACCTTTGATCACCGCCTTGACGACGCGTAGATTGCGGTCGGTGTAGCTGCCGAGCATGTGCACCGAGAGAAACGGATATTCGATATTGGTGTCGGAGAGATCGGCGAGAATATTGAAACCGGCTTTCTTCGCCTTGGGCACGAAGTCGGCGGCCATGATCGTGCCGTCGACGGTGCCGCTCAAGATCGCCGCCATGCGCGCGCCGGAATTGCCGATTTGCAAAACCGTCACGTCTTTTTCCGGATCGAGTCCGCCGTCTTTGAGCGCGAGATTGGTTTGAAAGTGGGAGCCCGAACCGAAGCGGCTGACGGCGACCCGTTTGCCTTTGAGCTGTTTGATCGCGGTGATCGATGGACCGCTAATATATACGTGGTTGAAACGGTTGGCGACCACGGCATTGATGCGCAGGTCGGCGCCGCGCAGTTTTGCCAACATCGCTTCCGAGCCTTGCGACATGACCATGTCGAAGGTGCCGGCCATCAGCGCTTGGTTGAGCAGCGAGCCGCTGCTCACATAGATCGCTTCCAGGTCGAGGCCGTGTTTACGGAAGATGCCCATGCGCTTGCCGATATCCAACAAATATACATTGATGCCCGTGCCGCTGTTACCGAGGCGAACCTTGTCGAGGGGTTGCGCCACCGCGAGTGGCGCGCTCAGGCCGAGCGACAACAGTAGAGCGAGAGTCAAAAGGGAATTGCGACAATGATTTTTCACGGGCGCGGTCTCCTTTGCCGGGGTTAACCTGGCCGCATCGTAATGTTGCCGCAGGGGAATGGCAAGGAGAAATTTTGCGCCGGTAAAGCCATTCGCTTGCGGCGATTAGGACGCGGTGCTACATGAAACTTCGAGTCACAGGAGTCGATATGAATATCAATCGTCGCGCCGCGCTCAAGGCGGCCATCGGTTTGGGCGCGGCGATGGTATTGCAACCGATAAAATTATTCGCCCAGAGCCAGCCGCTGATTCGCAAACGAATTCCGTCCTCCGGCGAAACCATTCCGATCGTCGGCATCGGCACGGCGCGCCGTTACGAGGAAATCAAAACCGACGCGGAGAAAGCGCCGCTGCGGGAAACTATTGAACGGTTCCAAGCTCTCGGCGGCACGGTGATCGATAGCTCGCCGTCCTACGGCACGGCGGAAGCGGTGGTCGGTGAGTTGGTCGAAGGTCTCAAAATCCGCGACTCACTGTTTCTTGCCACCAAGGTGAGTTTGCGCAAAGGCGGTCGGGCAGAGGGCATCGCGCAGATTGAGGCTTCGTTCAAACGTTATCGAACCGACAAAATCGATCTGCTCGCCGTGCATAACTTGCTCGACACCGACACCCAGCTCAAAACGATTCGCGAGCTGAAGGCGGCGGGTCGCGTGCGCTACGTCGGCATCACGACCTCGTTCGATAATCAGTACGGCGAGTTCGAGCAGACAATGAAAAAAGCGACCCTCGACTTCATTCAGGTCGATTACGCTTTGGACAACCGCGACGCCGGCGATCGGATCATTCCATTGGCCGCCGATCGCGGCATGGCGGTGATGATCAATCTACCCTTCGGCCGCGGCCGGCTATTCAATGCCGTGCAAGGCAAAAAGCTGCCGGAGTGGGCCGTCGAATTCGACTGCGCGTCGTGGGCGCAATTCTTTCTAAAATATATCGTCTCTCATCCGGCGATCACCTGCGCCGTTCCCGGCATGGCGCGTCCGGAGTACGTCGTCGATAATCTTGGCGCCGCGCGCGGCCGGCTGCCCGACGCGGCGCTGCGCAAGCGCATGGAGCAGTTCATCGATAACGTTTGAGGAAGTGAGGAGTTAGGAGCGGGGACAAATTCATCAGGGGCCGCACTAGTGATTTTGGTTTGAGGAGAATGCCATGAATAAAAAGACCGTTGTCACGATCGCACTGATTCTGTTGTTGGATTACGCCCACGGCGACGCGGCGCAACAGCCGAACAAGGTTTGGCGTGTCGGCTTATCTCACGTCGGTTTGGATCATGTTCCGCCGTCGCTGCAGACGCTGCGTCAGGAGCTTAAAAAAAGGGGCTATGAGGACGGCAAAAATATCCAATTGGACTGGCGCAACCTGCCGGACGAAGACGCCGCCAATGCGCTGGCGAAAGAGTGGGTCGCTAGCCGCGTCGATTTGATCGTCGCCTTTGAGGGCCAAACGGCGCGCGCCGCGCAGGCCGCCACCTCCCAGATACCGATCGTTCTGGTGCACGTTAGCGATCCGGTGGCGGACGGCTTTGGCAAAAGCATGGCGCATCCAGGCGGTAACATCACCGGCTTTGCCGGCATCGGTGACACACCGGGGAAACGGTTGGAGTTGTTCACCGAGTTAGTGCCGAAACTGCGCCGTGTACTGATCCTGATCGATCCGAAGGATCCAGCGACAACGCGAATTCTTGCCGACATTCGTGCTACAGGCAAGGGCTACAAACTCCGTCTGATCGAGCGCAACGTGATCACCGAAGCGGATGTGCGCAAGACTTTCGCCGCGCTCAAAAAAAGCGACATCGACGGTATCATGCCGATATCGCCTAATCTCAACGTAAAGTTTCCCTCGTTGATGATTCGTTTAGCCACTGAGAAAGGATTGCCGTTCGCAGGTTACCGCAAAGAATGGGTGGAGCAAGGCGCGCTGTTCTCTTATGCCCATGACCTTGCGTCGGTGGGACCGATGGCCGCCGGTTACATCGATCGAATTCTTAAAGGCACCAAGCCGGCCGATCTGCCTTTCCAAGAACCGTCCACCTTCGAGTTCGTCGTCAGTCTGAAGGTGGCCAAGCAACTCAACCTGACCCTTTCACCCAACGTAGTGGTGCGGGCGCAGAAGGTGATTCAGTAAGAGCGCAACGAGGCGGGAAGTGAAGCGAATCCTAAACCGGTTGCGGCAGTGACGAGTGGCTGGCTCCACAGTTTGCTGCGCTGCGCCATCGACGTGCGGCCGGCGGAGTTGCGCGCGCTCGGCTGGTCGTGGCTGTATATTTTTTCCATTTTGTTCTCCTACTACATTCTTCGGCCGATCCGCGATGAGATGGGCGTTGCCGGCGGCGTGGAAAATCTGCCATGGCTTTTCACCGGCACGCTGGTCGGCATGCTGGCGGTCAATCCGCCGTTCGCGGCGCTGGTGGCCAAGCTGCCGCGGGTGAAGTTCATCGCCATTGCCTACCGTTTTTTCGCCTTAAATCTGTTGCTGTTCGCGGCGCTGCTCTATCTCGCTACCGCGGCGCAAAATATTTGGCTCGGCCGGCTATTTTTTATTTGGGTGTCGGTGTTCAATTTATTTGTCGTGTCGGTTTTCTGGGCGTTGATGGTCGACGTGTTCGACTCCGAACAGGGCAAGCGCTTGTTCGGTTTCATCGCCGCCGGCGCGACGCTGGGCGGCATCGTCGGCTCCAGCGTGACCGCGGTTTTCGCCAAGCAGGTGCCCGCGGCCGGTCTTTTATTATGCTCCGCTTTGCTGTTGGAAGCCGCGGTCTTCTGCGTGCGCCGCTTGTCGCGGCTGTCCGAAGCGCTGCAACGAACGCCCAGCGCGGCGCGCGAAGATGCGCCCATCGGCGGCGCGATACTAAGTGGCCTGGCGCACGCTCTGAAGTCGCCTTATCTGATCAATGTCAGTTTGTTTCTGCTGCTGTTCGCGGTCACCTCGACGTTTCTTTATTTCCAACAAGCCGAGATCGCCAAAAAATACTTTACCGAGCGCGGCGCGCGCACGGCATTTTTCGCCAGCGTGGATCTTTGGGTTAACGCGCTGACGCTGGGCGCGCAACTGTTTGTCACCGGGCGGACGATCAAATGGCTTGGCGTCGGGCTGACGTTGGCGATCCTGCCATTCTTGAGCATCGCCGGTTTTGCGACGCTCGCATGGCTGCCGACGATTGGCGCGTTGGTGACGATTCAAGTCACGCGCCGTGCCGGCAATTTCGCTTTCGCAAGGCCGAGCCGCGAAGTATTGTTCACCGTGGTGCCGCGCGAGGACAAGTATAAAGCGAAGAGCTTTATCGACACGGTGGTTTACCGGCTCGGCGATCAGGTGGGCGCGTGGTCCTACGCCGGTCTGGGACTGTTTGGCATGGGCATGACGGGAATATCGATCGTCGCCGTGCCGCTGTCGGTCTTGTGGCTGGTCAATGGTTTATGGCTCGGGAGAAAACAAAAAGCATTGGAACTTAAGTGATGGGATTTGGTGTCAGGCCCGGATAGATTGCAAAAGTCTAGAAAGCAAGGCCTGGCCCTGTTTCTCTCCTTCGTGGTAGATCGGATGCAGAAAATTAAACTGACCGACGACTCTTTCACGATACCGCCCGACTTTTCCCTGGCGAGTTACCTTCGGCACAGCTTCGGCATGTTCACGGAAGAGTTGGTCCGCGTCAAAGTGCGCTTCCACAAGTCTTTGACTCGCTACCTACTGGAGCGCCGATGGCACCCGAGCCAGAAGAACAGAAAACTGAAAGACGGCTCTTTGGAACTTGCCTTTGAAGTCGCCGGAACCAAAGAGATCAAGACCTGGATCATGGGCTTCGGCTCGCTCGCTAGGGTTCTCGAACCCGCACCCCTGGTCAAAGAAATCAAAGACGACCTGGGAAGGGCACTGAAGTCGTATGCGAAACCTTAGGCTCCTCGGCCAGAAATCTTTTCAGAGGTGTGAAGCGTTTCGACGATTGTTTAAAGAATCACTGTGAGCCCCAAGGCGCGGAAATCATCATCGAAGGCAAGCGAGGGCATGTCGTCAAGGAGCGTGGTTACAACGACAAATGAGACCGCATCGCAAAAGGAAAGTTTGTGGTCGCGACCGTAGTGGCGGAATATTTGCTGCGCTTCTGTGCGCACGCTCTCGCCGTAATTGACGATATGGAGATGAGGCTTGATTTCAGTGAGAAAAGTCAGCGCTTCACGGTAGCTTCGTCGGTAACGGAGCAGCGTCAATGTTTCACTGATGATATCCCAGGTAACATAGAGACGAGAGCCAGACCTAACGGCATCTTCGCTGAGATCCTTGGCCAGTTCGTGGTTGACGTCGTGTTGGTCGAAGCAGGCGTAGAAAAATGAAGTGTCGCAAAACAGGCGGGCTGGGAGCGCCATTAACGGCTCTTTGCGTCGGAACCATAGAGGTGTTCTTTAACGTGCGCGGATACGTCCGTTTTCCTCCCCCGGTGCTTTGGCAGCCTCCGCATCAATGCAACGAGCTTTTTGGCGGCAGCTCCAGGCTCGGGCTCCGGCAGCGGCGCGCGCAACTCCGCCACGACTTCGTCGCGCACCGTGATTTGCACGGCGGAGTCGGGGTCCTTGCGAACCCGCCGGACCAACTCCGGTAGCCGCTTGCGCGCTTCGTTGATGGAAAATTTCATGAATGGAAGTGTACAAGGGCAGACGGAACCAGTCAACGATAGAATGACCTCGGATGTCAAACGCATGTTATAGAAAGGCGGTGGATGGATGCTCTGAATCGTTGAACGGCTTGAACGGACCCCGGACTCGATCCGGGGGATTGAACGGCTGGAACGGGCCGCTGTAGTTGGCGGGCGCAGCGGTTGAACGGCTTGAACTATTTGAACGTTTGGAACGGGCTGATCTTTTTTCTAGATCGTGACCTCATCTGTCACGAACTTGTTGTAAGTTCGCTTGCATGAGGAGTAGAAGTCGATGTGCGGCACGCCGATCTTGAATCGATGACGAGGGAATTCAATGGCAAAGAAAGTCAGGGCGTATGAGTCCGACCCTGGTCTCTGACCCGCTGAAAAATAGCCATGCCTAAGAGGACTTCCACCGGCAAAGCTAAAACCCCGGCCATCAAGGCTGTGGCGGCGACGCCCGTGGAGTCGTCGTTCGACGAGGTGGTGCGGCTCATTGAGCAGTCGCACCAGCGCGCCTATCACGCCGTCAACGCCGAGCTGATCGACCTTTACTGGCGCGTCGGCGAATGCATTAGCCGCAGGATTGAATCAGAAGGATGGGGAAAGGGCACGATTGTCGCTCTCGCCGCCTTCATCCAGCGCGCCCAGCCCGGCACCCGTGGTTTCTCGCCGCAGAATTTGTGGCGCATGCGTCAGTTTTACGACACCTACCGCGCCGATACAAAACTCTCAACACTGTTGAGAGAATTGACCTGGTCCGCCAATTTGCACATTTTGAACAAAGCCAAATTGCCCGAGGAACGCGAGTTCTACCTGCGCATGACCATCCGCAATCGGTGGCCAGTTCGGGAAGTCGCCCGGCAGATCAATGCGTCGCTTTTCGAACGAACCGTGCTGCATCCGACAAAACTCTCGACAGTGTTGAGAGAAGTTCACCCTCAGGCCGCTGAGTTCTTCAAGGATGCCTACATCTTCGAATTTCTCGGCCTGCCACAGGATCACTCCGAGGCCGATCTCCACTCGGGCCTGTTGCGCAATCTCGGAAAATTCATCACCGAACTCGGTCGTGACTTTTGCTTCATCGGCTCCGAATACCCTGTACAGGTGGGCAAGCGGGACTTCGCGCTCGACCTACTTTTTTTCACCGCGGATTGAACTGCCTCGTCGCTATCGAATTGAAGGTCGAGGAGTTCCAGCCGGAACATCTCGGCAAGCTCGAGTTCTACCTCGAAGCGCTGGACCGCGACGTGCGCAAGAGCCACGAGGGCCCGTCCATCGGCATGCTCCTCTGCGCCACCAAGGATACCGAGGTCGTCGAGTATGCCCTCAGCCGTTCTGTCTCCCCGGCCCTGATTGCCGAGTATCAGGCCCTGCTGCCGGAAAAAACCCTGCTCCGCGCCAAACTGCACGAGTTTTATCAACGCCTTGTTCCGCCCGGGCTTGAGCCACATACAGCTGGTCGTTCTGCACGGAAAACCAAAGCTGCACGTGGAAAGAAAAAGGCGGGCGCAAAGTGATAACTGGCCGTAGCTTTTAACGTTTTGAACGGAGCGCAGCGGTTGAACGGTTTGAACGATTTGAACGCCGCGTAGCGGTATTCCTGACCCCACATGTCAAAAAATCTTTTGCGGCGTGAGCTGATCTGTCACGCGCTTGTTGTAAGTTCGTTTGCATGAGGGGTAGAAACCGATATGCGGCACGCCGATCTTGAATCGATGACGAGCGAATTCAATGGCGAAGAAAGTCGAGACGCAAAGTACGACCCCTGGTGGCTTGGATCAAGTGGGCGCGTGGTCCTACGCCGGTCTGGGATTGCTTGGGTTGGGCATGACGGGAATATCGATCGTCGCCGTGCCGCTGTCGATCTTGTGGCTGGTCAATGGTCTGTGGCTCGGGAGAAAACAGCAAGCATTGGAACTTAAGTGATGGGATTCGGTGTCAGGCCTGGATAGAATGCAAAAAGTCTAGAAAGCAAGGCCTGGCCCTTTTTCTCTCCACAAGAGAATATGTCAATAAGTCAAGACGAATGCCTGGCACTAATTATAATAAATTACTTACGGATCAAGGTGTGTGGAAGCGGGTTGCAACCCATTACCTATCCGTTCTATAAAGCGCGATCATGCTGCGTGGGTTATATTCTCGTTGTGGTTTGCTTCTGATTGTCGTCTTGAGCGTTCGGAGGGCTTGAAAAATGGCGAATCACGAACAAACCGGAATTGGCACGGCCTGGGCCGTGATCCTAACTCTTCTTCTAGCGATTATTCTACGGGCCGGCCTCGAAAGTTTTATTCCAGCAATAATTGGTGGTCGTAGTTTTCGTCAGCTTTGGGAGGCAGGGCCGCCGACGAAAGAAACTTACGTGCGTATATGCCAGATGGTTGTATTCCTCATCCTTCTGGCACGATTTTACTGGGGTGCTTACCGGTTTAATCAGGAGCACCCAATGGATCTCACTACAGGGGTCGCTATCCTCAACATGACCGGGACCTTCGGGCTCTTTGCTTTGTTCTACGTAATCGGGTTAAACGTGTGGACTCTCGACTTATTCTACGTGTCAATCCTGGTCATGCACCTTTTCGATTTCCTATGGTTTCTGTTAGCTCTCCTGAACCTAAAAGACGGAGCGCCCCTCCTGAAACCGATTAAATGGTTTATTGCGTGGGACGTTCTGACCGTCATAGTTTACATAAGTCTTTCCTGGTTTCTTTGGAACGGCTTTTGGAGCGGTGCAGATCTTTCACTTCAGGTATCTCTGTTAGTAGTTCTCTCCAGCGTTAGCTTTCTTGATTGGTGGGTGCTTCGGGATTTTTACTTTTATCCTACTACAGAGCGGCCGCAGCCTCCTAAAGCAGCGGCTACAGCGAGAGCAGCTCGTTCTTAGCTCTTTCGAGTTAATATTGCTGCAAGCTAAAGATCCTGAAAAAGAGGACTTGTGTCAGACTTGCCTAGCTCTAATAATTTTCATTATCGGGAGGGTGTCGATTTCGAAGAGAGCGGGTTACTTACGCAATTAAGGCAAGTCTGACACGGAAGGGAGTTTGTATCGACCAGTCGCAAAAACTGAATCGACTAAAGTATCGAGCGGTTAATATCCAGGTGCTCGCGCCGCAGCAACCGGCCGGCTCAGGTCACCGAGAACCCGGCAGCGCTCTGGCGTGAAACCTATCCGAAACTCAAACAGCAACAAGTAGAATGTCCCCTTTTCTTCTCCAGCAATCAGCTTTCGCTCTCTGGTGGAGTGACCGGGGGCTTGAATAAAATAGAATCTGCCTTTCGCGTTTCAAGTGACGTTTGGGCAACAGGCCGAAAAGACTTGATCCCCAGTGTCTTGCTTGTAATCCCCGTCGCTGTGTGGTAAGGTTTTCTTACCAAACGGTAATAACGTGTCTGAAAGGAGATGACCCATGAACCAAACCGAAATTGAAAAAATGCTAATTGCCATTGTTTGCCGACTCCAAGAGCTGAGCGGACGGGAAAAAGTACCGGTGACCGCTGACACCAAGCCCGTGCTTGACATGCCGGGCTTCGACAGCCTCAATGGTGTCGAGGCAACTGTAGAGATCTTTGATGAATTGAAGCTGGACCTCGATTTCAACGATGTGTTCATCGCTGAGGACAAGAACAAGGCGCTCACGGTCCGACAGGCTGCCGCTCGGTTATGCGCCAGCATGGAAAAGTAGTCATGAACAAAGCTAAGGAAGTCAGCGCAATGTCGGTCGCCGAACGTCTACGCGAGGCGCGAGAGGCAGCCGGACTTTCCCAAGGGCAAGTCGCCAAGAAGCTTGAAATGCATCGCCCTACTATCAGCGAAATCGAAGCGGGTCGGCGCAAAGTTTCAGCAGGAGAAATAGAACGTTTTGCCCAGTTGTATGGCATTTCGGTCGAGTGGATTGTAAGCGGCTCTACAGAAGATGAGTCTTCTGACGCTAGGATACGCATGGCCGCGCGGGAATTAAGCAAAATGAGTGAACCCGATCTAGACCGCTTAATGAAGATGCTACGCATGCTTCGTAAGCCGAGAAATTCTTGATGCGGAATGGCAAAAGACTTGCGACTGACGCGCTCGCCAAGGCACTTTTGCTACGAAAGCGCCTCGGCATACCATTGACCGAATCCGTTTCGGCCATCGATTCAGCTGAGAGAATCGAGATCGAGGTTCGGTCCGTTGACCTCCCATCGATGGAAGGTATCTATGTGGCTGGCATAGAGCCCAAAATTATTCTTTCGAGCATGCGACCACAAGGACGAAGGATGTTCACTTGCGCACACGAAATCGGCCATCACATGTTTAGTCACGGCGACCAGTTTGATGAACTGATCGCCGAAAAAAGCGCACCCCGGCGAAACGCTGTACGCGAGTATATCGCAGACTGCTTTGCCACGTACTTCCTCATGCCGAAGGCGACGATCGACAGCGGGATGAAATGCCGCGGATTTTCCTATCAGTCCATCGATCCCATACAAGCATATACACTAGCAAGCTGGCTCGGTGTTGGCTATCGAACCCTGATCAATCACCTTGTGTATGGATTGAATTCGATTCCTCGCGACATGGCCAACCAGTTGCTGAAAATCGAACCGAGAGACATCCGCCAGCAGTTGCTGGGACGTACCGTCACCACACAATTGCATCTGATTGATTCGCACTGGATCGGTCGCGCTATCGACTGCGAGGTGGGCGATTACCTGATGCTGCCCAAGGAGACGACCGCAGAGGGGTACCAACTGGTTGCCATAGATGGTGGACATGAACGGTCGCTAATGCAGGCTACAGCGCCGGGGATAGCGCGTGTCTCGAGCGCTAGCGCAGGTTGGTCAGCGTTTGTCCGTATTTCGCGCCGCGGCTATACCGGCCGAGCTTGTTTCCGCTTTGAGGAAGAGGTCAACGAGTGATGACCGTGCTTTCCATCGTCGAGTCTAATCTATCCGTTGCCTGGGCCAAAGCATTTCTCACGCTAATGAGTACCGGAGGCGGTCAGGCCCACCCAGCTATAATTTCGATCCAAGGCCTTGATTCAGGAAAGCCCGTTGAAGATCTGCGAATCCGCGATCGGTTAGACGGAGAACTCAAACGCCGCGGCGAAAGTCTGTGCGGAACTATCTCTGGCACGATTTTCCCGGCTTCAATGTGGAATCCGGCGTTACCAAACGATGCAGACGTGCTATTCAGCCGGTATAAGAAAGCTTGGCCCGGCATTAGCAAATGTCCCCCGAATCGCAACGGGGTGTACTTTCGTCGGCTTACCGCGTTCCACCCAGAAAATACACAAGGTGTCGCTGTGAATCAGCTGGAGTTCATCATCAATACTTACCGCGGAGGTAACCACCGTAAGAGCGCGTTGCAAGCCTCGATCCTCGATCCAACGAGGGACCACACAAACAATCGTCAAAAAGGCTTCCCCTGTTTGCAACAAATTGCCTTTACGCCACTAGACGGCGGCGGTATGTCGGTAACCGGGTTCTACGCGACTCAATACCAATTTGAAAAAGCCTACGGTAACTATCTTGGTTTATACGGGATTGGACAATTCATGGCGAAGCAACTCGGGTTGAAGCTCACGCACGTAATTTGTTTTGCCACCGTACTTAAACTAGGCAATCCTGGCAAAGGCGAACTGCGAGCTCTCGCGAGCGACGTAAGCGCCGTCATCGAAGTATATCCTCATTAGAGATCGGTAAGAGATTGATGATTAGGAACAGGAAAGCTTCTGCGACCGCAAAACCTGCTTCACCCTCCAAGCCGAGGGCAACAGGCTCATCAGGGCCTTTAGTGTTCGCGTCGTTGAGTCCCGCCAAGCCGACTGTGGTCTTCGATACCTTCTGGCGCTTTGCTGCTGAGCGTCAGCGTGTCTTCTTTGCGAGGTTTGAAGGGAGACCCCAGCCGTGGACGTGTGACCCGATTCTATGCGAATACAAGTTCACAAATGCCTACCGAGCTTCCGACCGTGTCAGTCAGTACATGATTCGAAATGTGATTTACTGCGGTCCGACGGAGCCTGAAGAGGTATTCTTTCGTATTATCTTGTTCAAGCTCTTCAACAAAATTGACACTTGGCAGTTGCTCGAAGAGAATTTTGGTGAGATTCGATGGGCGTCTTACAGGTATCGTGACTATGACCGAGTGCTATCTCGTGCGCTGAATGCTGAAGCAAGGATCTACTCAGCTGCATACATCATGGCATCCGGCCATGAATTATTTGACGTTCAGCGAAAGCATCAATCCCACTTAAAACTGCTTGAACTCATGCTCGATGAGTCTGTCCCGGATCGCCTTGTTGAATGCAAATCAATGCTGCAAGGATTTGAGCTGCTACGGTCCTACCCATTGATCGGCGATTTTTTAGCTTACCAACTCATTACAGATTTGAACTACAGTCAACTCACACACTTTACGGAGATGGAATTCACCATGCCGGGTCCAGGCGCTCGCGACGGTATCCGCAAGTGCTTCGCATCCCTCGGTGGCCTGTCGGAGGTTGATATCGTCCGATTTATGACCGCCCGGCAAGAGTACGAGTTTGAACGCCTTGGTGTCGAGTTTCCATCGCTTTGGGGCCGCAGGCTTCAACTCATCGATGTGCAAAATCTTTTTTGTGAGGTTGATAAGTACTCGCGAATCAAGCACCCCGAAGTGGCTGGTATTTCTGGACGGACGCGAATCAAGCAAAGGTTCAAGAAAACAGATCGACCCATCTCCTACTACTATCCGCCGAAATGGGGTTTGCCAGTTCCCAAGCAATTACAGGCGGATGACGAAACGACACCCCAGCGAGCTTTGTTCTAGGACGTAACCGTGGCAGATCGAACACCACATCGGTTGTTGATTGCTGTGTTAGCAAGATCGATGCGTTCTATTCGATTGCGGAGACCAAAACATGACAGGGAGTGAAGTAAAGCCAAAATATAAGGCTGAATCCGTTGACTGGACGTCGCTTGGATTAAACGAGTTCCAGCGTCACACGTTACTTACTGACCAAAATGAAAGGACCGGAATTGAAGGCCTTAGACTTCCATTACTTGGGCTGTTCGGCGAGGTAGGAAGTCTCTTGAGCGCCCTCAAGAAGAAACGCCGCGATGTTGAATCGTATATTGGCTATAACGACGCTATTATCGAGGAATTTGGGGACGTGCTTTGGTATTTTGCAAACATCGCGTCAAGAGCAAATCTCGACCTAAGTATAACGGCACAACGAATGTTTCGCGGACTTGACGATTGGGATCAGGTTGAGTCACACGAATTTGGAACTTTTGGAGATGTTCAACCACGCCACGAGTTTCTAGGCCCAGGTACTACGGATGCATTTGAAGACGGTCTTATTCGCCTAGCCGGGAAAGTCGGACGTCTTCTCGACGACGTCGCAAAAGGTCAGGTTACGGCCAACCGTGATGGCTTGTCTGCGCATTTGGTGGAGATCCTTCGTGCCATCGTAGATGCGGCAGATAACGCAGACATCGATCTAGACGAGGCGGCAAAAAGAAATGTAGAGAAAACACTTAGTAGATGGCCTGCGACGCGTACTTTTACACCGCCCTTTGACTCAGGAATTGATAGCGATGAGCAACTCCCGCGGCATATCGAAATTCAGTTTGTCGAAAAAGAGCAGGGAGGAAGGTTATATGTTATCCAGAAGTGTAATGGGGTTACTATCGGGGATCGCCTAACAGACAACAAAGTCGAACAAGATGATTACCGCTTTCATGATGTATTTCATCTCGCATATGCGGCCATCCTTGGATGGTCACCAGTAATGCGCGCATTGTTCAGGGTGAAGCGTAGGAGTCGATCTGATATTGACGAGAACCAGGATGGCGCTCGCGCAATTCTGATAGAAGAGGGAATATCCACGTGGGTATTTAACCACGCCATAAAACTCGACTTCTTTTCCAACATCAAGACTCTTGATTACTCCCTCTTGAAGGCGGTCAAGCAACAAGTAGGTGGATACGAAGTCCAGTCATGTCCGCTCTGGGAATGGGAACTCGCTATATTGGAAGGCTACAAAGTATTTCGCGAGTTAAGGCGCGCACGAAAGGGGTGGGTGGTAGCCGACATGAATCAGCGATCTTTGGAGTTCCGGCATCTCTAAACTAATGCCGCATCTGCCGTGTCAGACT
>Ga0137461_1000153_pt1 | contig 15498 bp, 15 predicted proteins | sample EasRivERMGT746_2_FD_104650 | JGI IMG/M metagenome (GOLD analysis project Ga0137461, IMG submission 104650) | Soil microbial communities from meander-bound floodplain in the East River, Colorado, USA - East River MetaG ERMGT746_2 | ecosystem: Environmental > Terrestrial > Soil > Floodplain ... | reverse complement strand
GGCAAGCCAAGTAGGAGAAAAACTCCAATGAGAGATGATAAGAACGACTGTAGCATCGATGTGCCTTGCTAACACCCGTGGAACTAGCTGTCAATTCGTTTCAAATCCGACGCCCCGTCTGATAGCAGATTTCTACCTCCGATTGCCTCACGTTGAATGATACCGAATTCGAATATTGTGACCGCGAAATTGACAAAGGTGAGATTTTGTAGATTAGTCACTGGGAAAGGTATTTCCATCGAGAAGCGGATTCGAAGAAAGGATTTTCCAACTTGTTAGTCAACCGACGCACGCTGCGCATCGAGTGGGGGCAATGCGATCCCGCGGGGATCGTGTTCTATCCACAATATCTGATCATCTTCGACACCAGCACCGGCTGGCTGTTCGAGCGCACCGGACTGACGCCCTCGGCGCTGCGCAAGAAATACGGCATTGTCGGTCTGCCGGTAGTCGACGTCGGCGCGCGCTTCGTCATGCCTTGCCGCTTCGATGATGAAGTCGTCGTCGAAAGCGAGGTCGGCGAATGGGGACGCAGCAGCTTCACCGTGCGTCACCGAGTGCTCAAGGCCGGCGAGCTTGCCGTCGATGGTTTCGAGAAGCGTGTCTGGGCCGCGCCTCATCCCGAGCGGCCAGGCGCGATCAAAGCTCAAGCCATCCCCGCGGAAATAATCGCCAGTCTCTCCGACGCCACCGGCGCGACGCAGATAAAATTCGCGGACGCCGGGAAACTTGAAGGCGAAAGCTAACAAGACTGTAAGTCAATACGAATGCCTGGCACTAATTATGTGTTTTCCTCAATCGAAAATCGGCAATCGAAAATCCAAAATTATCTTATGACCCTATCCGCCCGCACCAACACATTCGGCGGAATCGTTACGCCAATTTGCTTCGCTGCTATCAGGTTGATAACGAACTCAAACTTCATCGGCTGCTCGACTGGAATCTCGGCGGGCTTTGTGCCTTTCAATATCTTGTCAACAAAGTCAGCGGCGCGCCGGAATAAGTCCGTATAGCTCGGCGCGTAGCTCATCAAGCCGCCGGCCTCAACAAACTCACTCGATGGGTACATCGCCGGCAACCGGTTCTTGGCCGCGAAGTCCAACACTTGACGTTGCTGAGTATTGATAAGTGGACCTGGGGTCGTAATGAGCGCCTGGGCGCCGTCCCTTTTCGCTCGCGCGAATGCGCTGTCAAAATCGTCAAGGCTTCGCACCTCAAGCGATTGAAGTTTGAGTCCCAACGCCTTGGCCGCAGCCTCCATCTCTGTGAGAGCCAGGCCTCCCCTCGAACCACCCGAGTCCCAGAGGAAGGCCACCCGGGCAACCTTAGGGAAGGCTTCCTTGAGCAGTTCCAACCGTTTGCCATCTAGATCCGGCGCCATGAGGCTAAGCCCGGTGACATTCCCTCCTGGTCGTGCCAGGCTGGAAACAAGCCCACTTCCTACTGGATCGGCAGCAGTAGCGAATACGATGGGAATTGTCGCGCTCGCCTTCTTAGCAACTAAAATAGCCGGGCCGCCGGTGACGATGACGTCAACTTTGAGACGGACCAGCTCGGCTGCAAGGTCAGGCAACCGTTCGAGTTTCCCTTCCGCATATCGGTACTCAATGAGAATGTTTTTCCCTTCGACATAGCCAAGCTCACGAAGCCGTTGGCGTAAGGCTTCGACCCGGGCCGAAATGAAGGACGCGGATGGCGCGATCAGAATTCCAATCCGGAGAATTCTCGCCGGCTGCTGCGCGGCGGTGCTCACTCCAACTGCAAGCTGAACCACGACGACCAGGATCGATAAGAGAATAGTTTTCTTCATCGCGCACCTCGTTCTTCAGACTATTTATCACGCACACTGTAGTTGTGAAAAGTATTATTTACTGCTCAATTGGAAACGTGGAATCAAGATGAAATCAGTTCGTTTGATCTTACTTTTTACGCGTATTTCCATCACGCATCCGCCGACGTCGCGTGTAAACGTAGACCCAGCGCGCGCACAACTTTGAGTACAGTCGAAAACTCCGGGTTGCCGTCGGGCGACAGAGCTTTATAAAGACTCTCGCGCCCCAGCCCCGTTTTTCGCGCGATTTGGCTCATACCTTGTGCGCGTGCGATGTCGCCTACCGCGGCCGCTATTAGGGCCGGATCGCCGTCGTCGAGCGCGGCTTCTAAGTACGCCGCCATATCTTCTTCCGTCTCCAAATGTTCCGCTGGGTCCCAACGCTTAGTTTTAATTTTCGCCATGGTAATCTCCTGTGTAATTCAGCGTGCGCACAGTTCGGTTTGGCGTATTTCAATCATCGCCTATTGTATCTAACAGGTTGCTGAAAACTCTCTCGGAGTCCTTCGACCGGGCTCAGGACGAACGTAGGGAAATTGATAAGAGTGATGACTTTCCGTTCATGCTGAGGCTCTCGAAGCATTCCGAACCTTTTTCTAGCAACCTGTAAATAGCATACAGGCGCGTTAATGTGCGATACAAGCGTTTTAACGATTTCGCTCGCTCAGAAAATCCCAAGTGATGAGCGATTTGAACGGCTCCTTCGGTTGACCGCCTCGCCTCGGTATTGATAGAAGGACACATTCAATCTGAACGGGAGAACAATCATGAGCGAAGGAAACGCACCGGAATTTGGTATTAGTAAGAACGTGAAACTCGTCGGCCGCACGGATCTCGCCGGCGGCGGGCAAGTAGTCGTCGAAAACGGCTACGCTTACGTCGGCCACATGGAGCCGCCCCATGGCACGACTATTCTTGACGTCAAAGATCCCAAACATCCGAAAATCGTCGCCGAGGTTGAAATCCCGCAAGGTGTGCACTCGCACAAAGTGCGCGTCAGCGGCGATGTCATGCTGGTGAATTTGGAAAGATACCGCGGCAAGGAGAAACTGCCGACCGGACTAAAAATTTACGACATCGCCAACCGCGAGAAACCGCGTGAGATCGCTTTTTACCAAACCAACGGCGGCGTGCATCGTTTCACTTTCGACGGCCGCTACGCTTATCTTTCCGTTCACGTCGAGGGTTACATCGGCCGCATCCCGATCATTCTGGATCTCAAAGATCCCACCAAGCCGCAAGAAGTCGGCCGCTGGTGGATGCCGGGACAATGGACTGGCGGCGGCGAGACGCCGGCGTGGGAAGGCACGGCGCACCAGTGCCACCATCCGATTCGCTACGGTGATCGGCTTTACGTCAGTTACTGGCACGGCGGCTTTGTGATTCTCGATATCGCCGACATGAGCAAGCCGAAGTTTATCAGCGGCCTCAACTGGTCGCCGCCCTACCCTTCGCCGATTCACACGACGCTGCCGATCCCGTGGAAGCTCATGGGCCGCGACATGATGGTGGTGGTCGATGAGGAAGCCGGCAAGCGCGCGCCGACGCCGCCGGCGTTTATGTGGATGGTCGACATCACCGACGAAAAACATCCGGTGTCGGTGTCGACGTATAATCCAGAGGGAGCGTTCAACATCGCGCCGGGAAATCAGTACGGCGCGCACCAACCCGCGGAACAAGTCTATGACAACAAAATGTTCATCACCTGGTTCAGTGGCGGCTTAAGAGTCGTCGACATCAGCAACCCCTACAGCTTGAAAGAAGTCGGCTACTACGTGCCCAATCCGGGGCGCGGACAGAAGACCGTCAAGAGCAACGATGTCTATCGCGCGGAGAATGGCTTGCTGTATTTGATCGACCGGCTCGACGGTTTGGAAATTCTCGAAAGCGCAGTCTAGAGAGAGGGGAATATCTCCCGCAAAGGCGCTAAGGCGCAAAGTTAAGTCGAAATTATTTTTTTTCCGAACTTAGCGCCTTAGCGCCTTTGCGGGAGAAAATCCGAAAAGGAATTTGCAACTCGCACCTATGACGAGACAGACCGGCAAGTGAGCAGCGCCAGCCGAGATACTTTATCGCTTTTTCGCCACCGTGACTTTTGCGTGTTCTGGACCGGTTCGTTTCTCTCCAGCATGGGCACACAGTTCACCACCGTGGCGATGGCGTGGCAGATCTACGAGCTGACTAATTCACCGTTGCAAATCGGCCTGCTCGGCTTAGCCCGCGCCCTGCCGCAAATTTTTTTGCTGCTGGTCGGCGGCCTGCTCGCCGACGCCATGGACCGGCGCAAGTTGATGATGTGCACGCAAAGCGGACTGTTCTGCATATCGACGACGCTGGCGTTACTAACTTTCTTCGGCAAAGCCTCGCCGCACATGCTCTACACCGCGAACATGTTCCTGGCGATCTTCACTTCGCTCGAACAACCGTCGCGCCAATCGATGATTCCCAACTTGGTGCCGCGGGCGCAGCTAGCGCAAGCGTTAGCGCTGCAAGGCACGCAGCGCTACGTGCCGATCATCGCCGGACCGTCCCTCGCGGGAGTCCTGCTCGCATTCTCCGGACCTGCCGCCTGCTACGCCGTCGATGCTTGCTCGTGGATCGCCATGCTCACCGCGCTGCGGATTCTGCGCACGAAAATTCCTGAAGGCGGCGGTTGGAAATCGATTTCGATTGAATCGCTCCACGAAGGTTTTCGCTTCGTCTGGTCCCATGGTGTCATCTTCCCGCTGATGCTCTTGGATTTCAGCGCGACGTTTTTTGGCAACGCGCGCGGTTTGTTTCCGATTTTCGCGCGCGACATTTTGTTCGTCGGACCGAAAGGGCTCGGCCTGCTCTACGCATCGCGCGCGGTCGGTTCGTTGCTTGCCGCCGTCGGCATGACTGTTTTTGGCCCAGTGCGGCGCGCCGGACGCTGGATTATCATCGGCATCGCGATCTACGGCGCCGCCACGACGCTGTTCGCCCAATCCAACATCTTCTGGTTTTCTCTTCTCATGTTGACATTGACCGGCGCCGGCGACACGATCAGCTCGATCCTGCGCTCGACCATCAACCAGATGAGCACGCCGGACGAACTGCGCGGCCGCATGTCGTCGATCAACAGCATCTTCACCAGCAACGGGCCGCAGTTGGGCCAATTCGAATCCGGATTGGTCGCCGCCTGGCTCGGCGCCGAAATTTCCGCGCTCACCGGCGGGCTGGCGACGCTGATCGTTGTCGCGATCATCGCATTGGCTTTTCCAGTGGTCCGCCATTTCCAAATCCACCACGCCAAACAGGAGGGATCACGATGACTTGCGGGCTGCTAAAAAAATGCGGAACATGCTTCGACAAGCTCAGCATGAACGGAATTAGCTCAATTATTTATAGTTCCTCTCCGTTCGTCCTGAGCTTGTCGAAGGACTCCGAGAGGGTGTTTCAGCAAACTGCTAGAATGAAATCGCATCGTCTCATCGTCGCTTTTGTGTTGCTCAGCTGCTTGACCTCGAGCGCATCAGCCGCGGCGGCGAAAAAAAATTAACGCCAGCTACGGCGCCATCTCCGGCTCCATGGCGCAAACTTGGGTCGCCAAGGAAGCCAAGCTGTTCGAAAAATACGGTTTGGATTTAAATCTGGTCTACATCTCCGGCGGACCGCGCAGCATCATGTCGCTGATCGGCGGCAGCGTGCAGTTCGTCAATCACTCCGGCATGCCGGCCCTCGAAGCCTTTCAACGCGGCGCCGACACCGCGCTGATCGCCTCACCGATGAACCAGTTGGAGCATTCGCTGGTGGTGCAGAAAAGTATTGTGAATGTCGAGCAACTGCGCGGCAAAGTTTTGGGCATGAGCACTGTGGGATCGCTCACCGATATTCTTTTGCGCGAAGGGCTGCGCTTGAACGGCCTCGGCGAAAAAGACGTCACCATCGTCTCGGTGGGCGATCTCGCCGCCAGACTGAACGGCCTGCAAACGGGCAGAATTCACGGCGCGATCATCGCCGGCATCCAGACACTGACGGCCAACAAACTGGGCTTTCGCACGCTCATCGACTATTCCAAGCTGCCCATCGAAATATCCGGCTCCGGCATCCTGGTGCGCCGCTCCTACGTTGGCAAGAATGTGGATTTAACGCTGCGCTTCTTAAAGGCTTGGATCGAAGGTCTCTATCTTTTTAAAGCGAAGCCGGAGTTCGCGTTCAGCGTGCGCAAAAAATACGTCGCGACTCAGGATCAAGAAGTGCTGAGCACGATCTATAATCTGTACAAGGAAAAACTGATGTATAAACCGACGCCGACGGCGAGCGTGGCGAAATCGATGCTGCACTTATTATCGCGAAACAGCCCACAAGTCGCCGGCGCCAACCCGGAAGGCTTTATCGAAACGCGCTTCGTCAACGAGTTGGAAAGCACGGGCTTCTTCGACGAGATGACCCGCCAGTACGGCAAGTAGGGGGGCGATTTATCGCGCCCGGTTCCCCCAAATAGAAATTAACTGCATAGAAAAACGGGCGCAATGAATTGCGCCCCTACAAATCCGATTTCTTTTTTGCGTTCATCACGCTCCCGATCGCCCTGAGCCTGTCGAAGGGTGCGGCTAATCCCCTTTTCTCTTCCTCTTGAACATCGGCCAAATCAGAAACGCCGCGGTCAGCGTAATCAGCACCGCGCAGATCGGCCGGTTGATAAAAATCATAAAGTTACCGCGCGAAATTAATAGCGACTGGCGCAGCGAAGTTTCCATGATCGGCCCGAGCACCATGGCGAGGATAAACGGCGCGCCTTCGAAACCGACCCGGCGCAGGAAGAAACCAAGCACGCCGAAGGCCAGCATGATGATGATCTCGGCGACGTTGGCATTCAAACTGTAAACGCCGATCAAACAGAAAAGCAAAATCAACGGAAACAAAATTACGTAAGGCGTCTTGAGCAAACGCACCCAGATGCCGATCAGCGGCAGATTTAGAACCAGCAGCATGGCGTTGCCGACGTACATGCTGGCGATGAAGCCCCAGAACAGTTCGGGATATTTGGCGATGAACAGCGGCCCAGGCTGAATGCCGTGGATCATCAGCGCGCCCATGAATAGCGCCATGATCGCGCTGGTCGGGATGCCGAGCGAAAGCAAAGGAATGAACGATCCTGCGGTGGCGGAATTATTCGCCGCCTCGGGACCGGCGACGCCTTCGATGACGCCGGTGCCGAATTTTTCTGGATAGCGCGACAAGCGTTTTTCCATGGCGTAGGAAACGAACGACGCGATCACCGGTCCCGGCCCGGGAAGAATGCCGAGAAAAAAGCCCAGCACCGAGCCGCGCGCGATGGGCCACGCGCTGTCTCGCCAATCTTTACGATTGGGCAGCAAGCCTTGAATCTTGGCCTGGTAAACCGATTGCGTGGCGATAACGGTCAAGTTTTCTAAAATTTCCGCGACGCCAAAAAGTCCCATGGCCACCGGCACCAGCCCCAAGCCGTCGCGCAGCGTCAGCGTGCCGTAAGTGAAGCGCTCTTCGCCCGAGATCGGGTCCATGCCGACGGTGCCGGCGAGCAGACCGAGCACCGCCATGATCAGCGCTTTGACCATCGATCCTTGGGTGAGATACGAAACCAGCGTCAACCCCGCCAGCGTCAGGGCGAAATATTCCGCCGGGCCGAAGCTGAGCGCGGCTCGGCCGAGCAGCGGCGCGAGAAACATCAAGCCGATGACGCCGAAGGTGCCGGCGATGAACGAGCCGAAGGCCGAGATGCCGAGCGCCGCTCCCGCCCTGCCCTGGCGCGCCATGCGATAACCATCGAGACAAGTCACAACCGACGCGGTCTCGCCGGGGATGTTGACTAAGATCGACGTCGTCGAGCCGCCGTACATGGCGCCGTAGTAGATACCGGCGAGCATGATGATCGCGCTGGCCGGTTCCATCTTGAATGTCAGTGAAAGCAGAAAGGCCACCGCGCCGACTGGACCCAAGCCCGGCAGCACGCCGACTAAAGTTCCGACCAGCGAGCCGAGAAAGCAGAACAGCAGATTCATCGGCGTCAGCGCGACGCCAAAGCCAATGGCCATGTTGTGCAGAATATCCACGCTAGATTCCCAACACACCGGCGGGCAACGGCACGCCGAGCAGCCAGGCGAACAAACCGTAGGAAATGAGAGCCGTCATCAGCGCGACGATAATCACCTTCGACCACTTCGGCGCTTCGATGGCGCGCAGTAGGAGTATCATTAGAAGAAACGTGCTGAGCAAGAAGCCGAGCCATTCGAGAACTAAGGCGAATCCGATCAGCGTCGCCAGTGTGGCGGCAATTCTATTCCAGCCATCCGCGGCGATCTTTACCGAACTCCGCTCAATTTCTTTCTGACCCAGCGCCTGCACGAGCAAGACGAGCGACAACAGCAGCAATAGAGTTACCAGCGCCTTTGGAAAAAAGCCGGTCTGCGGTACGCGTAGGTTACCGAAGTTGAATCGGCCCGCTTCGAACAACAGAAAGATCGAGAGGCCGGCAAGCGCAAGCGCGGCAGTAATATTAGCTCGTCTCATGTCAGTGGGGATTAAAGTCGTTATAGATTAGAGGCGCGCGGCCGAGCCACAACCGATCAAAGAATTTCACCACAAAGGTCACGAAGGGTTCAGATGATTAAAACTCCGAACTTCGTGCTCGTAGTCTGTGGTGAGCATAGTCGAACCGTGTCCTTCGTGGTGAGAGTAGTTTTGTCCGAGAGTAACTTACTGCGCGATTTTCGCCACCCGCGCCACTTCGGACCACTTGCGCTCCTCTTCGCCGAGAAACTTGGCGAACTCGGCGGGGCCGAGGTTTTCGATCAGCGCTTGCGCCTTTTCGATGCTGGCGATCGCTTCGGCGTCCTTCAACGCGTCGTTGATCGCTGACGAAAGCCGCTTCAGCGCCACCGGCGGCGTTTTGGCGGGCGCGAAGAAGCCGATCCACACTTTGAGATTGAGCTCCGGATGGCCCTTCTCGACCGTGGTCGGAACGTTGGGGAAATCCTTGAGCCGGCGGTTGGAAGCCACCGCCAACGCGCGCAGGGTGCCGGCTTCGATGTGGCTGCGCGTCGTGCCCAAAGTCAGAAACGCGATGTTCACATGGCCGCCCAACACCGCGGTGACCGCCGCCGATTCGGAACCGAGCGGCACGTGGGTCAGGTCAATGGCGGTTTTCAATTTCACCAACTCGCCGATGAAATGCGGCGTCGTGCCTGGACCGGCGGAGCCATAGGTGAATTGTCCAGGGTTTTTCTTGGCGTCGGCGATGAACTCTTCGAAACTCTTCCACGGCACGTCGGCTTTGACCACCGTGGTGTTCGGGCTGCTGGTCGCCAGCGCCAGCGGCGCAAAATCTTTCAAAGTGAAACCGGAGTTTTTATTGACGATCGGAATCAGCGCGATGGGCGGCGGCGTGACCAGAATCGTGTAACCGTCGGGCGCGGCATCTTTGGCGGTTTGAATGCCCACGGCGCCGCCGCCGCCGGCTTTGTTGATAATCACCACCTGCTGACCCAGCGCCGCCGACATCTTCGGCGCCAGCAGCCGCGCCACGATATCGGTCACCGCGCCGGGCGGAAACGGATTGATGATCTGAATCGTCTTGTTGGGAAATTCAGCGCCGCGCGCCAAAGAGACGGCCAGAGACCAAGTAACGGCGATCAATACGAATCTCGAATCAATCTTCAACATGCAACCTCTCGTGAACCTCACGTTCAATTTGCTCTCTGCTAACAGAATCGCCTACGGAGTGTCAATCTATTTCGCCATGCGGCTTGACAGGCCGCACGCGGTTTCCTAGAAGGAGAGCGAGGACATTGATTCATGGGCACCATCGCCGGAGCGCAAAATATATTGGCCGGTCTCAAAGGCGCGGGCATCGATCTGGTGTCGAGCGTGCCCGACATCAACATGCTCGAGCTGATCAATCTGCTTTACCAAGACAAAGAGATCGCCCATGTTCCGGTGGGCCGCGAAGAAGAAGGCATCGGCGTTTGCACCGGCGCGCACTTGGGCGGGAAAAGGCCGGCGATGCTGATGCAGAACGGCGGGCTGCTAAATAGCTGCAATGGACTAACTACGACCGCGCTACAATTTGGCATCCCCGTGCTGCTGCTAATCTATTATGCCGGTGATATCGGCGATAATGCGTTCCATATGGTCGGCCTGGTGACCGAGCCGGTGCTGGACGCGCTGGGGATTAAAACCATAGTCATGCGCGACCCGGCCAAAGTGAAGCAAGACATCGCCGGCGCCGTAACCTTGGCAAGTTCTTCCAAGCGGCCGGTGGCGCTCTTGCTCACCCGCGCCGTGTTGTGAGCGGGAACCAATATGAAACGATTTGAATGCCTGCAAGCGATGGCGCCGTTGATCAAGGATGAATTGTTCGTCACCACCGCCGGCGGCGCGACCAATGAATGGAACGCGGTCCGACCGAGCGACGGCAACATTCAAGTAAAGACGCTCGGCCTTTGTTCCTCCATCGGCCTTGGCCTGGCGATCGCCTTGCCGAAGCGAAAAATTTTTGTTTTCGACGGCGACGGCGCGCTGTGGATGAATCTCGGCTCCCTGGCGACCATCGGCCTGCACCAGCCGAAAAATTTGATTCACATCTGCTGGGACAATAAGCAATACGAATCTTCCGGCGGCGAGCCGACGGTGGCCACGGCGGGCAATATCGATTTCGCCGGAATCGCGCGCAACGCCGGCATCATAAGCTCGCGCAGCGCCAATACAGTCGAAGAATTGAAAGAAGCGGTCGCCCACGCGCTCAACAACGACGGCCCGCACTTCATCTGCGCCAACATCGAAGCGGGCCGCGCCGAAGCCCCGCCGCTCAAATACGACGAGCTGGAAAATAAATATCATTTCATCCGCTACATCGAAGAGACCGAAGGCGTGAGCATCCTGCGCATACCTCAATCGGCAAGCTACCTGCTCAAATAACCGCACGCTGGCGCGCCGTCTTTCTACTTGCCGGCAAATTGCCTTCCGAGGGTCGCGGTTAGAATCCGCAGCAAGTCGCCATTCTCTCCCACGTACAACACCAGCAACTTGCCCTGTTTAAAAAAGTGCGGCGTGCCGATCCAATGAATCTTGGAGGTTCCCACCGTGCCGCCGTCGGGCGAAATTCGCACAGCCTGCGCTTCCATCTCCGCGGCGCTTGGATAGCCGAACGCTTGCACGTCCTCGCCGTTCACTTGAACCATTGATCCCGTCACGGACAAAAACGGCTGCTCCGCCTCGCCAACCGGTTCGACCCGGGCGCCGCGCGCGCGCACGGCGTCGAGCCACTTGTCGACGTCGCTCGCTGCGCTTGCCGCTACCGAGCGTGAATTCGCCGGAGCGCACGCCGAGGCGACTAAAATAATCAAAGCAGCAAAGCGTCTGACGTTTTTCATGACATCCCCTAAAAACAACGAGGGGTAGGACCTGCGCCCTACCCCTCGATTCTAACAATTACAACGCCAGCGACTAGCGCTCATCGGCAAGCGCCGGCCCAAAGAAAAAGTGTCGCGATCAATCCGCCCAAATGACGAACGTCACCATCTTCTGTCCACGCCCCAGATCCAACTCAAAAACTTCAGTCCGGCCATGATTGGTCGAGCGCACCAGCTTGCCCCACTGGGCCGTGCCTAACTGGACCGGCTCGTCGGAGTCGGTGTCGGTAAACGCAGATGGCATTTGTCCTTTTCCTGGTCCGCTTTGTACTGTCTGGCCAACAGTGGTCGTGCTGTCAGGGTGCGTGTAGATTGTTACCAGCTCGTCGTAGTCATGCTGGTTTGGACTCTGATTGTCTTTCACTTGGAGAGGCGGTGAGGCCAAGGCCAAGGGATCGCTCGTATAGTCCATGCAGGTTCCGAGATTTGCGTTGGCAAAGTTTTCGTCTTGGTGATCGAGCCCGAAGGTGTGTCCGATCTCCTGGCACATCACCATCTGGCGCCATGCGGGGGTATTGTAGGTGGCGGTTTTAAAGTATGTGTCATTGAGCTTAACCGTTCCCTTAACAATATGGCTGCCGCTCGCCCAGATCGATGCCACGCCCAGCCAGCCATTATTACCGTAGGTCGTATTACAAACCTCAACACGACCGGTAGTGGCTGTACAGCGTCTAGGATTGCCGCCTGCGCCCGCTACGATCGCCGTATTCATTACCGTAGAGTCCGTCCAATTGCTCGACGCCGTAGCAAGATAAGAATCCCACGCGCTCGACACATTGTCGCCAAGCTTCAGAGTAAACGGATTGCTCGTGCGCGCCCAGTGGTAGTTCCCCCACGAATGCGTTGCGGATGCACTGTTGGGCAACGCCGCTAGCCCGATCCACAAAAGTGCAGCCATCAAACTTCTATGAAAAATCTTGTTCATAAATACTCCTCCGCTTTGTTGAGTTTCAGTCATAATTAATTCGTAACGTGAAACTAGCACGATCAAGTAAGCGCTCACATAATATGCGAGCAAACCCTATCAATGCAAACATTACGGACTAGTTCCCAGCAATTTTTCTTGTTACGCGGTTGCGGAGATTTGTCCGTTGCGCGCGCAGGAGGTCATTCTAAGGAATTTAACGGTAAATTAGGGTCAAAAATTCCCAGCTATTTTTTCACGCGAGCCTGCCGCTATGGCATGCGAACCATGGCCGGCAGAGATAATGTCATGGGCCGGTGCCGCCTCGACGCCGTCACCCTGCGTTATCTCGCCAAGGGCGGCGTCACGACCAAGAAATTTTTGCGCGAGCATCCGGCCATTGTGCGCAACTTCGTCAAGTCCTACATCGAAGCGGTCCATCGGCTGAAGACCGACCGGGCGTTGGGGTTGAAGATCGCGGCGAAATATTTGCGCTTGGAAGACAAAGAACTTTTGCAACGAACCTACGAAAGCTCCATCGACGAAAAGAAACTGCCGGCTAAACAGTACCCGAGCGTTGACGGCATCAAGACCATCCTCGACGAGATCGCGCTCAAAGATCCCAAGGCAAAAGCGGTGAAGCCGCAAGATTTCATCGATGCCCGCTTCGTCGAGGAATTCGACAAGAGCGGTTATACCGACAGTCTCTACGGTCGGCAAAAGTAGTCGTCCGAAGTGATACCGCAATTGGCGAGAAATGAGTTAATCACCACGAAGGCACGAAGGACACGAAGGGTTCGGATGATTAAAACTCCGAACTTCGTGCTCTTCGTGTCCTTCGTGGTGAATAATTACCTTAGCGGAATTGTCGGCCCCCCCAGCATTCCAATCAGCCCGGGCGCTAATCCTTGAGCCGGATGCCGATCTTCGACAGTCTGTGCTTCCACACGCCGCGCCGCTCGATCCCCTGCCAGACTTCGATTTCATGCTTGGCCAATTGGGACTTCTTTTCCTTAAGCTCGCTCATGAGGTCGTTGATCAACTTATCGCGCGCCTTGAGCAGCTCTTCTCTCTCGGTCCGGATGCTATCCAAGCCGTCGGCTTCGCCGTTTTCAGCCTCAGCTCCCAGCACCGACGGCTGACGACCGGTTTCCGCAACCATCAACTCCCGGCTTTCGCTTTCGGCATTGCGCGCTTGCTGCAACGCGCCTTCCAACCAGGTCTTGGCGCTTTCCGATTCCTTCAGCTGCTCTTCCAACACGCTCATCTGCGCGCGCAAATCGCCGATCTCGGTGCTGCCGGATTCCAAGAGTTTCTGCTTGTCGTTTAATTGCCGCTCCAGCGTCTTGACTCGGCCGGCGAGCCGTTCTTCCAAATCATCGAGCTCGGCTTTATTCGACTCCAGCAGCGCATCGCGCTCCCGCGCTTCTTCTTGCAACTGCCGCTCGGAGCGCGCCCGCGCCGACTCCAGCTCCGCAACCTGGCTGGCAAGAGCGGAGACTTTGGCCATCAAAGCATCGACCTCCTGATCACGGTTTTGCAGCAGCTCATCCTTGGCGCCCAGCTCTCCTTCCAACGACCGAACCGTTCCGCTCACGCGATCTTCCAGCGCCTTGAGCGCCGCTTCTTTGGCGTGCAGCAGTTGGGATTTTTCTCGCAGTTCTTGCTCAAGCGCTCGCGCCGCGTCGTCGTTGGAGGAACCGGCATTGGCGAGCTGATGGGTGAGGCTTCCCACCTTCGCCGACAGCCCCGCCAACTCTTTCTCACCCCCGGCCAACTGCTCGCGCCGTTCGTTCAATTCGCTTTCCAGCGCGCGCAGCCGCTCGCTCGACCGCTCTTCCGATGCCTTCGCCGCCGCTTCCCGCTCCGCCAGCTCTTCGCCCTTGCGCCGGATCTCGTCCTGCAACGCGCGCAACGTTTGATCCTTCGACGTGCCGAGGTCGGTCAATTGACTGGTGAGACTTCCCACCTTCGCCGACAGCCCAGCCATCTCTTTCTCACGCCCGGCCAACTGCTCGCGCCGTTCGTTCAATTCGCTCTCCAGCGCGCGCAGCCGCTCGCTGAAGCGCTCTTCCGATGCCTTCGCCGCCGTTTCCCGCTCCGCCAGCTCTTCGCCCTTGCGCCGGATCTCGTCCTGCAATACGCGCATCGTCTGATCCTTCGACGCGCCGACATCGGTCAACTGACCGGTGAGACTGCCGACTTTCACCGACAAGCCGGCCAATTCTTTCTCCCGTCCCGCTAGTTGCTCACGCCGCTCGTCCAATTCATTCTCCAGCGTGTGGACTCTCTCGCTGAACCGTTCTTCCAGCGCTTTCGCCGCCGCTTCCCGCTCGCCAAGCTCTTCGCCCTTGCGTCGAATTTCTTCCTGCAAGGCGCGCATCGTCTGATCCTTCAACGCGCCAACATCGGTCAACTGACTGGTGAGACTGCCGACCTTCGCCGACAGGCCGGCCATTTCTTTCTCCCGTCCCGCCAACTGCTCGCGCCGTTCGTTCAATTCGCTCTCCAGCGCGCGCAGCCGCTCGCTCGACCGTTCTTCCGATGCCTTCGCCGCCGCTTCCCGCTCCGCTAGCTCTTCGCCCTTGCGCCGGATCTCGTCCTGCAACGCGCGCAACGTTTGATCCTTCGACGTGCCGAGGTCGGCGATCTGCTTTTTGACCGCGAGCAAATCGCTATCCCGGCTCTTCAATAACTCCTCGCGTTCCTTGAGCTGGGTTTCCATCGAACGAATCCGATTGGTGAGATCGTCTTCCAACTCATGCATAGCGGCGTCCTTCGACGCGCCGATATCCGCCTTTTCTCTAATCGCTTCGTTAAATAGGCTTTCGGCTTTTTCTTTTGCCGCCTCGGTGTCGCTCAAGCGCCGGTTCAACGCCGAGAGTTCGGAGGTTAGCGCTTGAACCTGCGAATCGCGGCTGCCCATGGTTTGCAGCTTCTCGCTAAGCTGCTGCTCGAACACCGCGATTTTGGCCTTGAAATTCTCTTCCAATTCTTTGAGCGCCGAATCGTTGGCCTCGCGCAGTTGCTTTTCATTTCTAATTTTCTCTTGCAGCAGCGTCGCGGCGCGCTCCTTGGCCGACTCCACCTTAGAGAATTGTTCGGCGAGAGAAGCGAGCTGGGTTTTGAGGCTTTGCACTTCGCCGTCACGGTTCCTGAGAATTCCCTCTTTTTCATTGAGCTGCGCGGCCGCGCTCTGCAATTGCTGCGTGTAACCCTCTTCCAACTCGCGATTGGCGTTTTCCCGCGCTTCGCGCTGCTGGCGTTCTTTGCGCAGTTCTTCTTGCAGCGAGGCCTCGACGCGCTCCTTGGCCACCACCGTGTCATTCAAACGGCTAGCGATCGCCTTC
>Ga0137461_1000152_pt1 | contig 15526 bp, 16 predicted proteins | sample EasRivERMGT746_2_FD_104650 | JGI IMG/M metagenome (GOLD analysis project Ga0137461, IMG submission 104650) | Soil microbial communities from meander-bound floodplain in the East River, Colorado, USA - East River MetaG ERMGT746_2 | ecosystem: Environmental > Terrestrial > Soil > Floodplain ... | reverse complement strand
TTGGCGCCGCCGTAACCTTTTCTGAGCACGATGGTGATCTTCGGCACGGTCGCTTCGGCGTAGGCGTAGAGCATCTTGGCGCCGTGGCGGATGATGCCTTTCTCTTCTTGCTGTTTGCCGGGGAAGAAGCCGGGCACGTCCATCAGCGTGATGATCGGAAGATTAAACGCGTCGCAGAAACGAATGAAGCGCGCCGCTTTGTCCGAGGCGTCGACATCCAAGCTGCCGGCGAGAAACATCGGCTGGTTGGCGACCAAACCGACCGGATAGCCGTCGAGGCGGCCAAAGCCGATGACTAAGTTGCGCGCGAACTTCGCTTTCAGCTCGAAAAACTCGCCGTCGTCGACGATCGCTTTGATGACCTGAAGAATATTGTAAGCGCGCTTCATGTCTTCGGGGACGATTTTTTCCAAACTATCGAGCGCGCGTGCCGGATCGTCTCGGGTTTCTTTGCGCGGCGGCGCTTGTTCGAAATTTAGCGGTAAGAAACCTATCAGCCGTCTAATCGTGTCGAGGCAATCTTCGTCATTTTTTGCGACCAGGTCGGTGACACCGGAAACTTCCGAGTGAATTTTCGCGCCGCCCAATTCTTCCATCGTCACGGTCTCGCCCAGGACTTCCTTGATGACGGCGGGGCCGGTGATGAACATCTGACTGGTGTTTTGCACTTGCAGGATGAAATCGGTCAACGCCGGCGAGTAGGAGCCGACGCCGATGCAGGGGCCCATGATCGCCGAGATTTGCGGCACGCAGCCTGAGGTGATGCTGTTTTCAAAAAAAACTTTGCCGATGGCCGAGGTCACCGACAGCCCTTCTTGAATGCGCGCGCCGGCCGAGTCATTGAGGCCGATCACCGGCACGCCGAGTTTGCGCGCGGTCTGAATGACGTAGGCGATTTTTTCCGCGTGGGCGCTGCCGACGCTGCCGGCTAAAATGGCGCGGTCTTGGGAATAAACGTATACCGGCCGGCCGTCAATTTTCCCAAAGCCGGTGACCACGCCGTCGGAGGGCAATCTCTTTTCCGCCATGCCGAAGTCGCTGCATTGGGTTTCCGCCAGCATGAACTCTTCGACGAAGCTGTCCGGGTCGAGCAATTTATTGATGCGCTCGCGCGCCGTCAGCTTGCCTTCGCCGTGTTGCTTGGCACTCGATTTTGGATCGGCGTCAAGCGCGATTTTCTCGAGCGCCGCCAGTTTCTTGCCGAGATCTTCCCTGGTTTGTGCCATGGCCCGCTCGCTTATCCGCCGATGATGCCCATGCCTTGCAGCACCGAGAGCATGACCGCCGCGGCGATCACCGAACCGATCTGGCCGCCGGCATTGGCGCTCATGGCATACATCAGGAGATAACTCTTTTTGTTGTATTTTTGCCCTTCGGTTTGAACTACCCGCGCCGACATCGGAAACGCCGAAATGCCGGCAGCACCGATCAACGGATTGATCTTGCCGCCGGTCAGAAAACACATCGCTTTGCCGAACAGAACGCCGACCGCGGTGTCGAGGGTGATGGCGATGAAGCCAAGCGCCAGAACCAGCAGAGTTTGCGCCTTGAGAAATTTATCCGCCTCCATGGTCGCGCCGATGCACAGGCCCAACAGCAGCGTGACGATGTTGGTGAGCTCGTTCTCCGAGCAATTTTTGAGACGGTCGACGCAGCCGCTTTCTCTAAACAGATTGCCGAGCATGATGGTGGCGATCAGCGGCGCGCCCTTGGGCGCTAGGATTGACGCGAAGATCGTCACGACGACCGGGAAAGCGATCTTGGCGGCCTTGGATATGGGCTGTAATTTCGCCGCGCCCATGACAATTTGTCGCTCCCTTTCGGTGGTGAGCGCGCGCATGATCGGCGGTTGAATCAACGGCACCAGCGACATGTACGAATAGGCCGCCACCGATACGGCGCCCAACATATGTGGCGCGAATTTCGAACTGACGTAGATCGCCGTCGGTCCATCGCAGGCGCCGATCACCGCGACGGCGACGGCATCGAGCTTGTCAAAGCCGAGCGCAAGCGCAAGCAACAGGGTTAGGAATATGCCAAATTGGCCGGCAGCACCGAGTAAGATGATTTTCGGATTCTGCAATAACGGCTGAAAGTCGGTCATGGCGCCGATGCCGATGAAAATCAGCAGCGGAAAAACTTCAGTGAGCACGCCGGCGTCATAGAAAAATCGCAGAAAGCCGTCTTTGCCCATCATGTCGGCGAGCGGAATGTTGACCATGATGGCGCCGAAGCCGATGGGGACTAGCAGCAGCGGTTCGTAGCCTTTTGCGATTCCTAAATAGAGCAGCACGCAGGCGATCACTAACATGATCACGTGATAGATGCTGAGATTGACGACACCGAGGAGCAGGCCTTGCAGGCCGGTAGCGAGAGCGGATTCCATGCGACCGATTAACCTTTCTTCGCGGCTTAGTTTTCCGGATGGTAGGGAAGGATTTTTTTGATCAGCAGAATCAACAGGCTCATGATCCACAGCACCAGCATGGTGCCGCCCATGCCGATCAACGCGACCGTCCAGCCGAAGGTCCAGGTATCCATCGGTTCTCCTTAGTGACTTGGGTTCTAAAAAAGCTGCGCGGCGATTATTCGATGACCGCGAGTGTTTGTTCGGCTTCTACCGCCTGACCTAGCGCTACTTTTATTTCCTTGACCGTTCCGGACGCGGGAGCAACGATGGGAATCTCCATTTTCATCGCTTCCATGACGATCACCACGTCGTCCTCGTCGACGTGGTCGCCGACGTTCTTCTCGATTTTCAAAATCTTGCCCACCATGGGTGCTTCAACGGTCGTTGCCAAATTAATTCTCCTTTATTTCAAGCAGTGCGCCGCCGGCGGTAAGATTCGCGTACCTTCTCAATGCCGACGTTAACGTGCATTTAGTAGAGTTTCCCGTTAGTTGTCAATGCTTTTTGTCTTTTCAATCGCACCGTAACGCAGGCAAGGCGATCGGTGCTCGCTCACCTTGTGGCGCACCATCGCCTTGATTTCGCCCTACCTATACGATATTGAACCTGTGAGTTTTTTGCGGAGGAAAATATGTCGAAAGCAGCGCAGCAGCTCGATAACGTGATGGATAACATTCCCTATTACGACAAGTGGCAGTTGGGCGAAGGGCTACCCATCATCAAAACATTTTTCGTTCAGGACCTAAAAAAAGTCGAGCTCAAACCCTGGGCGCGCACCGGCGGTAGCGGCGCGTTTATCAACATGGAAGGCGCCGAAGGCGCCACCGGCGCTTACGTTAGCGAGATTGCCCCCGGCAAGAAGCTCAATCCCATGAAGCACCTCTATGAGGATCTGCATTTCGTCCTCAAGGGGCGCGGCGCGACGACGATTTGGAATGATAAGGGCGCCAAGCAAACCTTTGAATGGCATGACGGCAGTCTGTTCGCTTTGCCGCTCAACTGCACCTATCAGCACTTTAACGGTTCGGGCGACGAGCCGGCGCGATTTTTCTCGGTCAACAACATGCCGATCGTCTTCAATCTGTTCCACGACGCCGATTTTGTTTTCAACACGCCGCGCGACTTTCAAGACCGCTTCGATGGTGATCCGGAATATTTTAGCGGCAAGGGCAAAGCCTATCCGGGCCGGGTTTGGGATACTAATTTCATCGCCGACGCGCGCAGTTTTGCGCTGGAAGATTGGGTCGAGCGCGGCGGCGGCGGCAAGAACGTCATGTTGGAGATGGCCAGCGGCTCGATGGCCGCGCATATCTCGGAATTCCCCATCGGTACTTACAAAAAAGCGCACCGCCATGGCCCCGGCTTTAACGTCATCATCATCAAGGGCAAAGGTTTCTCGATGTTTTGGCGCCAAGGCGAGCAGCCCAAACGTTACGATTGGCAGGACGGCAGCGTGCTCACGCCACCGGCGGTGATGTGGTACCCGCACTTCAACACCTGCGCCACCGGAGCGCGCTATTTGCCGCCGCGTTTGGGCGGAATCAAGTACAGCCTGGGCGAGGGCTTTGGCGATATCACCAAAGTCGACAAGGACGTCAAAGCGGGCGGCAATCAAATCGAATATTTCGATGAAGATGCAAACATCCGCAAGATGTTCGAAGAAGAGCTTGCCAAGTCCGGCACGACCACCAAGATGAACCCGGATTTTTACAAACGACCGTAACCGCAAATTCAATTAAGATTTTTCAAATCCCCGCCCGGCGTAAGTCGGCGCGGAGAATTTTTTTTGCCACGGCTTGCGGGCGGAAATTTCATTGAGAGTTTGCGGCGCGTTGTGCTAGATTGAGCCGATGTTAAGAGCGTCGCGCAACCCCGCTGCTTTCGCCTTTCTATTACTCGCGTTTCTCATTATCGCCCGCGGCGCTGGGTTCGCCCAACGAAAGGCCGCGGTGTTCGGCACGCCGACGGCGAATATGCGCGCTGGCGCCGGGGTCGAACACGCGCTAAAGACAACTCTTAAAGAGGGCGACCAAGTGGTCGTCGACAAACTGGAAGGCGAGTGGTACCTGATCAATGCGGCGGATGGGCAAAAAGGTTACGTTCACAAGAACTTCTTAAAGCTCGCCGCCGATGCCACGCCGCAACCGGTTCCAGCGCAAGTGGCACCGCCGCAACCAATCGCGCCGGAGATCAAAGCGTCGGCAAAGAATGCCGCCGTCGCGCCGGCACCGGTTCAGCCAGTTCCACACGCCCCCGTGCCGCAAACGAAACCTGCCGAAGCGAAATCGCAGTCGATTCTGCAAATGCTCGAAGGGCGCGAGGCGGAAGTGAAGATCGGTCTATTTATCGCCGGCGTTGCCTTTGTCATCGGCTGGTTTTGCGGCGGCAGCTTTTATCAGCGGCGCGAACGCAAGTCGCGCTATAAACTGCGCTTCTAGCCGTTGCTGCAATAGCAGATGATCGCGATCGTACTGTTAATTTTTCTTGCCTATGTGATGGGCTCGGTGCCGAGCGGTTATCTTCTCGGAAAAATGTCGGGTGTTGACGTAAGAAGCGTCGGCAGCGGCAACATCGGCGCGACCAATGTGGTACGCGCGCTTGGCAAAGGGCGGGGCGTTCTGACACTTTTTGCCGACGTGGCGAAAGGCTATTTGCCGGTTTTCGTCGGGCTTCGCTTGGAGTTCGACGCAGCGGCAATCGCGCTCATCGCGGTTGCCGCTTTTCTCGGCCACCTCTATCCGTTGTTTCTAAATTTTCAGGGTGGCAAAGGCGTGGCCACTGCCTTGGGCGCGCTGTTGGCTCTAGCACCGACGGCGACTTTAATTTTGATCGTCGTGTTCGCTGTCGCCGTGCTGGTTAGCCGGATCGTTTCGCTCGGCGCCATCGCCGCCGCCATCGCGGCGCCGGTGGTACTTTGGCTCTTTTCTCAATCGCTGGTGTTTGTCGCAATGGGGCTGTTTCTAGGCGCCATGGTCATCTGGCGCCATCGCCGCAATATTCAGCGCTTGCTTGCCGGCACCGAGCCGCGCTTTGGCGCGCGCTAATTCTCGATAATGACTTCGACCCGGCGATTTTGCTGGCGTCCGCTTTCGTTGTCATTGGTCGCCACCGGCGCGCGGGTGCCGAGGCCTGCCGACGAGATGTTTCGGCCGTTGACGCCGTTACGTTGCAGCGAGTCGGCTACGGTGCTCGCGCGCCTTTCCGACAAGCGCTGATTGTAAGCTTCCGCCGCAGCGCTTTCGCGGCTGGCATGGCCTTCGACGACGATGCGCCGGTTGGGCGCGTCGCGTTTGATGATGTTGGCGATCTGATCGACTTTGCTGCGGCCATCGGGCGTGAGATCGGCACTGTCGAACTGGAAGTTCACGTTGGGCAAATTGACCATGACGCCGCGGGGGGTTTCGCGGGCGTCGATATTGCGTTTTTTGAGCTCATCAATTAAGGCGCGGTTCTTTTCGATTTCAGCGCGTTGCTGGTCGAGGGCCTTCTGCTGCTCCTTTTGCTTATTCTCTTGGCCTTGGAGCTGATCGCCGATCAGCGCGCCCGTGCCCAATCCCAAAGCGCCGCCGATGGCCGCGCCCACGCCGGGACGCCCCACTGCCGCGCCGATCAACCCACCTGCTGCCGCACCGCCCAAAGCACCAATGCCTGCGCCCTTTTCTCGGGTCGAGATGTCACCGCCGGCGCATCCGACGATGAGCAGGCCAAGCAATAACGATCGCGCCGAAATTTGCTTTGTTAAATTCATAAAATCTCCTGCACCGGGTGCCGGCAAAAAATTCTGTTGTTGATTACGTCGATTAGACGATTGAAAACGAAAAGCGTCGCGTTGGGCGGAAAAGTTTTTCGCGGGCCTCTCACGTTTCAGCTTTCGCAATCAATATTCCTTTTGTTTCTTCAGCCGCTCAACTTCGCGCCGCTGACGCTCCAATTCGGCCTGGTTAGAATCGATCTGTTTTTGTTGGTCGGCTTGGCGGTTTTGCTGGCCCTGGAGTTGATCGCCAACCAATGCGCCGGTTCCCAAGCCTAAGGCGCCGCCGATGGCAGCTCCTGCCCCAGGATGGCCCACCGCCGCGCCGATGATGCCACCGATGGTGGCGCCGCCTAGCGCGCCGATACCCGCACCCTTTTCCCGCGTCGAAAGATCACCGCCGGCGCAACCCACTAACGAACTGAACGTCACGATAACCGCGAGCATCGCAAACGTATGTTTCATGGTACCTCCTGATGGCACGATTTCGGATAGATTCGCAGATAGGTGATTTTAGCAAAAGCCGCCTGTCCCATCAAGGTGCGAAGAGCGGTCTGGTACACATTGAGCACGCGTGCTCGGCAGGGTTGGACTCCGCGAATCCCCAGAAGTTAGCAGAAGCGCCACTGTTGACATGATAGACCTTATAAGTCTAATGTTTTTTTGCGTATCGAAAGGAAAAAATGGACACAGTCTCTCAGGAAAGTATTCTCGCGGCGCTCAGCAAAGTTCAGGATCCCGAGCTGCATCGCGATATTGTCAGTTTGGGCATGGTCAAGAATCTCGGCGTCAACAATGGCAAGGTCAGTTTCACCGTTGAGCTGACAACGCCGGCTTGTCCTTTGCGCGAAACGATTGAAACCGATTGCAAGAAAGCGTTGGCCGCGGTCTCCGGCATAAACGGACTAGAGATTAGCTTTAGCGCTCAGGTACGCGGCAGCAAGGCTGGAGCCGGCCAGACGGATCTTTTACCGACGGTTAAGAACGTCGTCTTGGTGGCGGCGGGGAAAGGCGGCGTTGGAAAATCGACGGTCGCAGCCAATCTGGCTGTGGCGTTGAAAATGCACGGCGCATCCACAGGCCTGCTCGACGCGGACATCTATGGTCCATCCATTCCGATCATCATGGGCGTCAAAGGCGAACCGACAAAAGTCGACGTCGACGGCGGGCAAAAGATCGCGCCAACGATGGCCCACGGCATCCCGGTGATGTCGATCGGATTTTTTCTCGACGCCGACCAAGCGGTGATCTGGCGCGGGCCGATGTTGAGTAAGGCGCTGCATCAACTGATGGCCGACGTGCATTGGGGCGAGTTAGACTATCTCGTCGTCGATATGCCGCCGGGCACCGGCGACGTGCAGATCACCTTTTCTCAACAATTGAAAGTCAGTGGTGCGTTATTAGTCGCGACACCGCAACTGGTCGCCCTGGCTGACGTGGTGCGGGCGAAAAGCATGTTCGACAAAGTGATGATTCCAATCGTCGGCCTGGTCGAGAACATGAGCTATTTTATTTGCGACGGTTGCAACAAGGAGCATGATATTTTCTCGCGCGGCGGGGCGAAGCAGGCCGCCGAGCGATTCCAGATTCCTTTTCTCGGCGAGATCCCGATCACACCGGCGCTGCGCAAGGGAGGCGACGAAGGCGTGCCGATCTTGGTTCAGGATCCGAACTCGCCGGTGAGCAAAAGTTTTCTCGAAATCGCCGGGAAGTTGGCGGGGCAATTGTCGATCGCATCCGAGCGCGCGCAAAAGACGCAGGGACTCAAGATCGTATCGAGTTAGCTATTTCAATTCGCACGAAAGCAGGAGCAAAATATGGTTAGCAAAGAACAAGTCTACGAAGCGCTGCACGAATGTTACGATCCGGAGATTCCGGTCAACATCGTCGATCTCGGATTGGTTTACGATGTCGAAGTGAATGACGACAAGGTAGCGGTCAAGATGACGCTTACTGCGCCGGGGTGCGGCATGGGCACGATGATCGCCAACGACGCGCGCCAGAAAATTCTCGCGCTCGACGATGTCGTCGATGCCACCGTCGATCTAGTTTGGGATCCGCCGTGGAATCCGAGCATGATCGCCGAAGAAGCTAAGCAGCGCCTCGGCATCGTCTGATTCGCCGGCGCTGACTCGCGTTCGCTGCCGACTTCGTCCATGGACGACAGACCGAGAGTTCGCCCGATCGAAGCTTTTCCCGTCCAACAAGACGGCAAAACGCTCATCTATCTTAAAGACCGGCTGGGTCTCGCCACGCCCATCGGCATTTCTTCGCTCGGTTATTTTCTCTTGGCCCATTTCGATGGCCGCCATTCTTACGGCGAGCTGTGCGAAGTTTTCGAGCAACGGTTTGGCGCGCCGCTGCCGCGCGACGAGTTCAATCAATTCGTCATGCTGCTCGATCAACACTATTATTTGCAAAGCGATCGGTTCGAGACTTACCAGCAAGCAGTGATCGCCGAGTTTCGCCGCCAGCCAAGCCGCGCGCCGGCGCACGTCGGTGGCGGTTACACGAGCGATCCGGTGGAATTGACGGCGCAGCTCGATGGCTATTTTCTTGCGCCGACGGGGCCGGGGCTTGTATCGGCCGCGAATGGCGCTGCGGCGCCAAAAGCAATCGTCGCGCCGCACATCGATTTTCACCGCGGCGGCCCGGCCTACGCGTGGGCTTACAAGCCGTTGGCTGAAAGCGCCGGCGCCGATCTCTACATTATTCTTGGCACGTCGCATTGTGGCGGCCAGACACCTTACATTCTCACACTTAAAAATTTCGAAACTCCTTTGGGTTTAGTCGAAACCGACGGCGAGTTCGTCGAACAGCTACAGGCGAAGTGCGCCGAGGACTGTTTCGTCGACGAGTACCTCCATCGCGGCGAACATTCCATCGAGTTTCAAGTGCTTTTCTTGAAATACATCGCGCAGAAACGCGCGGCATTGACGGGCCAGCCGGAAAAGCCGTTTAAGATCGTGCCGATCTTAGTTTCGTCATTTCACGCGATGATGATGAGCCAAACGATGCCGGAGCAGACCGAAGCTGTTGGAGCTTTCTTGCGCACGCTGCGAGAACTGGCGGACGGCGATTCTCGGCAAATATGTTTCGTCGCCGGCGTCGATCTCGCTCATGTCGGGAAACAGTTTGGCGATACCGAACCGGTCACCGATGAGTTTCTCAAGTGGGTCGAAGCGGAAGATCGCCAACTGGTCGATCGCCTCGCCGACCTCGACGCGCCGGGTTTTTTCAACGAGATCGCAAAGGATCAGGACAAGCGAAAAATTTGCGGCTTTGCACCGCTCTATTCACTGATTCACCTGCTCGACGGCGCGCGCGGCAATCATCTCCACTACGGTCAGGCGTTCACGCCGGAGACCGGCTCGGCGGTGACGTTTACCAGCATGATGTTCGAGTGATCGACGAATACAGAGATTAGAGATAGGGATCAAGATAACAACCCGAGCGCGACGGATATTTGTCGGTTTGTGACAACGGTCCAAACAGGCCGCCGTTTTTTTGTAACGACCGATGTAGGATGGAGCGAGGCACCGCGGCGATACCCATCGATCCGAGTGCGTTTCGAAGCCGACATAATGCAAAAGGTAGCGAGGGGGAAACGAGGCTTAATTTCCATCCTTCAGAGCCTGTAGCGCGGCGAAGTGGCCGCACATGCCGTGCACACCGCCGCCGGGCGGGGTCGAGGCCGAGCAGAGGTAAAGCCCAGGCGCGGCGGTTTTGTATAGGCTTATCGTCGGGCGCAAAAACAATTGGCCGAGATTGGCCGCGCCGCCGTTGATATCGCCGCCCACCAGATTGGCATTGTGCCGTTCGAGATCCGCAGGCGTCCTGATGCTGCGCGCAAGCACCCGGTTGCGAAACCCCGGTGCAAACCGCTCGATTTGATTCTCGATCCGCTCCACCATGTTCAGGTTAGAACCATGGGGCACATGACAGTAGCCCCACAGCGTGTGGCCGCCGGCCGGTGCGCGCGTTTCGTCAAAGAGCGATGGCTGGGCGATCAAAACGAAGGGCCGCTCGCTGGGATCGCCGCGCGCCGCGGCGCGCTCCGACGCTGCGACTTCCTCGAGCGTGCCGCCGAGATGCACCGTGGCCGCGCGCGCGCAGTCGGCGGCTTTCCAGGGCACCGGCGCCGACAGCGCCCAATCGATTTTGAATGCAGCCATGCCGTAGCGATAACGCTGCAAGCGTTTGCGAAATCCATTTGGCAACTGGTTGCCGGCCATTGCCAAGAGCTGGCGCGGCGTGACATCGCATAACACCGCGCGCGCTTGCGGCAACTCGCTAAGTGCGGCAATGTGCCGGCCGGTAACAATTTCTACGCCGAGCGCGCGCGCGTAGGTAACCAGCGCATCGGCCAGTCTTTGCGCGCCGCCGCGGACCACCGGCCAGCCGACGGCATGGGCGGCAATTCCCAAAACCAGACCGAACGCCGCCGAACCGAGCGCGTCGAGCGGCAACATGGAGTGGGCCGCCAATCCGGCAAACAAAGCGCGCGCCCGAACGCCGTTGAAATAACTGCGGGCAAAGCTCGCTGCCGGGCGAATACCATGAAGCCCAAAGCGCGCCAGCAATAGCGGGTGACGGGGTAGCCGCGGCGGACCCAACAAATCCACATCCAATCCATCCCAGCGGGCGCAGAAATAATTCATCAGCCGCCGGTAGGCGTCGCCGTCGGTGCCCAGATTGGCCGCGGTCGCATCGATCGAGCGCTCGACGATGACCGCCGTGCCATCGTCGAGGGGATGCGCCAGCGGCGCCGGCGGATGAATCCATTGGAGCCCATGCTGCGCGAGCGGCAGCGTGCGAAAAAACGGCGAGCCGAGGGCAAGCGGATAAACCGCTGAGCAGGTATCGTGAACGTAACCGGGCAGCGTCAGTTCGGCTGAGCGCGCGCCGCCGCCGGGGGTCGCTTCCGCCTCATACACCACCACCGACCGGCCCGCCTGCGCCAACGTGATGGCCGCCGCCAAGCCGTTGGGCCCCGCGCCAACCACCACCGCATCGTAACGATAGGTTTCGGCCATCGGCCCATCTTAGCGCGCGAGCCTGGCGCTGTCCCAAAATCGGCGTGAATTATTTTCACTTTCGTCGCTTCGATTGCCCGCTTGTCGCTGCGTCTTTGGGCGTGGAGTTCGGTTAGCTTGCGTCATTCCTGAGAATGAGTAGTACGGGCTACGGGGTCAGGCCCGTCAATCTTATCAATCTTTTTTAAACAATCTGAGTGAAGCAGCGCCATCCACTTTGTGATCGGATAGTCTGAGCTAAATTCGTGAATAACGCCGCGCGTCTCCGCCGCCCATTACATTCGCATCGGCGAACCTGACCGAAGTCTTTCGCAACAAGTTTCCCGCACGACAACGTTATTTGGAAGCTGCTATCTCAGGATTTGTCAGGCCGGCTGGAGCTTGCGTGTTTGCGCAATTGCGCAAGTACGACATGGCGACTGGCTGATAGATTTCCGCGGACGTCGCGCTAGCCAAACATTTTTGAAATTTGGTTGGTGATTCTGCGGGTCGGGTAACCGAGGATGGTGCGGACGTTGCTGGAATCGTTGTCCTGGAAGACGAAGGCGGCGCCATCGATTCGGTAGCTTCCCTTCCAAGCGACGGCGAAGTTGATGTCGGTATCCTCAATGTGGACAGACAACGCTTCGCCGTCACGGGCAATCGGTGTGGCGAGATGGTCTGCGGGGTTCAACATCCACGCGTCGCCGGATTCGGTGGAAAACAAGAGCAACGGACCGATGGTCACGATCCGACTGTCGCATTGCTCCGCGCGGCGTTGGATGTAACGGACTTCATCGGACAGGCGAAAATCCTTTCCCTGCACCCGTTGTTTTCCTGATCCACGCTTGATTCTGAACCGGCTCATGGTGAGTTCCGGGGACATAATACTAATTTTGGCGTGACCTTCAACGTCTCGTTTTCCTTTTTAGACAATCCTGGCGGAGCGACGCCAACCGCCTCTTGATCGGATCGTACCGCTCGATCGGTGATTCCCGCCGCGCGTTTTTGCGCACAATTACCTTCGCGTCAGAGAAAATGACTGAGGTCTTTCGTAACAAACTCTCTGCCTGGCAGAGATGCTTAGAAGCTGCTATCTCGCGATTCCCAGAGTAAGCTGGAACTTGTCATGTTTGCGCAATTGCGCAAATACGCAACTATCGCCGCGAGGCCCACATTTTTCTTGCTGGATAATCTCGGCAGGGGGACGCCATTCGCTTCTTCGTTGGAGGACGCTGCTCGATCCGTGATTCCCGCCGCGCGTTTCCGCCCGCAACGAACGCGCCCGAGAAGTAGCGTGTCCTCAATGCATATTCATGCCGCCGTCGACGCCGATGGCTTGGCCGGTCATGAAGTCGCTGTCGTCGGAGGCGAGGAAAATCACCGTGCCGACCAAGTCCGCGGGATATTGATCGCGGTGAAAGGCGCTACCGATTCTACGCTGCTGGAGCCCTTTCCGATGGATTTGCAAATTAGAAGTTAGACTTCTATATTGCAAGATATGATCAAGCGCGACTATGGCCCGATGCTTCGCCGCCTGCTGCGCCGTTTCCCGTGTGTGACGCTGTTGGGGCCGCGCCAATGTGGTAAGACGACCTTCATCCGCACGGAATTGCCCGCGTGGACCTACCTGGATCTGGAACGACCTTCCGACGCGGCGCCGCTGGTGGCGGATCCGGAGGCGCGTCTCGAACAGCTCAAGGGTAAGGTCGTCCTCGACGAGGCTCAGCGCGTTCCGGAACTTTTCCCGGTGCTGCGCGGTTTGATCGACCGACAGAGGGCTAAGACGGGTCAGTTCATCATACTTGGTTCCGCTTCGCCAACACTCATACGCCACATTTCGGAATCGCTTGCCGGCCGCACTGCCTTTGTCGACTTGCCGACGTTTCGTTGAGCGAAGTTAAAAACGACCGCCAGGCCACTGCGCTTAAAGCTTTATGGCTGCGTGGTGGGTTTCCTCAAGCGTTTCTGAACCCCAATGACCGCGATCGTGGCGAATGGTTGGAGGCCTACACTCGGTCTTTTATCGAGCGCGACCTGCCCGCACTCGGTATCGACGTCACCGCCGCGCAGATGCGAAAACTCTGGGCCATGCTCGCGCACTGCAACGGCGGAGTGTGGAATGCTTCACAGCTCGCCGCATCCCTCGCCGTGAGTTATCACACCGTGAACCGTTACGTCGATATTCTCGAACAAACGTTTTTGATCCGTAAGCTGCCGCCCTACTTCGCCAATGTTGGCAAGCGGCTGGTCAAGAGTCCCAAAATATATTTTCGCGATACTGGCTTGCTGCATTTTTTTCTTGGCATCTCTTCGCAAGCGATTCTCGACACCCATCCCGCCCGGGGCATGAGCTGGGAAGCTTTTATCATCGATCAAGTGATTTCGATTTGCCAGCGCGAGGAGCCGAATTGCCAACCCTATTTTTGGCGCACGTCGCAGGGACATGAAATCGATCTGGTCATCGATTTGGGAAGTAAGAAGATTCCTATTGAGGTCAAGCTGCATTCGGCGCCGACGGCCCAGGACGCGGCGTCGCTGGTTCAATGTATGCGCGACTTGAAACTTTCTCGCGGCTATTTGGTCCACTCGGGACGTCAACATTATTCTCTGGGCAATGGCATAACGGCGCTCGCGGCCGAAGAGATTTTGACAAATCCACGGTTCTTGTTTGGTTCGTGAGAATGGTGGGTTTCTTAAGATACGATCCCGTCCTGTAGGATGGGTCGAGGCACTGTGTCGAAACCCATCGATCCGAGTGTAGGGGCAATTTATGAATTGCCCCCTACGGTTCGTCCTACGGGATTTTGGAACCTCTATCTCAATTCTCTGTCTCGCGTCTCTATCTTCTCAGTGCATGTTCATGCCGCCGTCGACGCCGATGGCTTGGCCGGTCATGAAGTCGCTGTCGTCGGAGGCGAGAAAGATTACCGTGCCGACCAAATCCGCGGGATATTGATCGCGCTGGATGGCGCGACGCTTTCTGCGGTCGGCGAGTTGCTCCGGACTCGTGACGCCTTCTTGGTTTGGGCTGGAGATGGTCAGGCCGGGCATGATGGAGTTCACGCAGATGTTGTCGCCGCCGACTTCGCGCGCGAGCGCGCGGGTGAAACCGAGGACGCCGGCTTTGGAAGAAACGTAATGTAGGAAGAACGGCGTGCCGGTTTGCGTCGTCCCCGATGAGATATTGATGATCTTGCCTTTTTGTTGCTGCTTCATCACCGGATAGACCGCTTTCACGCACAGGAAAAGTCCTTTGACGTTGACGGCCATCACGCGGTCCCATTCGTCGGTGTCGATCTCCATGAACGCTTTCTTTTTGAGCGCTGAGTAGAGACCGGCGTTGTTGACCAGGATGTCGATGCGGCCATATTCTTTCAACGCCGCCGCGGCCATGGCTTGGGTTTTCTCCGGCGAGGTGACGTCGACGGCCACGGCGATAGCTTCGCCGCCGGCCGCCTTGATATCCGCCGCGACTTTCATCGCTTCCACTTCCTGGATATCGGCGACAACTACTTTCGCGCCTTCTTTAGCCAGGCCATGGGCGTAAGCCTTGCCGATGCCCACGCCGCCGCCGGTGACGATCGCTACTTTATCTTTCAAACGCATGGTGTGCCTCCATAGAATTCATTAAGAATATTTTCCCGCAAAGGCGCAAAGACGCGAAGGTAAGAATAACCAGATTCCGAACTTAGCGTCTTTGCGCCTTTGCGGGAGACAATCTTCAAATCTTCAGTCGGTAAAAATTCACTGGGTTGTCGTGCAGGATCGCTTTCTTGTTCTCATCGCTGATGTCATCCCGTTCGAGAAATTCCGGGATATCGCGCTTGAACATGTCGGGCAGCCGTTCGTGCGGGTAGTCGGACGGCCACATTAAACATTTCGGATTGAATTGCTTGAGCACATGGGTCAGCGCTTTTTCTTCCACTTCGCAGGTCGCCCATATTTGGCCGTTGCGAATCAGCTCGCTGGGTTTTTGCTTCAAGAGCGGCGCTTGCACACGGTAAGGCTTCTCCATTTCTTCGTCCATGCGGTCCATCATGTAGGGCAACCAACCGCAGCCGGCTTCGAGAAAAGCCACCCGGAGTTTGGGAAAGCGCACGAAGACGCCTTCGAAAACCATATGGGTGAACTGAATCAAGATCGCGAAGGGATGTTCGAGCGTGTGGACGTGGAGAAACTTATTGAAAAAGTCGAAACCCATGCCGCGGCTGGGCGCGCCATGGATCGTCAGCGGCATGTCCAATCTTTCCGCCGCTTCGTAGATTGGATCGAAGTCGGTATGGCCGTAACCTTTGTGTAGCCAAGTTACTGCGGGCAAGAGGCCTGCGACATGACCCAAAGCTTTCG
>Ga0137461_1000151_pt1 | contig 15570 bp, 21 predicted proteins | sample EasRivERMGT746_2_FD_104650 | JGI IMG/M metagenome (GOLD analysis project Ga0137461, IMG submission 104650) | Soil microbial communities from meander-bound floodplain in the East River, Colorado, USA - East River MetaG ERMGT746_2 | ecosystem: Environmental > Terrestrial > Soil > Floodplain ... | reverse complement strand
GGGGTTGACTGTCTGGTAGCACATGGTGGTATAGCCTCCACCGTAGCCGAGAGGCCGCACGACCTTAAAGCCGCTCATGTTTTTGTCCGCAAAACCTTGGGCCAAATCCCGCGCTTGGTCCTCGGTTATTTTCTTCTTTGTAACCTGGGGCAGGGGACAAGGCGCACTGGACAAAATTTCATGCGCCCTGGCGCTCGCAGCACGGTGTGACTCACTCGGTGATTGAGCTAAACCCACACCATACAGCGCCAAAATGCCCGCTGCGGTGATCACCGGTTTTACTAATTTGGATCTCTTCATAACGTTTTTCCTCCTTAAAACTTTTTGCTGAACTTTTTTTCTACCTAACTACCTCTAGCGCAACTGTTGTGCCGCACCTTGGCGCTAGCCAAAGTTGATTTTCTCTAAACAATTCGCGAAGTGTCGCGCTGAATCGGCGGGCAGCCACGGCGAAAGCGTCGAGCCCTTCGACCAAACGGTCGGTCTGCCGATTGACGATCTCCACCGTAATAGCGCTTGGTCTCATTTGCCGTTTGCAGGCGATGCTCATTTCGCCGCATACTTTTCCGGGGTCTTTTCAAAGTGCGCCTTACAGGTTGGCGAGCAAAAGTAATAGACCTCTCCTTTATGGGACAGCGTCCCATGGGCGTTTTTTTCATCTACGGTCATGCCGCATACAGGATCTTTTGCCATATGAATTTTCTCCTTTTATAAAGCTAGCAGCGCATGATCGTCATTATTTCATTGTGAAGCTTCAAAAACTCTCCACTCCCATGTCCATAGCTTTTGTTACTTGGCCTTTTTGGTTCCCATCTTCATTCGCTCGGACATCTGCTTCATCATGCCGGACATGTCACCGGTCATCTTGGACATGTTCGCCATCTCCTCCGGTGTCATATTGGCGCTCCCCATCATCTTCCCCATATCGCCCATCATTTCCGAACACTGAGCCATCATTTTTCCCATGCCCTGCATGTCGGCGCTCTTCATCATCCCCTTTTCCTTCAGCATCTTCGCCATTTCCTTGCGCATCTCAGCCATATGCCCCGACATATCTTTCATCTTGTTCATCGTCCCGCCACTTTTCATCGCCTCACCCTTCATGGACATGGCCTCTTTCATTGGCATGTCCTTTTTATCCTGGGCAAGCACGGGCAGAGAGCCGAGCACTCCCGCTAAAATCATCGGTAAAATAAACTTTTGCATGACCACTCCTTTGTTAGCAGCACAGCCATTACTTCAGCCATTTAGTTCTATCCGTTCTACAGCCACTTTTTTTGAGATCTCGTCTTAGCGATGCCCTTAGCCTGCCATCATGGGCACGGACCCATCACCGCACTACTTCATCATCCCACCAGGTCGTTTGACTCGGTCGTTAGGCCGGCTGATCTTCAAGCCGAAAGCCGATTTTAACGGTGACCTGGAATTCCTTGACTTTGTCTTTTTCAACCAGCCCGCGCATTTCCATCACTTCGAACCAGTCGACATGGCGTACTGACTGACAGGCCTTGGCCACGGCATTTTGCGTCGCTTCGCCAAAACTGGTGTCAGAGATGCCGACGATTTCAATTTTCTTGTATGTTCGTTCCATGTGATTTTCCTATTCAGGCTGCTTTTTCATCATCGCGCGGCGACGCGCTTCTCTTCGATGACCTCTTGTCTCGGCTCCCTTATTTCGAGCAGCTCATCGAAGAGCGCCCGGTAGTGCACAACCGCTTTGCGCAGCTCCTCGGTGTCCGCCGACCCACGCTGTTCGCGCACGGCGATGGCCTGCGCCGCTCGGTAATTTGCCACAACGTCGGGGTGATCGACTGAAATGTCACCGGCACGGCGCTCAAAGTCACCCATTGGGTAACCGCGCTTTTCCATCAATTCGCGAACCAACTGTTCAGCCTGGACCACCACGCCCTTAAGGTATCCATCGTTATCTCCGTTTCTGGTTTACCGACTGGTTAATTCTAGAGACAAACTCATTCGAATTTGCTCCCAACGTATTCGCCTCACGTAAAAAATCACGATACGCCGAATCGGCGGGACTGCTGTCTAATAGTGAACGGTGGTCAAAAGATTTGTCGCCCGCGCTCTCAACGCGGATCCGGCAAGAATTGTTTTCCAATTGCGGACCGGCTGGTCGATAGAGAATGGAGTTTGCCGGAATCGCCGATACTGGCCTTATCCGGTTCGCGATGTCGCAGGGAGAGTGACGCGATCCCTGAGGCCCTTAATCTGCCGCCGGCAACGAAATCTTGAACGTCGTCCTAACCGGGCACACATGTGTAGTCGATCGTGCCATTATGCGTTGCAACAATCTGTCGCACTAGCGGATCTGCCCCAAGTAATCGGTGAGTTTGTTTTCTTTAATAACGAAAAAGTGCTCTTCAGTGGTCTCGATCAGTCCGAGATGATGAAACCGCTGTAAAAACAAGCTGACCCTTGGCCGCGTCGTGCCGATCATCTCGGCGAGTTCTTCATGGGTAATCTTCAGCTCGATGCGAATGTTGTGCGGATCTTTCTTGCCCATGGTGCGGCCCAACTGTAACAACGTCTCGCCCAGCCGGTGTTCGCTATCCACGGTCACGAGATTGGCAATGATCTGCTGTTGGTCGGCGATGCGCACGGCGAGGTAGCGCACGAAACCCTCAAACAGCGAGTCGCGGCTTAAACAGGCAATGAACTGGCTGGCAGGTATTTGTTTAAGCGTCGTCGCTTTCATCGCCGTCGCTGTTGATACACGCACGCCCAACCCGGCCAAACAAAGCTCACCGAAAATATCTCCCGCACTGTGGATCGCAAGGAGGCACTCTTTACCTTCGGGCGAGAGCAGCAGCAGTTTGATTTGGCCGCTCTCGATGAAATAGACCGCGCCATCTTGATCACCGGCGTTGTAAACGTTAGCGTGTCTGGCAATTTTGATGGTGCGAGAATTCACGGTCTCGCGCTGCAGCGACTCACGCAGTTGCTGTTTGAAATGGTCGGTTTGCGGAGTTTGTTGAATCGCCATCGTGTCTCCTTTCGAAGCCCACGATGCCTATGACAATAGTCGACTTCCCCTAGGGCTCGGTCGGTCACTCAATGTTGGGGCGCGAAACCTCGGTGGTTGCCGCGCACCAAAATAGTATCTCGTGGCCGGCGCTTTGTCCAGAGGGCGTGATGCCCAAAAGCTTGAGCTTTTCCCGGATGGAGCAAAGTACCGCGAAACGAAACCGCACAGATAAAAAAGTGGTGTCGAGTTTCACCAGTCAGCAGGAAAGGAGCGCCTTCGACGATGGAGCGATTAACATCTGAACGGCTCAAGCAGGAGCAAGAAAAGACCCTAGCCGCGCCCCGGATGCGCTATGGTTTACTCGCTCGCCTGCTTTTCGATTCCATGGATCTCCTCTACGGACGTAAGAAAACCCTTGCCAAATTTAGAGTGTTGGAGATTATTGCCCGGATGCCTTACCAGGCCTGGGAGAACGTCGCCTATATCGCGATTACCCATGCTCATGCCGATCCTGATTTCGCCCGGCGTATCTTCGAATGGGTCCGAGAGAGCCGGTCTCAACAAGACAACGAGCAGTGGCATCTGCTGATCCTAGAAGAACTCAAGAACAAGAGCGGGGTCCGTGAACGCTTTTTCTATCGATCGCTGATGCCGCGGGCGATCGCTTTTTTGTACTACAAAGTTTCCTGGCTTCTTTATGTGATTCGGCCCAAGTGGAGCTATCTGCTGAATGCTCACTTCGAAGATCACGCCGAGCACGAATATATGAAGTACGTTGAGGAGAATCCCGCCCTCGAACAGGTGCCCTTCGAGAGCGCGTTCGGATCGGACTATGGAAGTTTCGCTTCCCTCGCCGATCTCTTTCGCCAGATCGGCTATGACGAACGGGTGCATAAGCTCGAAAGCTTAGCTCGGCTCGATAGCGCGCGCTTCCAATAGCGTAAACCGAGGGATATCGCCGAACGGGCTATTGCAGTCTTGGCAAAGCGGCGAGCAGCGTCGAGACCAGCTGGAGATTACGACAGTGTGTGGTGCGGAATTTCAGAAGAAGAAGTGAGTGCGGTCTTGAGTCGCACCTTTTCCGCTTCGAGTTCGACGACCCGCTGTTCCAGATCGGCGACCGTATGTTTGGCTTTTTTCATCGCGCGATCTTTTCCGTAGATGGTCAGCGTTGAGGACACCGACCGAGCAAAATAGAGAATCCATGCGACGAAGAGCCCGACAAACAACGACCCCACGATCACCAGGTACAAGGGCACATCATTCCAGACATATTCATTGAGCCGGATCGTCACGGGGCTAATGTTTTGCATTCCAAAGTAAGCGATCGCGATCCCGGAAATAACTGCAACAAGTAATACCAACATATCATTACAACCTGCTTTCTTATGCGCCAGCTGTACTCTGATGTTGATTCACCAGAGTCTATCGATGGTCATCCTGCGCTCACTCGCCAGGTGTTGCTGTCCAATACTGAACCATACCGAAAACATTTATTGACAAGCCCGCTCGCTGGCGCAGATGTTTTTGCTTTCGGCCTCCCGCGCGGGAGCGTGCTGTCGATTTCAACTGTTTTTCTGGTTCCATGCGGCGAAATACCATACGACGGGTTGGAAACTCTCTAATCATTGCTAGCCCAGATTATTCGTGGCGCAACAGCGATCGAGGCGAAACCCTTCCGGAGCGAAGGCAATGCGGCTCTGCCTTGAAGTGGCGAGCGAAGCGAGCTGCTGTGAAATTACCTGTGAAAAGGTCAAACATCTTGCCGAGCACCACGCATGACGATGAAACATTTGGCGCTGATGCCTTCGCTCCTACAGGGTTCCACCTCGATCGACACTCTGTAGTTCACTCTCCTGGTGGGATGAATAATCCGGGCTAGCTTCAAGTTTTTCCCTGCTTCTCGAAAGACCGTAAAGTGTTTACGATCTCACGGCTCAGATCGCCGAGTGTCTCACTCAACGCCTTGACGAAATCTTCGCTGGATACGGATCCGGCGCGCCTAGTCAATTGCGATCGTTGGCCAATTAGAATTTTCTTGTTTCTGTCGATCACGCTCCAGCGCGCCGTCAGCCAAGCCTCCTGATTGCTGTTGGCCTCGAATTGGAGCACCTCGATTTTCACCTGATAATCCGGCGCGTCGTTACTCTGCCAGGGGAATTGGATCATTTGCGCGGGGTTGAGAAGATGCGAAATATTCTGCCCTAAAACGCGACTGAAACTTTCGGCCAGCGGCGCCGCCCAACGGTCAGTCTCGGAATAGCTCAACCGATTCATCGAAGTGCGTGTGGCGATCTGTTGGCGGTCGAGGTAACCGGGTAATTCAATGGGGCCAAGGCCCACGGAAAAATTCGTTTTGATGCCGGCTGTGGTTTTATCTGCCGCCAAGTCCACTTCGGGAAGGGTGCTTAGGATGTAGAAACTTGACGGATCGGCTTTCGGGGCAAAGCTGGCACAACCGCCAAACCAAACCCACGCAGCGAAGATCGCTAGAACCTGTTTTATCCCGCCGCTCATGGTTTCTTCTCGCTTATCGGCTTACCGAACAACAGTGAACTGGGATTCCGTTCCAGATAATCGGCCATCAACCGGAGCGAGCGTGCCGCCCCGGAAAGTTCTTTCAAAGCCTTGGTCAATTCATAAGCGGTCGGCGAGTTCGGGTCGACGAAGCCGTCCACGTTTGCCACGGTGACCTGGATCTGCTTGAGCGCGTCACGAACGCCGGTCAGCGTCTCTTTCAAATCTGCCGAAAGCGTAGCCACGCTGCGATCGAGACTTCCGGCAACTTTTTGCACGCCGTCCGCGGCTTGACTCATTTTCAGCACGGTTTGATCAAGAGACTTGATAGCCGCATGCAACTCCGGCTTATTGACTAGACGATTGACCCCGGCAAAGGCTTCCTTCAAGTCTTGGTTTTTCGTAAATCCGTCGATATTTTTAACTGCGCCAGTAACCGAGGTCAGCAGCTCTTTGAAGTCAATGTCATCGAGCTTGGTGAGCAGCTTGCCGACGATATCCTGCACTTTTTGCAGCGTCGTCGTGACGGTCGGGATTTCTTGGTAGCGGGAGCCCGGCGGCTGAACGAACTTTGCCGGGCTATCTGGAACAAGATCCAGCGCGACGAACAGCACTCCGGTAACGATACTTTCGCTCTGCAATTGCCCGCGCAGACCTCGGTCAATTGCTGCTTTGAGCCCGGCCGGGTCTGCCAGACTACCGCCGACTCCTCTGCTGCCGCTGATCTTGTTGGCCTCGAGTTTGATAATTACCGGAATTCGGTTGATCTCCGCACCCTCATCGAGTTGCAGTAGGATATTAGTAATGGAGCCGATTTCGACGCCCTTGTACTTCACCGGAGCGCCTTCCCTTAGGCCGCTTACCGAGCCTTCGAAGTAGAGCACAAACTCGTAGGTTTTGCGGAACAGCCGCCCCGAGCCGAGGATCGTAATCGCGCCAACAACCAAAATGACGGCGCCGATCACGAAGGCGCCGATGAGCGTGGGATTGGCTTTTTTACTCACCGGGCCGCCTTTCGCCGCGGGTGAGAAATTCTTGCACCTTGGCGTTCTGACTGTGAGCGAGCAGCTCCTTAGGGTCGCCGCTGGCAATCGCGCTCTTGCTTTCAGAATCGAGAAAAATACCGTTATTACCGATGGCGAAAATACTCGGCAGCTCGTGGGTGACCGCAACCACCGTCGCGCCCAGGGTATCGCGCACTGCCAAGATCAAATCGTCGAGCCGGCGCGAATTGATGGGATCGAGCCCTGCCGAAGGTTCATCGAAGAAAAGCACCTCGGGGTCGAGCGCGATGGCGCGAGCCAATCCCAGGCGCTTGCGCATTCCGCCGCTGATCTGAGACGGGTAAAAGTCCTCAAAGCCGTTAAGGCCGACCAGCGCGAGCTTGAAAGCGGCGATCTCACGGATCTCGACTGGGCCGAGATCGGTGTATTCTTCGAGTGGCAGCGCGACGTTTTCGGCGAGAGTCATGGAACTCCAAAGACCGCCGCTCTGATACAGGACGCCGAAGCGGCGAAAAAAACTCCGCCGCTCCTCGGCATTGGAACGGGTAAAATTTGCTTTATCGTAGAAAATTTCTCCCTCGGTCGGTTCGATGAGACCGATCATGTTGCGCAGCAACGTGCTCTTGCCACAGCCGCTGGCGCCCATGATGATAAACACGTCTCCGCGCTTGACCGTAAAGTTGAGATCGCGCATCAAGACGACGGGGCCGTAGGCCAGGGTAAGATTGCGCACGGTAATTTGCGCTTCGGCTTCGATCTCGTTTGCACTTTCACCGTTCATGTCAAATCCCAATGATATAAAAGATCACGGACAAGGCGCCGCAAGCCGTGACGATAAAAACGATGCTCGTGACCACGGCGGAAGTTGCGGCCTCGCCAACCGCCGCAGCACTGCCACCGCACTGCATGCCGCGCAGGCATCCCGAAAGAGCGATCAGGACGCCGTAAATCACTCCTTTGAAGACGCCGCCGAACAGCGCCGTTAAGGTGATCGCATGAACGGTCTGGTGGTAGTAAGTGGTCCACGAAAGGTCGAGCATCCACAGGCCCACCGCAGCGCCGCCCAGGATTCCCATCAGGTCAGAGTACAGACTCAACAAAGGCATCATCAGGCAAAGCGCGATCATGCGCGGCAGCACCAAATATTCCAGCGGTGAAAATCCCAGCGTGATCAACGCGTCGATTTCCTGAGTCACCTTCATGGTGCCGAGCTGTGCAGCGAAGGCGGCGCCGGTGCGGCCTGCCATGATGATCCCGGTCATCATCGCGCCCATGTCGCGAACCACGGCGATCCCGACGAGGTCCGCCACATAGATCTGGGCGCCGAATTGCTGGAGCTGAATAGCGCCCACGAATGCCATGATCACACCCACTAAAAAACTAATGAGCGTGACGATGGGCAGAGCTTGGGCGCCGCATTCTTGGACAATAAGAAACAGATCGGCGGTCCGGTAGCGCGCGCGCATCTTGACCAGTTTGACGAACGTCAAAGTCACTTCGCCGAGAAAGCTCACCATCTCTGACAACGAGATGTAAGAACCCGTCGTGGTGCTACCGACCCGGGCCAAAAAGGACGGCCGATCCGTCGGCTGTTTGGCTCCTTCTTGCTCCGGCGCGATCTCAGCGAGTTCGAGCAGACGCCGAATCCCGTCCGGCAATCCCTCGCGCTCGGTGATGATATTCCGTTGGCTGCAGAGCTCCGTCACTTTGGTCAAAAAAATCAGGATGCTGCTATCCCAAGATGTGAGAGCTTTGGCATCGAAGCGAACGCAGCGAATATGGGAAGTCTCGAGTGCTTTTTGCACCGGGCTGACAGAGGCAGCGTTTTTTTGCAGTCGCCAGGCGCCGGAGAGTTGCACGACGAGCGTGGCCTCGCCCACAGTTTCGAGCGAAACTCCTGGCGCACCGTCGCTTTGAGTCAGTACTTCCATCATCGATAATAAATTAAACGGCAGCGTGCTCGACCCTGACAGGTAAATGCCGTTAGGGTTGGGCGTTCTCGGTTAGCTGACTCGTGAAAAAATGCCGTACATGCCCCGTTAGCCCTGTCAGATAGAAAGAAGACGCTCAAAAAAAGCGCGATATCGGGTGAACCCTACGCGCAGCTCCTCAGTGGAAACTTTCTCCGACGCTTCCCACTGTTATTCGAGGTTTTTTCGCTGCTCCGAAAAGTTTTGCGCCAAACTCTGCATCAACTGCGCCACCAGTTGGTCCGCCTGTTCTACGGCCGAGCGCGGCTCGTCAACGAAACCGGTCTGAATATCGCGCCATCGATTGCGAAAATCCCAGTCTACACCATCAGCGAAAAGCGGTTCAAGTTTAGGGGTAACGTCGCCATTGCCGTGTCCCGCCTCTACGAATTCTTTGGCATCGGGCTTCGCCGTGCCGGCGATGTCATCCGTGTGAAGCGTTTCTTCTCCATGAGCGGTAAGGTCGTCCCCGGCAATCACGTCTTTATTTATCGATATCGTCATAACCATAGTCCTCCTCGACTGCGCTTTGTCAATCCGCGACAGTGAAATCCCGCTGCGGTTCGGCTCGCAGCTTGCGGTTTTTCCACGCGCGATCCAATTTGAGACAGGTTTGAAAAAATAGTCTTTCGGGAGGCTCCGGGTTACCGTATTCCGAGATAGCCGGCAACGAAAAGCACGACCACAATAACGCCAACTATATAGAAAACATTGTTCATGTCGGTTTCTCCTTTCTTCGCATGATCGGTTACCGTTGAGCCGGATGCTCATAACACTACTTAGAGAAAGGGCAGGGGACAGGCAGCGCTTGTTGGCTTACTGTCCGATGAAAGATATTGGGATCTCAAGTTCGGTGATATTATTCGCGTTGGGGTACTGCATCTCGATCCTTGATGGTACGTAGCCACAGTTTATGCAATAAAACTCAGGCACAATATATTTTTGGCAACGCGGACAATTCATGGTTTTATTCCGTTTTTTTCTATATTTTACTCTTTACCCTATGGAGCGCGGACTGCTCGACCAAGTGCGGCCTTTTAATTGGCCTTTTCTATTGTCCTTGAGCCAATTTCCAAACTTGAGGCTCTGCTGCCGCACGAAATCTGAATTTTTATCTTCTGGCCACGCTAGGCATATTCGCATCGCCGTTCATTTCCAAAGTCGGCTCCACCGATGCCTCACGCGCCGCCATAACACTCAACTGTCCGACTTGTTTATTATAGGTCTTAATTAGCCAGACCTTACCGGTAAAACGATTTATTTTATAAGCGGTATCGACCGGTCCGTTCGGTGCAGTAACCGTGTAGATTCCACCGATAAACAAAGCAACGATTAACACCAGAACCGCTGCGCCCGCTGCCCAGAAAATCTTTGCTAACTTAGTCTTATCGTGCACGTCGTAATTCCCCTTTCATACTGATGATCGACTGTAAGTTTTAGTATTCTCGGCGTTGTTGTCTTAACCGGTCGATTTCATTTTGCTGACGATTTGTTTCAATCTGGTTTTGCCGGATCTCCTCGTCTTGCCTATAGTTCTGGTTTTGTTGGCCCTGCATTTGGTCACCGATTAAAGCACCCGCGCCCAGCCCCAAACCACCGCCTATCGCTGCGCCAGCGCCTGGGTGGCCAACTGCGGCACCAATGAGTCCACCCGCAACGGCACCCCCAACAGCACCGATCCCGGCGCCCTTCTCACGGGTCGTTATTGGCCCTCCCGCGCAACCGGCGATCATCAGCGTGGCGGCGAGTAATACCATCGGCGATTTATTTCTTAATGATTGAACCATTTTTATTTCTCCTAGTTGCTGTTTGCTAATTTTATTTCTTTCACTAGTTATGTAGAGCACATTCTGTGCCACAGCCTGCCACGACAGAAAGCTGTGTTTTCCGATAGCTTACTGGTGCGTCATGATGAACGTCGTGAGAAAGCTCGGCACAATCGTCGAGCCTTTCGACCAAGAGGACGGACTGGACTTAAGCGAGCGGCAGTCTAAAACTAATTTTGTTCGAACTCGGCTGACTTCACCGGGCATGGGAAAGAAAGTCGCATCGCGAAACGCCAAAGCAACGCGGAGAAAAGTTTTTAATCTGCAATCGCAAAAACGCTCTTAAACCTCGGCGCGTGGTGGTCGTAGGCTCTGCGCAGCCACTCTAAGCGATCTGCGCGAGGTAACCGGTGAGTTTGTTTTCCTTGATGATGAGAAAATGATCTTTATTCGTCTCGATCAACCCAAGGTTACGAAATCTCTGCATGAAGAAGCTGATCCTCGGTCGCGTCGTGCCGACCATCTCGGACAATTCTTCATGGGAAATCTTCAGCTCGATGCGAATGCTGCGCGGGTCCTTCTTGCCCATGGTGCGAGCCAATTGCAACAGCGTCTGACCCAGCCGCTGCTCGCTATCCACCGTCACTAAATTGCCGATGACCTGCTGTTGGTCGGCAATGCGCACCGCTAGATAGCGCACGAATCCCTCAGACAACGCGTCGCGGCTTAGGCGCGCGAAGAACTGAGCACAGGGTATTTGTTTTAACTTCGTTTCTTTCATCGCCACCGCGGTTTCGTGACGCGCACCTATCCCGGACAGACACAGCTCACCGAAGATATCTCCCGCGCTATGGATGGCGAGCAGACATTCTTTACCTTCGGGCGAGAGCAGAAGCAGTTTGATCTGGCCGGTCTCAATGAAATAGACCATCTCGTCCTGGTCGCCGCAGGTGTAAATATTCGCATGTCGCGGGATCGTCACAGCGCGAGAGTTCAGTGTCTCGCGCTGCAACGAATCGCGCATTTGCAGTTTGAACCGTTCCGCTTGGGGAGTCTGTTGAATCATGGCGATGCTCGCTAATTATTGCGCTGAGCCCAATCTCCGGCGCTCTTTTCCAGGCGGATCACATGCGTATGGGGATTACCTCGAGAGTCCGTCTCCATTTGCATGGCGACGTTGTCGCCGAATCGCAATTGGCTGACCGGATAGACCCGCCCCAGATACATCACCCGGGTCTCCGCGCTATAACTAACCATCCCGGGATGACCCGGAGCAGGTCGAAGAAAAATCTCGTTGGCCCCCGTATTGACCCGTTCCACCGTCCCCAGGATCTCGTTTTGGACCGGTTGAATGGCCCTGGGGGCAAGCGTATCTCTTCCCACCAGGGCGATATTGTTGCCGGCGCAGCCAACCGTTGCAGTCAAAGTCAGACCCAGAGAGAACGCCAGTACCGCACGATTGCTCAGATTCATAACAGCTCCTAGTAAACGATTGAGCTTTTCTCTATCTGCGACTTGCGGCTAAGGTATTCGGCGCGCGAAATTCTCTCGGCTTTGTAGTCAGATTCCACCTGTTCCATCTTGCTATGGGCGTTGATTTCGTAGCCTGCGCTTGTGCCCAGGGCTCCGACCGCCGCGCCGCCCAGGAATGCACAGCCGCTTTGACTGAGACCGATCAAAAGTGCCACCGCCAAAAATATTTTTTTCATTTCATCCTCCGTGATTTGGACTGGGCAGTGGGATTAAATCAGGCTTACTGAAAAAATTTCCAACAAGCTCAGGAATGAAACCCGACGCCTTAAATTGCTTTAACCTTCAGCCGAGGATTGCGACCCGTTTAGAGCCGGCCGGTCAAGAGCAGAACGATAACCACCAGCAAAAGCGCACCGGCGAAACCCGAGGGCCTAAAGCCATACGAATGATAACCCCAGTTCGGCAAACCTCCCACCAGAAGCAGAACTAATACGATCAACAGTATCAGGCTCATATTCGGTTACCTTCTTTCATTTCATTTTCTGATTGACTCTAAGTGCAGCTTACGTGCCAGTTCTCGTGGTCCCGAATAGATGGCATTTCGCTAGGGATTCTTTAGCGCGCTGAAGAAAAAGGGCGGGACGATTCGGTGAATCGGTCGATACTATCGACCAAAATGTCGAGAAGACTAAAAACGGCGCCGGTTAAATCGGGTAATGTCCCGAAATTGCGTCAGATGTTTAGATATCAATGTGGGCCGTTTAAATTAAGCTAATTCAAACGCGCTGAAGATTTTTTAGCGACGGTCTGATAAAAGGAGGCGAGGCGGTCGGGCCTACTTGGAAGGAATTGTCTCGGACATTAACCGATTGAATTGGCTAAGGAGCGTTCGGTGAAACGAAAAATTGGGGCGATTTATTGTTCGATCTTGGTTGCCTTATTCGCTGTCAGCGTCGCTAACGCGCAAACTCGCAAGGTGCGCGTGGCCATGCCTGGCTACACGATTGCCGGGCTGTCTTTTCTGACCGCGAAGATCAACGGTTATTACGCTGGCGAAGGATTGGATGTTGAACTGATCGCCATGCGCGCGCCGACGGCGAATTTGGCCGTGCTCAGCGGCAGCGTCGAGTTTTCCACCGTGCCGCTGTTGGGATTGACGATGGCGCTGCGCGGCGGGGCGTTAAAAGTCTTGCTGGTTCACTTTGACAAGCCGCAACATGTGTTGTTTGCCAAGAGCGAGTTGCAAAACACTCGAGCCCTGCGCGGCAAGAAGATCGCGGTGGCCGGGCCGGGCGTGATCGACGATATATTGTTGCGCGAGCATTTGGCGACCAACGGCATCGACGCGGGCCGGGATGTGACGATACTCAGCATGGGTGCGGCGGATACCCGCGTCACCGGCTTGATTAGCGGGGCCGTGGATGCGGCGATGCTCATCGCGCCGTTCACATTCACGGCAAAGGACGCCAGCTTTCGCGAGCTGGTGGTGTTCAAGGATCAGGGCTTTCTGTTGCCGAGCGGCGGTATCGTTGCCAGGGATGAGACACTGCGGACCGATGCGGCGTTAGCGGAGCGCTTCGTGCGCGCGTCGGTAATGGGATTCATCCATTCGCGCGACAACCGTACTGGGGCGATTAAAGTTTTGTCCAAGAGTCTCAAGGTCGATGAGCCGATCGCCGCGAAAATCTACGACGCATCGAGGCCGACGATGACTGCTGACGGCGAATTGAGCGACGATGCCCAGAAAAGAATGGCGGCGTTCGTCGCCAAGACTGCCGCTCTCAAAGAAGTCGCGCCGCTGGAAAAGGTTTTCGATTTTTCATTTATCCGCAAAGCCCATGCGGCGCTGCACGCGAAAGGATGGCAGCCCGGGTCGTGAATTGACAACAGCTTGCTGCCGGCACTAGAGTCCTAGCAGGTTGCTGAAAAACCCTCTCGGAGTCCTTCGACCAGGCTCAGGACGAACGGAGGGGCTTTGATAACACTGATGCTTTTCCGTTCATGCTGAGGCTCTCGAAGCATTCCGAACCTTTTTTCAGCAACCTGGAGGCGAGAGTCATTTATGCAACTGACACTGGCATTTCATCCGATCACGGCGATTGGTTTCGGCGCGCAGACTCGCTTGGACGGGACTACGTTGCTGGTCAATCAAGACGAGCTGCGCCGGTTGATGCTTGAAGACGCGGCGATTGAAGCGGTCGACTTCGCGATCGCCGAGCCCGGCGAAAGTCTGCGCGCGGGGCCGCTGTTCGATATCGTCGAGCCGCGCGCCAAGGCGCCGGGCGGCAGTCCCGACTGGCCGGGCATTCTCGGCGCGCCGCTGACGGCGGGCAGCGGCGTGACGCATGTGCTCGCCGGCGCGGCGGTGACGATGCTGCGCGAAGATTCATCCGGCGATTCGCGCGGCGCGACGGGTTACGTTTTGGAAATGAGCGGCGAGGCCGCGGCGGGTTCGCGCTACGGCGCGCTCAATCATTTGATCGTCGTGCCGCACACCGAGGCAAAATTGCCGGCGGCTGTGCGGCAGAAGAGCTATCGCTTGGCGCAACTGAAAGTAGCGGTGCGCTTGGCGCGTGCGGCTTTCGATTCAGCGCCGGCGCGCAGCGAGGTGCTCGACATTTCCGCCGGTGAAAATCGTTCCGGCCTGCCCCGGGTTGCCTACATCGGACAGATTTTTTCGCGGCAGAGAAAACCCGAAGCTGAAGAACATATTCTTTACGGCGCGGACACCGACGGCATGTTGCCGACGCTGCTCCATCCCAACGAATGGCTCGACGGCGCGTTGGCGCCGTCCTATCACGCGTCGTTGGGCGGCGCTGAAACTTATTTTTACCAGAATCATCCGGTGATCATGGAATTATACCGGCGCCATCGGGCGGGCGAGTTGAATTTCGCCGGCACCGTGGCGACCATCGCGTCGGCGAATAATTTTGACCGGGAGCGCAATTGCCGCTTCGCGGCCAATATGACCAAGTGGGCGTTGCGCGCCGACGCCGCGGTGCTGACCAAATTTGGCGGCGGCGTGCCGCATACCGATTTGTCCGAGACCGCCAGGTTGTTGGAAATCATGGGCGTGAAAACCGCCGTGCAGGTGACCGACCAGGCGCGCGATCAACGCGTTGAGTCGGCGCTGCTGTTTAATTTTCCCGAAGTCGACGCCATCGTCTGCATCGGCGGCAACGGCACGCATTGGAAGCTGCCGCAGGTCGAGCGCGTGATCGCCGCCAACAGCGGCTTGGCGGAGTTGCTCGCCGGACCCTTCGAGATCGAATCGCTCAACGTCGTCGGCGTCGCCAATCAACAGGGAGCGTCTCGATTGAGGTCGATGGTTTATTAAGAAGGCAATAGCAACAGTAAAAAATTTGATTGCCGTCTGCGGCGCCGCTTTTCGGTTGGGGGAACTCCATGCACAAAAAAATCACTCGGCGAGCTTTTTGCTCCATGCTCTTGGCTCTTCCCTTTCCAGCTCGGGCGCAGCAGCCGGCGAGAATTCCCCGGATAGGAATTCTGCCCGCGTCCTCCGCGTCCAGCCTTTCGGCCCGGGTCGAAGCATTTCGCCGACGGCTGCGCGAGCTTGGGTATGTCGAAGGAAAAAACATTGTCATTGAGTACCGGTATGCGGAAGGGAAACTCGAACGGCTGCCTGACCTTGCAGCCGAACTGGTCCGTCTCAAAGTAGATGTCATCGTAACCGGCGGCCCGGGTATTTTAGCTTCTAAGAAGGCGAGCGCGGTAATTCCCATCGTATTCGCCCTTGCTGTCGATCCTGTAGGAGATGGACTTGTTTCCAGTCTGGCACGACCAGGCGGGAATATCACCGGACTTAGCCTCATGGCGCCAGAACTAGATGGCAAACG
>Ga0137461_1000150_pt1 | contig 15595 bp, 12 predicted proteins | sample EasRivERMGT746_2_FD_104650 | JGI IMG/M metagenome (GOLD analysis project Ga0137461, IMG submission 104650) | Soil microbial communities from meander-bound floodplain in the East River, Colorado, USA - East River MetaG ERMGT746_2 | ecosystem: Environmental > Terrestrial > Soil > Floodplain ... | reverse complement strand
TGGGGCGCGATTTTCATACTTTCAATGTTTGCTTTCGCGACGATCCAAGCTGCAAAGTCATGGCGTTTACCGCCGCGCAGATTCCCGGCATCGCCGGACGGCGCTATCCAGCCAATCTCGCCGGCGCCGAATATCCCAACGGCATCCCGATTTACCCGGAAGACGATTTAGAAAAGCTGCTGCGCGACTTGCGCATCCAACTGGTCATATTCGCCTACAGCGATTTATCTCACGTCTCTCTCATGCACGTCGCATCCCGCGTCTTGGCGTCGGGCGCTGACTTCCGTTTGATCGGCCCGGAGCGCAGTTCGCTGTCCGCATCGCACCCGGTGATTTCGGTCTGCGCCGTGCGCACCGGTTGTGGCAAGGACTCGGTGGTTCGACGGCTCGCGGCAATTTTGAAAGCGCGCGATCTCAACCCCGTAGTCGTGCGCCATCCGATGCCCTACGGCGATCTGACCCAGCAAGCGGTGCAACGCTTCGCCACCGTCGAAGATTGCGACCGGCACAACTGCACCATCGAAGAGCGGGAAGAATACGAACAGCATATAAAAGAAAATGTTGTCGTCTACGCCGGCGTCGATTACGCGCGTATTCTGGCAGCGGCGGAGAAAGAAGCTGACGTGATTATCTGGGATGGCGGCAACAACGACTGGCCGTTTATTAAATCCAATTTAGAAATCGTCCTGCTCGATCCGCACCGCGCCGGCCATGAACTACTTTACCATCCCGGCGAGACCAATTTTCGCCGCGCCCAGGTGCTGATCGTGAATAAAATGGACTCCGCGCCGGTGACCGGCGTGCAGCAAATCATGGCTAACATTGCCGCCGTCAATCCCAATGCCATCGTAGTCCAGGCGCGCTCGACGGTTAGCGTCGATCGGCCCGAGTTGATTGATGGCAAACGAGTCCTGGTGATCGAAGATGGACCGACGTTAACTCACGGTGAAATGGCTTATGGATCGGGAATCATCGCCGCCCATCGCTACGGCGCCGCGGAAATCGTCGACGCCCGTGCCTGCGCCAAAGGAAGTCTGATCGACATTTATGCGCGCAATTCTTGGATCAGCCGGGCGTTGCCGGCGATGGGATATTCGCCGGCGCAGCTCGAAGATTTGCGGGCGACCATAGAAGCGGCGGACTGCGATTCGATTATCGTTGCCACTCCCATCGATCTCGCTCGGCTCATTCAAATGCCCAAGCCTTATTGCCGCGTCCGTTACGACCTCGAAGAGATCGGCCATCCCGGTCTTACCGAGATACTCTCGACTTTCCTGCAAGCACGGGCCAGCCGTCTGAAGAAGTAATTGGCGATGGACAGCATCCCAACCAGTCAATCGGTACCGGGAGTTCCCACAGGACTATCCTCGGCCGAAGCGGAGATGAGACTCAAATCCGAGGGCTATAACGAGCTACCCTCCGCTAAGCAACGCTCGACCCTCGCCATCGCTCTTGGCATCGCCCGCGAACCGATGTTTCTCCTGCTAATCGTCAGCGTAACGATTTATCTCTCGCTGGGGGATTTGCGCGAGGCGATGATTCTCGCGCTCTCGCTGTTTGTAATCCTCGGCATCACGATTTTTCAGGAAAGAAAAACCGAGCGGGCACTGGAAGCGCTGCGCGATTTATCCAGTCCGCGCGCGCTGGTGATTCGCGACGGCGTCGAGCAGCGCATCGCCGGCCGCGAAGTGGTGCGCGGCGATATTTTGCTTCTCACCGAAGGCGATCGTGTGCCGGCCGACGCGACGATCCTGTCGTGCAACGACCTGATGGTCGACGAATCGCTGCTCACCGGCGAATCCGTGCCGGTGCGCAAAACGGCGTGGAACGAAGTCGAGTCCATGACACGTCCCGGCGGCGATGATCTGCCTTTTATCTACTCGGGCACGATGCTCGTGCAAGGACGCGGCGTCGCTCATGTAACCGCAACGGGATGGCGCACTGAGTTCGGCAAGATCGGTAAAGCCTTGCAGTCAGTCGAAGTAGACGAAACGTTTCTGCAAAAAAAATCCGCGCGCATGATTCAGACCTTTGCCGCCGTCGGCTTGTCGCTCTGCTGCTTGGCCGTGGTGCTCTATGGCGTCACCCGCGGCAACTGGATCAACGGCTTTCTCGTCGGCGTCGCGCTTGCCATGTCTTTGTTGCCGGAAGAGATTCCCGTCGTCTTAACCGTCTTCCTCGCTCTCGGCGCTTGGCGCATGTCGCAGAAAAATGTCCTCACCCGGCGCATGCCGGCGATCGAATCCCTGGGCGCCGCCACGGTTCTGTGTGTCGACAAGACGGGCACGCTGACTTTGAATCGGATGTCGGTCAGTCGGCTATTTGCCAGCGGCGAATTCCTCGACGTAGACGGGACCGATCACAAAGCTTTGCCGCAAAAGTTTCATGCCCTCGCTCGCTTTGCTGTGCTGGCCAGCGAGACCGATCCATTCGATCCGATGGAAAAAGCATTCAAGGATCTCGGCGATCGCTACCTCGATCATAGCGCGCGATTTGCCAATTGGCTGCTGGCTCATGAATACTCGCTCTCGCCCGAGCTGCTCGCCCTGTCCCATGTTTGGAAGTCTACCGTCGACGGCGAGTACATCATCGCGACCAAAGGCGCGCCGGAAGCGGTTGCCGACTTATGTCACTTCGATGCCGATCGACTGCGCGAGCTGGAGCGTCACGTCGATTCGATGGCGGCGGACGGGTTGCGGGTTCTTGCCGTCGCCAAAGCGGCGTTTGTCAGTGACGCGTGGCCGGTGAGTCAACATGACTTCGATTTCACTTTTCTCGGTCTCATCGGCCTCGCCGATCCCGTGCGCCCGGAAGTTCCCACGGCGATCGAGGAATGCGCCCAAGCCGGCGTGAAAGTCGTCATGATCACCGGCGACTATCCGTCCACCGCCGCGGCCATCGGCCGCAGGATCGGTCTGCCGGCGGAAAGTAAAATCATGACCGGCGCGGAGATCGAACACATGCAAGAGAGCGATTTGCGCCGCCGCATCGCCGACACGGCGATCTTCGCCCGCGTCCTGCCGGAACAGAAACTCGCTCTCGTCGACGCGTTCAAAGCCAACGGCGAAGTCGTCGCCATGACCGGCGACGGCGTCAACGACGCGCCGGCGCTCAAAGCCGCGCACATTGGCATCGCCATGGGCGGGCGCGGCACCGACGTGGCACGCGAAGCCGCGTCGCTGGTACTGCTCGATGATAATTTCGCCACCATCGTCGAAGCGATCCGTTCGGGCCGGCGCATTTTTGATAATTTGCAGAAAGCCATGGCGTTCATATTTTCCATCCACGTGCCGATCGCCGGCCTGGCGCTCGTGCCGCTGATTTTCGACTGGCCGCTCATCTTGACGCCGGTGCACATCGTCTTTCTCGCACTGATCATCGATCCCGCCTGTTCGATCGCCTTCGAGGCCGAACCAGCGGAAAGCAATCTCATGGACCGGGCGCCACGCGATCCCACAGCGCCGCTGTTCGGTGCCCGCGATATCGTCATCAGTCTGCTCCAAGGCGGCGTGGTCTTACTGACCGTGCTTTCCGTCTTTGGCATAGCGCTTTACCAAGGCTACGGCGATACCGAGGCCCGCGCGCTCACGTTCGCGACGCTGATCGTCGGAGCGGTGAGTCTAATCTTCGTGAACCGTTCCTGGTCGCGCGACGTCTTTCACGCGCTACACTCGCGCAATGACGCTTTTTGGTGGGTCGTCGGTGGCGCGTACGGTTTTCTTGCCGCGGTGATTTACGTTCCGATGTTGCGCGATGTTTTTCGTTTTGCCCCGCTGCAGCCAGCGGAGTTAGCGATAGCCATCGCTGCGGGCACAGTGAGTTTTTTTCTCATCGAACTGATCAAGCCCAAACGCTGATATATTCTAAGTTAACCCCGCCTCTTGAGGCGGGCAAAAAATTATGGGGTTTCCAAAGGGGGCGAGCATCCCCTTTGGTCAAGGCCGGGGTTAATACCCCGGCCGCGAAGTGGCTTCGTTTATTATGCTCGCCTTTTCTTGCCTCGTTGCGATCCTAACACATCTTCGATCCAAGTCAGCGCCGCCATAGTCGATGGGAATCCCAAGGTCGTTAGTCCAAGTAGCGCCACATGCCGAATCTCCGCTGGCGTAGCGCCATCCTGGATCGCTCGGCGCACATGAGCGTGAACCGCGCCCTCCATGCGCGCTCCCACCGCCATCGCCAATTTCACCAACGCACGGCTCTTCCTATCTAACGGGCCAGCCTCATGCGCCAACGCGCCGAGCCGGTCGTAAACCTTCCAAAGTTCGGGATGGGCACGCTTGAATAATTCATAGGGCTTTGGCAATTTCGTCATCGCTTAATGACCTCCATATTTCATTTCTTACCGACCGTATACCGCAACCGAAGGGACGAATGCAAAAAGAGCGAGGTTCGATTCTCACCCCGGCTGCGGTAACCATGGTTACACAACCGCAGCCAAGCATCGGCGGAATGACGGCAGTGCAGAGATTTATCAGCTGTCGGAATTACTGAGTGTCTACCGTGACAATTAGGATGCCACCGTCGCGCGAGTACGGACAGGTGTGTAATTCATGCAGTCGAGTTGTACTCGATTATCGAGCGACCTAGAGAGCAGTTCAGGCAAGAGCCGTCGTGAAGATCTGTAATCGAGAACGGTCTTCAGTCTCTTTGTCAAAATTTGTTGAGACTCGGGGCGAAGCCGTCGGTCGATTTTACCGGCGGCCCCGCCAACTGATGCTGACAGAACTAGAGACTGCCGAACTATTTCGCCAGCGTTCTGGCATAGCCCAGGGTCTGTTTTTGCTCGTCCTTGGTGAGTTTCGACGCCGGCATTTTGCCGGCGCCATCGGCGATCACTTTGAGTAACTGCGCGTCGGATTTCTTGGTGGTATCCTTGCCGACAATGCTGAGGCTCTTTTCACCGAGGATCGTCGCCATTTTCTCGTTGCCTTTGCCATCGGCGCCATGACAACCGACACAGGATTTCTCGAATAACGCTTTTCCACCGCCCGCGTCCGCAGCAAATGCTACCGGTGCCCAGTTGACTCCCATCCAGAGTCCAATGACGATTGATACTTGCTTTCTATTCATAGTTCCTTCCCTTTCTCTTCAACTGAAAATTTTTCGACAAAAATACGGCCACATATCTTGGAAAATATCTAAGCGGAGAAGTTGCCGAAAAACCGGACACCTCCACAATGCTACTTTATCCCAGCACTTCAATATCGCGCCCGCGCCGACAATTGAGCTGCAATGCGGTATTATTTCGCCAGAGACCGTGTGTAGCTCAGAACGTCCTTTTGTTCCTGCGGATTTAGGCTCTTACCTGAAGCGGGCATTTTACCCGCCCCTTCGACGATGACTTTGAGCAGTTCGGCGTCTTTCTTCGCCTGGGTTTCTTTGCCGACGACGTTCAGCGCCTTTTCTCCCATCACCTTCGCCATGGCCGGATTGCCTTTGCCATCCGCGCTATGACAGGACACGCAGAGTTTATCGTACGTAGCTTTGCCCGCCTTAGTTTCCGCCGACCAGGCGGAGAAACTTGCTGCCATTGTTAAAAGGCAGCCACTCAGCAAAATTCTTAGTTGTTTGTTACCGTTTATCATCTGACACCTCCATATTATTAATTCAGTCAATATTTGTTGCGGATTGAATCCCGGTCCAATTTAGACGAACCAATCAGAGGTTACTTTCATTTACGACGCCTTCGCCGCCTGCCGGAAAGCATGGCAGTCTCGGCACACCCCTTGCGCATAATGATTCGATTTGTCCGGGTGACAACTATAGCAAACTTCTCGTTTACTTACACTCCACTGGTGCGGTAAGTGACAGAGGGTACAATCCGTCGCCGAATGCGTCGGTTTAAGATGAAGTTCACTGCGGTTGGGATGGCACGAGACACAGGACGCAATCGGTTTAACCTCTTGCTCCTTTTGGTGGCACGCCGAACAAGGCAGTGTAGCCATTGGCTCCCCCGCCGGACGCGTATGGCAGGTTGTGCAATCGGGAGATAGCCCTCGGCCGCGCCAGTGACACTGATTGCAGGAAAGTTGCGCATGTTTCCCCAGCAACGGCCATGGATGATTGAACGTCTCAGCGGCCGCAACCTCGGTTGGTTTTTGCACCGCCGTTTCTTGGCCGATGATCGTGTGGCAGAGCTGACAATCCTTGCGTAGAACCTTGCCCTCGCGGCTGACATGGTTACCTTCGTGGCAGCGAAAGCAACCCGGATAGAGGGTATGGCCGATGTTATCGGGGTGTGTGCGCCAATCGACTTTCATTTCCGGAAAGATATTGGTCTGGTGAATCTTTTGCACCTCGGTGATGGCTTTCTTGATCGCGTCTCGCTTAGCTTCGTAAAGCTTGGGATATTGCTTTAAGTAAAAAGCATCGAGCGCGGTCGCGATGCCTTCTCTGGCCTGCTCCTTACTTGTATAGCTCTCGCTCAACACGCGCACGGCCTCCCTCTTGATATAAGGCAAGGTCGAGTCGATGAGGCCGGTGAGAAGGACCAAATCCACCGCGCCGTCTGGATCGCGAAAAATATGGCTCGGGCGGTTATGGCAATCGATGCAATCCATCCGGCGTATTTCCAGCTTTTTCAACTGTTCCGCTGTAAGGGAAACCGAGCGATCGAAGTACTCGGTTATCCTACCCTGCTTGTCTTTGATTCTGACCCAGGGAATTTTTTGCCGCTGCGGATCGCTGGCGCCGTACCACACTTCATTGCCGATGTTCATGTGCCAGTGGATGCCCGCGGTGATGCCTGTAGTCGGACTTCCGCCGCCGGTCCGCAATAGACTTCTGATCTGGCGCACGCTGTTTTTTTCGTCGTGGCCAAACCTGGTAATGACCTTCAATTGAGCGCCGAAAAATTTCTCCGGCCAATGACACTGTTCGCAGGTTTCTTGCGCCGGGCGAAGACTATGAACCGGCGTCGGCACCGGACGCGGAAATTTTTGAAACAAGACCGAATAGATCTGGTAAGCTCCCGACAATTTTGAGCGCACATACCAACCTGCTCCCGAGCCGACGTGACACTCGGCGCAGGTCACCCGCGCGTGGGGCGACTCTTTATAAGCCGTGTATTCCGGCTCCATGACCGAGTGACAAAGCTCGCCGCAAAAGCTCACCGATTCAGTAAAATGATACGCTTGATAACTGACCGTGGAGATCAATCCCATTAGGAAAATGGAGGAAACCACAACCACGACGAGTGCACCGCGAGTTCTCGCATTGTTCAAATCGATCACCGCGTAGGGCGGAAGATCCCCGCCTTTGACGCGTCGCCGCCGCTCCAAAATGACGCCCACCGGAATGATGATGACCCCCAGCAACAACAAGGCCGGGTAGATCATGTAGGTAAAAATGCCGAGGTAGGGGTTGGCTCTTCCGGTAATCGCCTCGATCAAGAATAAAAATAGGATCGAGGCGCCGCTCAGAATGACTAGGCCGGCGCCGACAAGACTCAATGGATGTCGCAGTAAATTGCGCATGAATTCTTATCTATCGGAGCTTAGTTCAGCTCTATGAAGCGACCGCGGTAAATTTTCGCTCATTCGTTGTCCCGCTTGGGTGATTCGCTTGGTTCAATTTCTGCCGTGGTCGCAAGGTCTTTTTCAGCCATTCGCTCGATCGCGCGGGCAGCCGGCGGTTTGCCGTGCCACCAGCTAGCGTCCATCGGATAGACTTCGGGATCGAAAATCACCCAGTAAAAATGCCAGACCAATATCGCTAGGGTCGCAAGAATCGCCTCGTAAAAGTGAATCGCCGTAGCGATATCGATGACCCACTTCGGCAGGAAACTCAAGGCGAAATTTTCAAACCAGAGCATTAAACCGGTTGCGCTCATCAAGAGTATGCCCCACATGAACGCCCAGTATTCGAGCTTTTCGATGTAACTAAACTTTCCGAAATGGGGCTTCGCTTGAATGAGACCTAAATTATAAAGTTGCAGCTGAATAAAATCGCTAATATCTTTTCGCTTAAATAGTAGTCCGCGCAATTTAGCCCGCAAAACCGGGCTTGCCGCTAACTGGATGAGGTGCCAGGCGAGCGAACTCATGAGCGCAACCGCTGCGGCGCGGTGCAGCATCCCACGCAACCCCAGCTGCGTTTCCCAGCTGAGCAGCGGAACTGCCCACCATCCCTCGGGGTACTTTAGAGCAAACCCTGTATAGACGAGCAGAACAAAACTGACCATCACCACGCCGTGCTGCCAACGCATCGCTTTGCTCATGCGTTCGCCGGGGCTCGGTAATAGACCAACGACCGGCCTGTCGGTTCGCGCCTTGTGCAAAAAGTCGACGCCATTGTGCAGCGCCATGAAACCGATGGTGACAAAAATTACCCACAGATAAATCAGCCGGATCCAATAGACCGCCGGCGAGCTGCTCGCCGACGCGACAACGTGAACCGGACCGAGCGCGAAGCGCGTGCCAGCGCCGGGATGACATTGCCCGCAGGTATTGGGTAAATTGATCTTGTTCACGTGGGAGCGCGGATCGCTGGACGGGCGAATATCATGTACGCCGTGGCAACTTGCGCAGTTCGCCGCGGTCACTTGGCCCGTGCGCAATGCCAAGCCGTGAAAGCTATCTTTGAACGCCGTCACCTTGTCTAGCGGTAAGCCGTATTTTTCGCTCAAGCGCGTGCTGCTATGACAACCTCCGCAAGTTTCACCGGCGACGTTTGCCGCGAATACCGGTGAGTTCGGTTCAGTGCGCATCAAGATCCGATGCTCGCCGTGGCAATCGGTGCACACCGGCGCGTCGCGCACGCCGCGCGCCGCCGCTTCTCCATGGATGCTTTGGCTGTAAATCGATAGAACATTAGCGTGGCATTTCCCGCAGGTTTCGGGAACCCTCGCGCGCCAAATCTGCGACGCCGAATCGCTGCTAGGCAGAATCCCGTGGGAGCCATGACAATCCGTACAAACCGCCCCTCCCTTGCCTGCGGCCACCGCGCGTGCATGAACGCTCTGCAAGTAGGCCTCCACCGGCCGCACCAAAGGAATCCGGAATTTTTTCACCAACGCCGCATCGGCGTGGCAGACGGCGCAAGTTTTGGCGATATTTTTAGGGTTGATCGGCGAGCTCGGCTCTGAGCGGGCAACGAGCTTGTGAATATCGCCGTGACAGCTTGAGCAGGTGGGCGACTCTTTAAACCCCTGCGCGCGCGCTTTTCCGTGAACACTCTCCGTATAAGCCTTCACACTTGGGGCATGGCAACTGTCGCACTGCACGGGTTTCAGCTCGGGCTTGTGCGGCACCTGAGAAATATCACTGTGACAGGTCGTGCATTCAAATGCCCGATGAATCGACTGATCCAAGCTCGCCGGCTCGATTTGCAGCGAAACCGTCTTGCCGTCGCGAATCTTCTGCAAACCCGGCACGCTGTGGCAGCCGAGGCAAATCTCTTTGGCCACCGGCTGCGCCCACAGCAGCGCGCCGTGCAGAATGGAAATGAAGAAAACCGCAAAACAAAAGCGTAGACGATATTCCATTTTCCCGGCCATAACGACAAAGCTTCAGTTGCAGCGATTGAGTAACCTTGTAAGACAAAACCTACCGCGAAGTCGAGGCGTGCCGTGGGTCAAGGCGCGGGGCCGGTGCCTGTGAAAGTTATTTTGTTGGACTCATCGTATAACCGAGGTAAGTTAACGTAATCGCGTAAACGATGAGCAGCAGTCCGAACCCCGTAGCGAAACGACTCGAAGTCTTTCCTAGCGCTGCGCCCCGGTCGAGAAACGGCATGGCGATTAAAATCGCGCCGAGCAGACCGAATCCCAACACACCCAAAAGCTCGCCCTCGATGCCGAGAATATGGCTGGGCAAAAGTTTCAGGGTCTGAAACATCGCCATGAAATACCATTCTGGTTTGATACCGATGGGTGCGGACTGAAACGGATCGGCTTTTTTGCCCAACTCCGCTGGGAAATACGCCGCCAACGCCGCCAGCACGCCGAGGGCACACAGCCATCCTACCAGGTCGCGCAGAAAAAAGTTTGGGAAAAAGGGCATCGTCCGATTGCCGCTATCTCCCTTTTCCTCGCCAAGCGGCCGGCTCATGCCGTGTTTCTGAACCAAGAATAGATGGAGCCCCAGCACGACGGTGACGAGCGCTGGCAGAATGGCGACATGGATGCCGTAAAACCTCGTGAGGGTCGCGCCGGTAACGTCGTTGCCGCCGCGCAGCAAGCGGCGTAGAAAAGGGCCGATCACCGGCAAGACGCCGGGAATCTCAGTGCCGACCCGGGTCGCAAAAAAAGCCAACTCATTCCACGGCAAAAGGTAGCCGGTAAAACCAAAAGCCAAACTCAAACCGAGCAGTCCCGCGCCCGACAGCCAAGTCATTTCGCGCGGGCGCCGGTACGCGTTGAGCAGCAAAGCACTGAACAGGTGAATGAACATGGCGAAGATCATCAGATTGGCGGACCATGAATGAATCGATCGCACCAGCCAACCGAACTGCACCTCGGTCATGATGAACTGGATCGACTCGAAAGCCTCGCCGGCGCTCGGGCGATAGTAAAGCAGGAGAAGAATTCCGGTGCCCACCTGGATCGCGAACAGAAACAGCGTCATGCCGCCGAAATAAAACCAAAATGTGTGACGGTGCAGCGGCACCTCTTTCTTCTTTGCGAGCTTGGCAAAATCGCTTAGTCCGATCCTTTCATCGAGCCAGAGCCAAAGTTTGCCGCGCTTTGGGCTTTCGTGATCCATCCGATTAGCCCCTCTTATTGACAACTATTTGGTCGGCCCGGACATTCACGACAAATTGTTCCAATGGCTTGGGCGGCGGTCCTTCGACATTTCTGCCGTTGAGATCGAAATGGCCGTTATGACAGGCACACCAGATCTGGTTGATGTCCGAGCGGTATTGCACGATGCACGCCAGATGCGTGCACACTGCGGAAAACGCTTTGAGATCTCCGTTGGTGTCTTTTACGAGAATCGCCGGTTGGCTGCCGAAGCGAAATATCTGGCCGCTGTTCGCTTTCACGTCATTGGGTTTGATCGCCAAAGTCACCGTGCTCGCCGTCGATTCTTCAACTTCAGGTGGAATCAGATACCTGCTCAACGGGTAGGTTACCGAAACCAGGAACGCCCCCGCCGTGGTACTTAAAAACCAGTTGAGAAATTTTCTCCTGCCATTCTCCTCGGCTGTGGTGGAACCTTCATTGGCCATTGTCTTAATTCCTGTTGGGCTTACTTCGGCTTGCGTTCCATTTGGCGAATCTTCAGGATCAAACCCACCACCAGAGCGAAAATAATGAACGCTGAAATCGCCAACCCCTTGCGCCGAAACTGCAACTCATCAAGCGCTTTTACACCTCGGGCATGCGCCTTCTCGGCAACTTTTAAGCCGGGCACAACTTCGTTGTCGAGAATCGCCTGGTCGAAGCCATGAATCGCCGCGCGCGCTTTAATCAGCGAAGTCTTCGCTTCATTCAGCTCAAATAACGGCTGACTGACTTCCATGCCGGCGTGCTCGGCGTTGCTAAGAAGCGTGTAAGCTTTTTCGTAACCGCTCTTCAGACGATCGATGGAAGCGAGCATGCCGGCCGCCAGCGTTGCTCCCGAAGAAGTTGGCGAATGACAAGTCACGCAGGCCGATTTGTCGCCCGCTTTTAACATCGCATCGCTGGTCTCGGCGATTTCATGATTGCTATGACAGGTGGCGCAGCCGGGGATGCCCATTTGCACGAAGATCTTGCTATGCGGACTCTTGTTGAACAATTCGCTGTTCACCGGGTGACACTGGCCACAAACATTGACCACGGACGAAACTCCCGGCGGCGCCGCGCCGTGGTTGCCATGGCAGTCGTTGCAGGTCGGCGCCGATAGATCGCCTTTGCTCGATATCATCTTCCAGTGCACACTTTTCTTATACTTCTCGACCTGGTCGGTCGGAATCTTGTACGGCGCCATGTACTCCTTGTTGGCGTGACAGGAACCGCAAGTCTCGGCGACGCGAGTGGGATGCACCGACGAACGGGCATCGTTGGCGGGGCGAATCGAATGCGGTTTATGACAGCTGGCGCAAGTCGCAACCTTCTCATCCTTTTGTTCTCTCAGTCTGCGGCCATGAACAGAAATGTAGTATTCAGAAACTTGGTCCACGCGTAACGACGGATTATATTGGCGCATGAAATTCGCATCGGCGTGGCACCGGCCGCACACTTGGACAATCTGCGCATGCGTGGGCTTGCCGATGTAACCTTTTTTTCGGTCCATGGATTCCATTCCGCCGATCGTACCGTCACCGCCGTGACAGGCGACACAGCCAAAACCTTTCGCCGCATGGATGTCCGCTTTGTAGAGCTCAGCCGGCTTGGTCAAATTTTCCACGCCCATCGCCAGATGGCAATCCGAGCAGCTATCAGACTGCCCCTGAGCTGCTATCGCCCGGGGTGACGCCAGGAACATGATAATAGCAAGCAAACAGAGCAGAGAGTTTAGACTAAGCCAAATGAAGCGCACGCACCCTCGAGGTTTTGCAGATAGACACGCTCTAAAGACTCGCGACCTCACTGGCAAATGCTATTTTTCCGGTAAGGTCTGAGAGTAGGCCAAAACATCTACCACCTGATTGCTCGACCAACCCATGACCAGCGCCGCCGGCATTGTCGGGTTGCTCCCTGGTTGTCCGACCCAAATTTTGTGCAAAAACTCTTGGGGGTTGGCTTTGGCTATTGTACCAACGTACTCGGGACTCTTGTCAGTTCCAAAGTTCAAATTCTTCCCGTCCGGCCCGTGGCACGCGCCGCATAGTGCGTAGAGCGCCTTGCCCCGGCCGGCGTCCCCGCCGATCGGTTGTCTGGTCTTATAGTCCACATGCTTCCCTATATCCAGCAAACCGTTCTTGAGGAAGTTTGCCAGGTCGGCAATATCAGCCGACCGCAACACCGACGAGAAGTTGTGCTTGTCGTTGGGCGTCCCGCGTAAGCTCGCGGCCAATTGTTCAGCGCTCTTCTTCTGCGCAGCGTCCCATACCCCCGTAAATCCCGTGACGCGTGAGCCTGAACCATAAGCGCCGTCCTTGCCCTTGTAGTCCCAACCGTGACATTCCTTGCACCGCCAAGTGACAGAGCCATTCCGTTTGTTCGTGGTTTGGAGAGCCCAAAGAGGCTGGTCGCTCTTAGGCTCGGCAGCGCCAGGAACCACGCGCCACCACATATCGTATAACAAGCCGCCGCGGGTGACGCTTTCTACGTTACTCGCCGGGGATGCAGCCGGAACAACCGACGCCTTCTGCGTCGGTGCGCAGCTCAAAGCAAACCAGGAAACCGGTATGAGCATCTGGACGAGGAAAATTATTTTTTTCATATAGATTTTTTTCTTCCTCTTCGCGCTCGTTTTCTTTTTTTGAAGATCAACACCGATGATTCAAATCTCCCGAGTTAGACTCTTTATAAACGTCCGTCTCCAGCTCGTTAGCGCTTCCCTCCTACTCCCTGGATAAAGACCACGATATCTGCCAAATCCCGCGCCGTTAAGAGCGGCCATACTAGAGATTTCTCCACCGTCTTCTGTTCCATTGTACCGGCGTGGTTCCACATGGCCGACACCACGTTGACCGGTTGTTCCAAACCGCGAATCTTGCCGAAGTCAGGACCGATTGCTCCGCCTTTGCCACGGACCGAGTGGCAATTCAAACATCCTTTAGCATTGATAACCTGTTCGCCCTTACGCGGATCGCCGGGTTCAGCGAAGTATTCGACCGAGTACAAATAACCCACGATGGCCGCCAACTCGTCCGCTTGCAGTGGCGGTACGGTTACGGCGCGCCGTTGCATCTCGCGCATCATAATGGGGGCTTTGTTCCACATAGCCGCGGCAAATTCGAAAAGACTGAGGTAAATTCTTTTTCCGGCGAGGGCCGGCGCCACCGGCCCGCCGCTACCCCTGATTCCGTGGCAATCAACGCAGCCCCGCGAAGCAAACAGTCGTTCGCCGTCCTCGACGCGTCCGGGAAGCACTTGCATCGGTTGATCGCCGCGTCGACGGGACACGAATTTGACATAAGCAATCAAGTCTCTTAGTTCATTACCGCTAAACTGTGGTCGCTTGATGGCGCGCGCCTGCATCGCCTCGGCCATCGACGGACCGTGATTCCACATGGTGGCAGCGAAAAAAATCGCACCGAACTGGACGACGGAATCAAGGCTGGGTCCAAACACACCGCCCACCCCCTCGATTTGGTGACAAACCACGCATTGCTTATCGGCAAAAATTTTCTTACCGGCTTTTGCATCCCCGACCGGATCAAAATAACTAACCGTGGCGAGGAACGCAATCAAATCGCCGGCCTCTCGCGGACTCAATGGCGGCGGCGGCTTGTTGAGTTTGCGCATTTGCGCGGCCATTTCAGGTAGATGATTCCACATCGCGCTCGCCAGATCATAAAAGGTGCGCGGCTTAGCGATGCGTCCCAGGTCGGTGCCAATCTTGCCGCCAACGCCATTTACGGCATGGCACTGTGAACAGCCTTTGCTGCCAAATACCCGAGAACCGGCAAGTGGGTCTTGTGCAGACCCGCCGTATGGTTGCGCATGACTTGGCGCCGCGAAAAATAAGACGATAATTGTTCCCAGGGTCAAAAGCGCGATTTTTGTTGTAGCTTTTTTCATGGCTTTTTCCCCTTTCGCCGACGTCTCACGTCACTAACCGCGTTGTTTGGCCTTCCTAAAGCCGGGCGCCGCCACTACTGCGTTTGAATCACGTAAAAATCTTTGGCAAACAAATTTGCCTTGCGGATTATTTTCCAGCGCGCAACGAAATCAGATAAGCGACTAAATCCGCCATCTCCCCGCCCCTGAAAACTGGCCATTCGAGGGATTCCTTCAGCATCTTTTCTTCCATCGTGCTTGCGTGGTTCCACATTTCGGTGACCACTTCCAATTGGGTTTTGATCTTATCGCTCTTGGCGAAATCCGCGCCCTGCGTCGCTCCTTTCTCCGGTGATCCATGGCATTTGCCGCAACGTTTCTCCTGAAACGCCATGCGCCCTCTTTCGGCTACGCCGGGTGGGTCGATAAATTGCAGGAAATAAAGATAACCGATGATATCCGACATTTCTTCGGCGTTGAGCGACGAAGTTGGGACACCGCGCCGCGCCATGTCGGCCCACATCTTCGGCCCATGGTTCCACATAGCGCCGGTGATCGTTATGAGACTTCCTTTGATCAGTCGAGCGCGCAAGTTTGCCCGAGTTGGATCACCTTGCGGCGTCACCGAGTGACATTCGACGCAGCGCTTGGCGACAAATAATTTTTCGCCATTGCGCGGACTTCCCGGCTGCGCGTAGACGCGCTCGATGCTCCGCGCGAAGCTGCGAATGTAGGCGAACAGGTCCGAAATATTATTCTTCTCAAAGGTCGGGCGAGGTATCCCCATCGACTCCATGACGCCAGCCATAGCTTGGCCGCGATTCCAAAGGCCAAGGCTCAGATAGATAGGCGAAGCGTAGCGACTATAGCTATCGAGCGCAGGGCCCCGCTTCCCTCCTTTGCCGCCCAACGAGTGGCAGGTTTGACACTGTTTCTCACGAAAGAGCCGTTCACCTGTTGCCGCGTCTCCGGGAGCATCGAAAGAGCCGATGTAGTATA
>Ga0137461_1000149_pt1 | contig 15698 bp, 11 predicted proteins | sample EasRivERMGT746_2_FD_104650 | JGI IMG/M metagenome (GOLD analysis project Ga0137461, IMG submission 104650) | Soil microbial communities from meander-bound floodplain in the East River, Colorado, USA - East River MetaG ERMGT746_2 | ecosystem: Environmental > Terrestrial > Soil > Floodplain ... | reverse complement strand
CGACCTACCGAAGTTCAATCATCCCGACATGCTGGTCGGCACCGAAACCGCCGACGACGCCGGCGTGTTTCGTCTGCGGCCTGACCTGGCCATCGTCAACACGGTGGATTTTTTCACGCCCATCGTCGACGATCCCTATCTGTTCGGCCAGATTTCCGCGGCCAACTCGCTCAGCGACGTTTACGCCATGGGCGGCGAGCCCAAGACCTGCATGAACATCGTCTGTTTTCCCAAGGGCAAGATGGACATCGCCATCCTCGGCGAGATCCTCAAAGGCGGCGCTGATAAGGTCATAGAAGCCGGCGCGGTGATCATCGGCGGCCACAGCATCATCGACGAAGAAATAAAATACGGCATGTCGGTCACCGGCGTCATCCATCCCGATAAAATTTTTCGCAACGTTGGCGTTCAAGAAGGCGACGTGGTGATCCTGACCAAAGCGCTCGGCACCGGCATCATCACCACTGCGCTGAAAAAAGGCAAAGCCTCGGAAGAAAGCGTTAGCGAAGCCGTGCAGTCCATGATCACGCTCAATGCCGCAGCCTCTGTCGTCGCGCGCAAACATCCCGTCCACGCAGTCTCCGACGTCACCGGCTTCGGCATCCTCGGCCACGCGCAAGAGATGGCCAGCGGCAGCGGCGTCACCTTGGTGATCGAATCGGCGAAGCTGCCGATCATGAAAGACGCCGTGCGCTTGGCGGAAAAGGGCTACATCACCGGCGGCTGCAAGCGCAACAAAGATTACTTGGACGACAAGATGGTCATCGACAAATCGATCCGCGAAGGCCTCGTCGAAGTCGCCCTCGACCCGCAAACCTCCGGCGGCCTGCTCATCGCCATCGCTAAGCGCCAAGCCGCCAAACTCATCGAAGATCTCCACGCCGCCGGCGTCACCGTCGCCTGCGAAGTCGGCTACGCCACCTCACTGCAAAAGCCTTGGGTAAGGTTGGTATAACACCACCAGGATCGGATTCGCGTCTCGCAGCCGTTTTTAATCACTTCTCAGAAGCTCTGTCTAAAAATACAGTCGAAAATCGGTTGGACTTTACGGGGCGAGTTAAACGAATGAAGCAGTTTTTTCTGTAATGTGGTTACTTGCCGGTGAAATTTTGTTCATCCCAAACCAGCCGCGGGCCGTCCAACAACACCGCGACGTGATTGAGGATATCGCGTCCCAGGACGCCGCATTCTTGATTGCCGATGAGAAATCGCCCTCTAAAAACTCGTCTGAGAAAAATCAGATCGAGACTCGCGACGTGGGCAAAGCTCTTTCTGCCGTCAAAACCCATGATCTCATAAGCTGCATCTGAATCTGCGGTTGCGCCAAGCAGATCAATCGATTGTTGGGGAACCAACGTCACATCAGCCCCTGAGTCGATCAACATCGGTACATCAGTCACTGCGTTGACGTCATTGGAAGTGCGCAGAGCGACTCTCGCGAGCGGCCCAGGCGGATTGAAGAATCGATCGTCATACGCCGGCATCGGGCGGTTCCTCGATCACTTTCTTTATGAAGTCTGCCGCCTGCTCAGGATGCACAAGTCGGGGGCTGCCAATGTAGGCTACTGTCTGGACCTCAATATCTGGTATGACCACATAGACTTTTGCCTTTTCCGGTAACCGAACATTAGCCGGCAAACGAATTTGGCCCTGCTCAACGATGCCCTCGAATGTCCTAACGCCCATAGCTCACCTCGTGTCGTAAATTCGCAAGCTGAGTGTAGCACGGCTCACTCATTCCGCCCACCGTGAAAACGCCCGGCGGCGCTCCGCAAAATCCCTGTCGATTCGACCACGCCAAACAGCAAGAGCGCGAGAATGAGTGTGACGAAAACAAAGCCTTGCGCGCCGACAACTGGCCTCAGACTCCCGATCTCTTTCACTGAATCACCTTGGTCGCCTTCATCAGCGTCCACTGTGGAATCGTAATGCCGATCTGCTTCGCTGTCTTGAGATTGATCACAAACTCAAACCTCATCGGCTGCTCCACCGGCAGTTCTGCGGGCTTGGTGCCTTTAAGAATTCTGTCCACGAAATATGCGACGCGCCGGTAGCTCTCCGCTTCGTCCGCTCCGTAGTACATGAGCCCGCCGGCATCTACAAATTCTCTCATGTAGTATACCGCCGGTAACCGGCTCTTTAACGCAAAGTCGACGATCCGTTTTTGGTTAGAAAACATTAGTCGGCCCGCGGGCACATAGAGTCCATCCGGGCGCTCCTTACTCAGCGCAGCGAATACCCTCTCGAAATCGTCCGCCGCTCGTACTTCCCAAGGCTGAAGAGTCAACTTAAGCGCACGCGCCGCCACTGGGAGAACCTCTTTCAGCTCGTGTACGGCGCCCGCAGCCGGAGCGTAGAGAACCGCGACACGGGCAACTTTTGGAACGGCTTCTTTGAGCAGCTCCAGCCGCTTACCGCCTAGTTCTGTGGCAAGGTTTGTAACGCCGGTGACGTTGCCGCCGGGATGGGCAAGGCTTTCAACTAGGCCGGCCACGACAGGATCGATCCCACGACCCACCATAACGATGGGAATCGTCTTGGTCGCATTCATGGCCGCCTGGATCGGTACGACCCCACCTGCTACCACGATGATATCGACCTTGAGACGCACCAGCTCGGCCGCAAGCTGAGCGGCCCGATCGAGATTCCCTTCCGTATATCGGTACTCGGTGGCGATGTTCTGTCCTTCTATGTAGCCACGCTCGCGCAGAGCCAACCGAATTGCCTCGGAACTGGTGGTCTCACTAGCTGGATCGCTCGACGATAGATACCCTAACCGAGGGACTTTCTTCGGCTGCTGGGGCTCGGCGCAAGAAGCAGTTGTAAGCACGATCGTTGCCATTTGCCGGATGGCGGTTCTTCTATTCATCTTCGCTCCTCCGTAAAGGGTCGGTGAGCGTAACACACCCGAATGCTTTGCGCGAGTCATCTCTTTTCCAAACCGAAAAATTCAAATATCTTTGGTTAGCCTTTGTGGTGAATGTAGCCGATCGGATTTTTCTTCGTCGCGGGTGGAGTGAGAAGTTGTTGCAGATTTTCAAAGAGCACGGCGATTTGCCGGTCATGCTGGGCCACCTTGCGCGCCAGCTCCTCGTTGGTGGCGAGCATTTCTCGAAGACGCACAAAGGCGCGCATGATGCCGATATTCACCTGAACGGCGTGTTTGCTTTTGAGAACCGAAGAGAGCATCGCCACGCCTTGTTCGGTGAAAGCCAGCGGCGCATATTTCGGGTACCGACCGCGCCCCTTTTCTAGGGTCACAATTTGTGACCTTAGAGATGTCGCCTCTTCTTGTGTGAGCTGAAACATGAAGTCTTTGGGAAAACGGTCAAGATTCCGGCGCACCGCCTGGTTGAAAACTTTCGTTGGACAGCGTACAGAGCGGCAAGGTCGGCATCAAGCATGACCTTGTGGCCGCGAATGAGATAGATGCGGCTGGCAATGCGCTCAACGGGAATGATGGAGCGAGATGCTGTCGTAGCCATTAACTGCGAAATGTGCAGGCATTTGAAGACACTGTCAAGTCACACTAAAGGCTACCTTCAAGAAGCGTTACGCGCCAGGCGCAGAGGCTCGCTGACCTTGAGTTGGAGCGTATCGTTTAATCCGCTTGAGTTGGTTGCCGATTTTCTGACGGCCTTCGTCAAGCTCGTAGGCTTTTTGCAGGTTCATCCAGAATTCGGGGCCAGTACCGAAGAACTGTCCGAGTCTGAGAGCGGTATCGGCGGTGAGGTCCCGCTGCCATTGATGATCTGATAAAGACGGTTTTTCGATACGCCAAGACGTCTGCCAAGCTCGATGGCAGTCACGCCGATTTCGGCCAGTTCATCGGCGAGAATTTCGCCGGGATGTATCGGAGCCTTCCAATTACTCATGGTTCAATCCTTACGCGTCTCATTATGATGCGGATTGACATTCAACATCAAGCGTAAATCTTAATCACGACAGCCATAGCAGTGTGCCCCCTCGAAATTCCCACGAGTAATTGCCGCTGCGTTCTGCTAAGTTAGCCGCAAGAGAACTTGTTAATTCGATGACACCTGATCTCCTCCACCACCTCACCCGCCTTTACGGCATCCAATCGGTCTACCGCGACGGCCTCGGCCAGTTGCGCGAAGCGCCGGCGGAATCGATTCTGCGGGTACTGCAAGCGCTCGGCGCACCACTCAATCGGCTGGATGATGTGGATCACGCCTACCGGCAGCGGCGCCAGGAGCGCTGGCGCCGCGTCATCGAGCCGGTGGTTGTGGTGTGGGAAAACCAACCGCTAAAAGTAAAAGTTCGGCTTCCATGCGAATTCGCCGAAACCACATTCCGCTACCAGATTGAATTGGAAGACGGCACGGCGCACGACGGCGAGCTCAGCGACGATCCGACGATCAAACCGGCGGCGCGTGAAATTGAAGGCGCGCGCTACGTCACGCGCCGGTTGCTCGGCCCGGCAGAGCTACCGTTTGGCTATCATAAATTAAATCTGCGCGGCGGCGCCCTCGATTTGAACGCTCAAATATTTTCCGCGCCGCTCCAAGCCTATGCGGCGGCGCATTCGACAAAAAAAAGTTGGGGCCTTTTCTGTCCGCTCTACGCGCTTCATTCCGAACGGAGCTGGGGCGCCGGCGATTTTTCCGATCTCGAACAGTTGGTGGAATTTACCGCCGCCCACGGCGGCCATGCGGTGGCGACCCTGCCGATGCTGGCGAGTTTTTTGGACGAGCCGTTCAATCCCAGTCCCTACGCGCCGGTGAGCCGGCTGTTTTGGAATGAGTTTTTTCTCGACGTCGAACAAATTCCCGAACTAGAGAATTGCACCGCGGCGAAGTCGATTCTCTCGGCGAGCTTTGCCACCGAGCTGCAACGGCTCAGCGCCGCGCCTCTGGTTCAATACCGCGAGGTCATGGCGCTCAAGCGCCAAGTTCTCGAAGCCCTGGCGCACACGCTTGAAGCGCAACCGTCTGAACGAAGAAATAATTTCGAAAACTACGTCGCCGCTCATCCGCTCGCTCAAGACTACGCCGCCTTTCGCGCCAATACCGAGCGCGAAGCGAAAAGTTGGCTCCACTGGCCGGCGGAGAATCGCGACGGCGCATTGCTATTGGATGAAAAAGCTAACGACGCCAAGCGCTATCATCTCTACGTCCAGTGGCTGTGCCAAGAACAAATCGCGGCGCTGCGCGATAAAGCGCGCGCCGTCGGCGCCGCGCTCTATCTCGACTTCCCGCTCGGCGTCAACCGCGACGGCTACGATGTCTGGCACGAGCGCGAGCTTTTTGCCCTCGGCATGAACGGCGGCGCGCCGCCCGACGGATTGTTTATAAAAGGCCAAAACTGGGGCTTCCCGCCGCTCGATCCGGAAAAAATTCGCCGGCAAGGCTACCGCTATTACATCGACTGTCTGCGCCATCACATGGCCGCGGCCGACACTCTGCGCATCGATCATGTCATGGGCCTGCACCGCGCCTTCTGGGTGCCCGAAGGGTTTGGCGCGACCGACGGCGTTTATGTCAAATACCGCTCAGCCGAATTCCACGCCATTTTGAATATCGAATCCGAGCGTCATCATGTCGAAATCGTCGGCGAGAATCTCGGCACCGTGCCCGACTACGTCAACCGCGCGATGGCGCGCCATCACATCCGCGGCATGCACGTTGGACAGTTAGGTGTGAACCCAGACGCGGCTCATGCGCTCGATGAAATCCCCGCCAACGTCGTCGCTAGCCTGAATACCCACGACACCGCGACGTTTATAGGATTCTGGCAAGCAAAAGATATTGCCGATCGAGTTGAATTGGGCTTGCTCGACCCAGCCCAAGCGAACAATGAGCGCGACTACCGCGGCGCCCAACGCGCGGCGCTCGAATCCTTCCTGCGAGCGCATGCGTTGCTCAACGGCGACGCCTCCGAAGCGGCGATCCTCAACGGCTGGCTCGCCTATCTGGCCGGACAAAACGATGGCTTCTTGCTCATCAACCTCGAAGATCTCTGGCTCGAAGCCGCGCCGCAAAATGTTCCCGGCACCTGGCGCGAGCGGCCCAACTGGCAACGCAAAACGCGCTACTCGTTGGCGGAGATCCGCCGGCTCGGGCCGCTCGGCGATTTATTGAAAGCGATTAGCGACATCCGCGGCCGAATAAGTTAAGATGCCCGCCATGTCGACGATGTCGAATTCCTCCAGCGTAAGTTTGCTGAGCGCGGACGACGGCTACCTTTTCAACGAAGGCAGCCACTTCCGCCTGTACGAAAAACTCGGCGCCCACGTCGTCAAACAGGGAGAGCATGTCGGAACTTATTTCGCCGTTTGGGCGCCGGATGCCGAGCAGGTTTTTTTAATCGGGGATTTCAACGGCTGGAACAAATCGAGCCACCGCTTGACGCCCAAAGATTCCACCGGCATTTGGCAAGGATTTTTCCCCGCCGTCGGCAAGGGCGCGCTCTACAAGTATCATATCGTCTCGCGCTTCCACGCTTACCGCGTCGACAAGAGCGACCCGTTTTCGATCTTCAATGAAATCCCGCCCAAGAGCGCGTCCATCGTTTGGGATCTCAATTACGATTGGAACGATGGCCCATGGATGGCCCAGCGCCATAAGAAGAATCGCCTCGACCAACCCATGGCGATTTACGAAATGCATTTGGGCTCCTGGCGGCGGATAAAGCGCGACGCCAACCGCTCGCTGTCTTACCGCGAGCTGGCAACCCAGTTGGCCGACCATCTCGATGGGCTTGGCTACACCCACGTCGAGTTCATGCCGGTGATGGATCATCCCTTTTTCGGTTCCTGGGGCTACCAGATCACCGGCTACTTCGCGCCGTCGGGAAATTTCGGCACGCCGCAGGATTTCATGTACTTGATCGATTACCTGCACCAGCGCGGCATCGGCGTGATTCTCGATTGGGTGCCGTCGCATTTTCCCAGCGACGAGCATGGCCTGGGATTTTTCGATGGCACGCACTTGTACGAGCACGCCGACCCGCGCCAAGGCTATCACCCGGAGTGGCATAGCTATATTTTCAATTACGGGCGCAAGGAAGTGCAAAGTTTCTTAATCAGCAACGCGCTATTTTGGCTCGACAAGTATCACATCGACGGATTGCGGGTCGACGGGGTGGCCTCCATGCTTTATCTCGACTACGCCCGCAAAGACGGCGAATGGATTGCCAATCGAAACGGCGGCCGGGAAAATCTCACCGCCATCGATTTGTTGCGCCGGTTAAACGCCACGGTTTACCAACATTATCCCGACGTGCAAACCATCGCCGAAGAATCCACCGACTGGCCGATGGTGTCGCGGCCCAATGACGCCGGCGGCCTGGGCTTCGGCCTCAAGTGGGACATGGGCTGGATGCATGACACATTGCAGTACCTGCAGAAGGACGCCGTGCACCGCCGTTATCATCAAAATGATTTGACCTTCCGCATGATCTACGCCTTTCACGAAAATTTTGTCTTGCCTTTGTCCCATGATGAAGTGGTATATGGAAAAGGCTCGTTGCTGGAAAAAATGTCCGGCGACGACTGGCAAAAGTTCGCCAATCTGCGCGCGCTCTACGGCTACATGTACGCCCAACCGGGGAAGAAATTGCTTTTCATGGGCGGCGAGTTCGCCCAGCGCCGCGAATGGGTCCATGACGGCAGCCTGGATTGGGACTTGCTCGACTATCCGGCCCATGCCGGCGTGCAACAATGGGTGCGCGATTTGAACGGTCTGTACCGCGGCGAGCCGGCGCTCCATGAGCTCGATTGCGAGCCCGCCGGCTTCGAATGGATCGACTGCGGCGATGCGGCGAGCAGCGTGCTGAGCTTAGTGCGCAAGGGCAAATCGACCTCAACGTTGCTGCTGGCGGTCTGCAACTTTACTCCGGTGCCGCGCGACGGTTACCGCATCGGCGCGCCGCGGCGCGGCTTTTGGCGCGAAGTTTTGAACAGCGACGCGGCGCAATACGGCGGCAGCGGCATGGGCAATGCCGGCGGAATGGAAACCGAGCCAACGCCGCTGCATGGCCGGCCCTGTTCGTTGATGCTGACCTTGCCGCCATTGTCGGTATTATTTTTCGCGAATCAAGCGTGAAGCGGTTAACGAGTTGGTTATTTGTTGGTTCTTCCGCGTTTAGTGTGAAAGAGTATTCACCACGAAGTGTGCCATGAACCTGCGCTCGTCCGCTGAAGATGAAAATGGAGGCTCTGTAGGATGCGGTGAGTCTGCGAACCGCATCGAGCGAACGCGCGCCACAACCGATGCGGTTCCCGTTGGTCACCGCATCCTACAAACCTTGTATTTCGGATTTTCAAAGGAGGACACGAAGAGCACGAAGGTCGGAGTTTTAATTATCTGAACCCTTCGTGTCCAGAGCCTGGCCTGAGCGACTTCGAAGGCTGCTCTTCGTGGTAAACAAAACAAAAGGTGCGCGCCATGAAGATCGCGATGATCGCTTCTGAAGCCGTTCCCTTCGCCAAAACCGGCGGTTTGGCCGACGTGCTCGGCACACTGACCACCGCGCTCGAACATCTTGGACACGAAATCAGTTTGATTGTTCCAGCCTACCACTGCGCGTTGCGCAGCGAGTTCCGAGTGCGCGAGTTGCCGCTCGATCTATCGGTGGCGGTGGGCGACCGGCAGGAAAAAGTCACTGTGCTCCAGAGCACCATCGGCAAAGCCATTTCGGTTTATCTCATTCGCGCTGATCGCTATTTCGACCGGGAGTATCTTTACGGCCCGCCGGCCGGAGACTACCCGGACAATGCCGAGCGATTCGTTTTTTTCTGCCGCGCGGCGTTGGAAGTCCTCCGCGCCTATCCGGTCGATGTCGTTCACGCGCACGACTGGCAGGCGGCCCTCGCCATTGTGTTTCTTAAGGCTCAGGCCGAACGATATCCGGAAATCGCCGCGGCCAGAACGCTTTTGACGATTCACAATCTCGGCTTCCAAGGCCTGTTCGATTCCTCCGACTGGCCACTGCTCAATCTCGACGACGCTTTTTTCACGCCGCCGTATATGGAATTTTACGGCCGGATCAATTTTCTCAAAGGCGGCTTGCTATTCGCCGACAAACTGACGACCGTGAGCCCGACCTACGCCCAAGAGATCATGACGCCGGAGCAAGGCTTCGGCCTGGAGGGCGTCGTGCGCCAACGCGCCAACGACCTGGTGGGGATTCTCAACGGCGTCGATTACGATCAATGGAATCCTTGGACCGATCCCTATCTAAAACGGCACCAGGGCGAAAACAACCTGACGGTCAAAGAGAACTGCAAGAAACACATGCTGCGCATGCTCGATCTGCCCGAGACGCCCGGCGTTGCCGTGCTGGCGATGATTTCCCGCCTGACGGCGCAAAAGGGTTTCGATTTGGTTGAGAGCGTATTCGACCGTTTGATGGAGCGCCCGTTGCAATTCGTCGTCCTCGGCAGCGGCGATGCCCGTTACGGCGATTTTTTTCGCGCCGCCGCCGAGCGCTATCCCGGCCGGGTCGCCGCGCGCATCGGTTTCGACGAACGGCTGGCGCACCAAATCGAAGCCGGCGCCGATTTGTTTCTCATGCCGTCGCTTTACGAACCCTGCGGCCTCAATCAAATGTTCAGTCTAAAGTACGGCACGATTCCCATCGTGCGCGCCGTCGGCGGGCTCAAAGACAGCGTGGAGAATTACGACGGCGCGTCGGCGGCTGGCACGGGGTTTGTATTCGACAAGTACGATCCCCAGACGATGCTCGACGCCATCGACCGCGGCTTGGCCGCTTATCGAGACAAACAATTGTGGACCGCGATCCAGGGCCGGGCGATGGCGATGGATTTTTCTTGGGATCGATCGGCGGCGGCCTATAGCGATTTGTACCGGCAACTGGCGAGTTAACAGCAATTAAAATCTATGTTGTACGTTCTCGGAGTAGTGTTGGCGGGCGGGCGCGGCGAACGGTTGTTTCCATTAACCCAGCACCGCGCCAAACCGGCGGTGCCGTTCGGCGGCCGATATCGGATCATCGACTTCGTTCTGTCCAATTTTGTCAACTCGGGCATCATCTCTATCTATGTATTGACCCAGTTCAAGGCTCAATCGCTTTTGGAACATCTCGACCGCGGCTGGCGCACCAACGATTATTTGGGCGAACATTTTGTCACGGCGGTGCCGGCGCAAATGCGCTCGGGCGACGATTGGTACCAAGGCACCGCCGACTCGGTCTATCAGAATCTCTACCTGCTCGAACGCCATGATCCAACGGTGGTGGCGGTATTCGGCGCCGATCATATTTACCGGATGAATGTGCGCCAGATGATCGATGATCATAATCTGAGATCGGCGGACGTCACCGTGGCGGCGATTCCGGTTAGAATCGAAGAGGCGTGCCGTTACGGCGTCATCGAAATCGACGCCAATTGGCGCATTATCGGTTTCGACGAAAAACCCAAACAGCCCAAAGCGATTCCCGGCGAACCGAACCTCGCGTTGGTTTCCATGGGAAATTATCTGTTCAACAACCGAGTGCTGATCGAAGCTTTGAACGCCGACGCTGAAAACGCCGCAAGCCAGCATGATTTCGGCCGCGACCTCCTGCCCAGCTTTGTCGAAGGCGGAAAAATGTTCGCCTACGATTTTCGCAAGAATCACGTGCCGAGCCCGTCCAAGGGCGAAGAGGCGAGCTATTGGCGTGATCTCGGCACCATCGAAGCCTACTTCGACGCCAGCATGGATCTCTGCTCGGTGGACCCTTCGTTTAATTTGTACAACCGCGCCTGGCCGCTGCGCACCGTCGGCTACAGCGACCCGCCGGCCAAGTTCGTCTTCGACTGGCCCGACCGCCAAGGCATGGCGGTAAACTCGGTGGTTGCCGAAGGCACGATCATCAGCGGCAGCGAAGTGCATAACTGCATCGTCGGCCGCAACGTGCGGATTCATAGTTATAGTAAAATCGAAAACTCGGTCATCGGCGACTGGGTCGAAATTGGCCGCAACTGCCACATCCGCAACGCCATCATCGACAAGGCGAACGTCATTCCGTCCGGCACCGACATCGGCGTCGACACTGAGAAGGATCGCGAGCGCTACTTTGTTTCGCCTTGCGGCATCGTCGTGCTCGGCCGCGGCCCGCGCAAAACCACTTGGGTGATGACCAATCCATGACCCATAACAAAAATTCGAAGCACGAAAGCGGCCCCGCGGACCGAAGCACGAAATTCAAAATCCGAAACAAATTCAAATGACCCAAAGTCTCAATGTTCAAAACAACCCTGATTCGAATTCCAAGTTTTGGATTTTCCGGAATTTGGATTTATTTGGCCGCGGTTTGTTTCGGTCCGCGGGGCCGCTTTGGTGCTTCGGATTTCGGATTTTGTTTCGGCGCTTGATTCGATCCGTGGGGATTCGGATTTCGGGTTTATATCGCATGAAACTCGCACCGACGACAAACCGAGCCCGATAACCGTGGACGATTGCTAATTTCAAATGCAACGCTACCTCTGCATTCACGGCCATTTTTACCAACCGCCGCGGGAAAATCCTTGGCTCGAAGCCATTGAGCTGCAAGACTCAGCCTATCCTTATCACGACTGGAACGAGCGTATCGCCGCCGAATGCTACGCGCCCAACTCGGTGGCGCGCATTCTCGACGAGCGCAACTTCATCGCCAAGCTGATCAACAACTACGCCAAGATCAGTTTTAATTTCGGCCCGACGCTGCTCTCCTGGCTCGAAGCGAAAGCGCCCGATATCTATGCCGCGATCCTAGCGGCGGACCGCGAGAGCCAAAACAATTTCTCCGGCCACGGCTCGGCGTTGGCGCAGGTTTACAATCACGTGATCATGCCGCTCGCCAACCAGCGCGATCGGGTGACGCAGATCCGCTGGGGCGTGCGCGACTTTGAACGGCGCTTCAAGCGCGCGCCGGAAGGCATGTGGCTGGCCGAAACCGCGGTCGATATGGAAACCTTGGAATTGCTCGCCGCACATGGCATTCGCTTCACCATCCTGGCGCCGCACCAAGCGGCGCGCTTCCGAATCATCGGCGCGCCAAATTGGAGCGAGAGCAACGGCCTCCACATCGATCCCAGCCGCGCCTACCGGCAGAACCTGCCGTCGGGGAAATCCCTCGCGCTATTTTTTTACGACGGACCCGTCGCCCGCGCCGTCGCCTTTGAAGGGTTGCTGTCCCAGGGCGAACAATTTATAGCCAAACTCCTGGGCGGTTTCAGCGCGGGGCGCGACGGGCCGCAACTCATGCATATCGCCACCGACGGCGAGAGCTACGGCCATCATCACAAATTCGGCGACATGGCGCTCGCCTACGCCCTCGAGCGCATCGAAGCCAAGCAACTGGCGCGGCTTACCAACTACGGCGAGTTTTTAGAAAAGTTTCCGCCCAGTCATGAAGTTGAAATCGTCGAGAAAAGTTCCTGGAGCTGCGCCCATGGCATCGATCGCTGGTGGAGCGATTGCGGTTGCAACTCCGGCGGCCATCCCGAATGGAACCAGTCGTGGCGCATGCCGCTGCGCGATGTTTTCGACTGGCTGCGCGACGAGATTGCATTGCCCTGGGTCACCCGCGCCAAACCGTTACTCCAAGATCCCTGGGCCGCGCGCGACGCTTATATCGACATCATTCACGATCGCTCCAAGGAAAACATCCATCAATTCTTTCTACGTCACGCAACCCGCGCACTCACCGGCGCCGAGCAAACCGTCGCGCTCAAGCTCCTCGAACTGCAGCGCCAAGCGCTGCTCATGTACACCAGCTGCGGTTGGTTTTTCGACGATCTTTCCGGCATTGAAACCGTGCAGGTGATGCAATTCGCCGCCCGCGCCGTGCAGTTGGCCGAGGAGCTTTTCGGCGCGCCGTTGGAAGACCGGTTCATCGAGGGATTAGCCAAAGCCAAAAGTAATTTGCCGGACTTGGGCGACGGCCGGCAGGTCTACGAAAAGTTCGTCCGTCCGGCGCGCGTCGATTGGGAACGAGTCGGCGCCCACTACGCCGTCAGCTCAATCTTCGCCGACTATCCCGAAGCGGCCGATGTCTATTGCTATCGAGCCGAGCGCAAATCGTATCAAAGCTTCGAGGCCGGCAAAGCAAAACTCGCCGTCGGCCGGATCAAACTCACTTGCAACGTCACCCAAGAATCCACCGAGCTCAGCTTCGGCGTGCTTTCCATGGGCGATCACAACGTCAACGGCGGCGTGCGGCCGATCTTAAGCGACGATGTCGAGGCCTATCTGACCCGGGAGCTCGCCGAACCCTTCGCGCGCGCCGATTTCACCGAAGTCATCCGCTTGATGGACCGCCGCTTCGGCGCATCGAATTACTCGTTGCGATCGCTGTTCCGCGATGAGCGGCGCCAACTGCTCGAACGGATACTGGCTTCGGCGTTGGCGGAAACCGACGCGCTCTACCGGCAGATTTACCAGCAGCGCGCGCCGCTGATGCGCTTTCTCACCGATCTGCACGTCCCCCTGCCCAAGGATCTTGCCGCCGCCGCCGAGTGCGTCTTGAACGACAATCTGCGCAGCGCGCTGGCCCAGGACGCCATCGACGCCAAGCGCATTGAAAATCTTTGCGCCGCCGCCAAGCTCGAAGGCGTCACCCTCGACAACACCACGTTGGAATTCGGCTATCGCCAAACCCTCGAACGATTATCCGAGCGCATGGCGGCGCAGCCGTCGTGGCAAAATCTGCAAGCGCTCAACAACGCCGTGAGCGTCGTCGATGGCTTGCCCTTTTCGGTTAACCTATGGAAAGTCCAGAACCGCTTCTACGAAACCCTGCAAAGCACCTACCCAAAAATGCGCGCGGCGAAAAAATCCAACGACGCATGGCTCGCTACCTTTGCGGAGTTGGGCCAGCGGCTGCGCATCAAGTTATCGCGCGAGTGGTAAAGTTATTTACGCAGACCGAGCTCGCGCTGCGCTTCGAACAGCGGCGCGGTATCGGCGACTTCCGAGAGCGGAATCTGCCGGGTGATGTTCATCGACTTGCGGAAACCGTCCAGCACCACGCGCATGCCGTCTTCGGGAATGCCGCCATCGGCGCTGAACACGTTGACGGCGGAATCGTAACCGGCTTCGGCAAACTCAGGTTTCGACTTGGCCCAGTTGACCAGCACCTGAATCGTGCCTTCGCGATTTTTTAGAATGTAGCCGTTGGCTTTGAGCATCGCTCGCAGCACTCGTTTGACCTCGTCGGGCCGCTCGCTAAGCTTCTTCATCCCGGTGGCAAGCCCGTTGTAAGGGAAACGAAAAATATCGCCAGCGCGGCTGATGATGTTAAAGCCCATCCGTTTCGCTTCGAAATCCACCGGCGGCGCCACGATCATCACGTCGATCACGCCTTCCTTTAGCGCGGTGAGGCGCGCGGCATCGGAACCCAGCGCCAAGAGTTTGATCTCGGTATCGGGATCGATGCCGTAATGCTTGACCACCATGCGTGCGATGATATCCGGCGTCGAGCCGTAGGAGCCCACGCCGATGGTTTTGCCTTTGACATCGCGCACCGACTTGATTTCCGCTCTGCTCACCAACGAAAGCGGCGTGCGGTCGAGCGAACAGGCGATCATCTTGACCCGCGCGCCTTTCAAGTTGGCGACGATGGTCGAGCCGATCAAGGTCGAATAGTCGACGTCGGCGCTAACCAGCGCCATGGTCGCGACGTTGGGGTTCATGCGGATGATTTCCGCGTCGATGCCCTCTTGTTTGAAGAACCCGCGGGTTTGCGCGACACCGACGGTGAGATTGGAAATATTATAATTGGAAACGCCGATCCTGACTTTGTCGGCGCCGTAAAGCTTTGTCGTGAAAATCACGCCGAACAAAATCAGGACAATCATTCTCGCCCGCATCAAAAACCTCCGCTTGAGTAGTCAACGAATTGTCAGTGTAGGGGCAGACCCCCGTGTCTGCCCTCTGGGACGGGCGACCACAGGGGGTTGCCCCTACATTGGCGTTGCTTGACAGCCGCGGCACCAGCCTATAATTGAGCTAAGCATCGATCAGTTTTTATACTCGCACGGTTGTCGAAAGCAAAGCCCAATTTGGCTAGGGTTATTTTATGGCCTACAACGATCTGCAAGAATATTTGACGCGCTTGGAATCCGCCGGCAAGCTCCACTGGATCGACCAGCGTGTCGATCCGGCGTGGGAAGTCACCGCGATCACGCGGCAGGTGTTTGACCGCTACGGCTGGAACGCGCGGCCGGCATTGGGCTTTCGCCAGGTCGGCGTCAGCGAGTTTCCGCTGGTGATCGGCGTGATCGGCGGCTCGCCGGAAATTTATGCGCTGGCGCTGTCGACGACGGTGGAAAAGATTTCCGAAGTCTGGGAACGCGGACAGCGCCGTCCGATCGAGCCGGTCAGCGCGCCGAGTGGAATGTGCAAGGAAATTATTCTACGCGGCTCGGCGATAGACCTCGGCGGTTTACCCCAAGTGGTTTGGACGCCGGGGCAAGACCCCGGGCCCTATATCACCGCGCCGGTGATCATCACCAAAGACGCCGAAACCGGCCGGCGCAACGTCGGCACCTACCGGCTCCAGTTGAAAGGCGCGAACCGGCTCGGCTTATACGTCGGCGGCGCGCAACACGCGGCGCGCCATATCCGCCAATACGAAGCGCTTAAAAAGGACATGCCGATCGCGATCGCCATCGGCGTCGACCCGACCATCGTGCTCAGCTCGATCAGCAAATTCCCCTACGGCACCGATGAGCTGGCCGTCGCCGGCGGCCT
>Ga0137461_1000148_pt1 | contig 15734 bp, 13 predicted proteins | sample EasRivERMGT746_2_FD_104650 | JGI IMG/M metagenome (GOLD analysis project Ga0137461, IMG submission 104650) | Soil microbial communities from meander-bound floodplain in the East River, Colorado, USA - East River MetaG ERMGT746_2 | ecosystem: Environmental > Terrestrial > Soil > Floodplain ... | reverse complement strand
GCAGGTCGATTATTTTGGCACCGCCGATTCGTTCCAGAAGAACTCTGAAATCGAATTCGAGCGCAACGTCGAGCGCTACGCTTTTCTGCGCTGGGGCCAGATGGCTTTCGATAATTTTCGCTTGATTCCACCCGACGTCGGTATCTGTCATCAGGTCAATCTTGAATATCTCGCGCCGGTGGTTTTTCGCGCCAAGAAAGACGGCGCGCATTTCGCGTATCCCGACACGGTGGTCGGCACCGACTCGCACACGCCGATGATCAATGGTCTCGGCGTCGTCGGTTGGGGCGTCGGCGGCATCGAAGCGGAAGCGGCGTTGCTCGGCCAGCCAATCATCATGCTGATTCCCGAAGTGATCGGCTTTAAGCTTCACGGCAAATTGCCGGCGGGCGCGACGGCTACCGATTTAGTTTTGACGGTCGTGCAGATGCTGCGCAAAAAAGGCGTGGTCGAAAAATTCGTCGAGTTCTACGGCTCGGGATTGTCTAGTTTGAGCCTCGCCGACCGCGCGACGATTGGCAACATGGGGCCGGAGTACGGCGCGACGGTCGGTTATTTCCCCATCGACGATGAAACGCTGCGCTACATGACGCTCACCGCGCGCGACCCGCATCTTATCAAATTAGTCGAGAGCTACGCCAAAGAGCAGGGCATGTTCCGCACTGACGCCTCGCCCGATCCGATGTTCACCGATACCTTGGAATTGGATCTCGCCAGCGTGGTGCCGAGTATTTCCGGTCCGCGCCGGCCGCAGGACCGCATCGCGTTGACCGACAGCAAGAAAGCGTTCGCCGAAGCCTTGCCATCGCTGATGAAAACCAAGAATGCCGATAAGAAAGTCGCCGTGCAAATGAACGGCGACAAGTTCGAGCTTAAGCATGGCTCGGTGGTGATCTCGGCGATCACCAGCTGCACCAACACTTCCAATCCGTCGGTGATGATCGGCGCCGGATTGCTCGCCAAGAAAGCCGGCGAGAAGGGGCTGAGGCGCAAACCTTGGGTGAAAACCAGCTTGGCGCCGGGTTCGCGCGTGGTCACGGAGTATCTAAAAGACAGCGGCTTATTAACCCATTTAGAAAAAATCGGTTTTAACATCGTCGGCTACGGCTGTACGACTTGTATCGGCAACAGCGGTCCATTGCCTGAACAGGTCGCCAACGGCATTCAAGAGGGCGATCTGGTCGCAGCGGCGGTGTTGTCGGGCAATCGCAACTTCGAAGGGCGAATCCACGCCAACGTGCGCGCCAACTATTTGGCCTCGCCGCCCTTGGTTGTCGCTTACGCGCTGGCGGGCAGCATGGATGTCGATCTATACAATGACTCGCTGGGGGACGACAGCGCCGGCAAACCGGTTTATTTGAAAGACATCTGGCCGACGCCGCAGGAAGTTCAAGAAGTCCTGAACAAGTCGGTGCGCCAGGAGATGTTCAAGAAAGAATACAGCCAGGCCAGCGAAGGCGACGCGCGCTGGAAGGGCATGCCGGTGCCCCAGGGCGAGCTGTTTAAATGGGACATGCAGTCGACTTACGTGCGCGAAGCGCCGTACTTCGACGGCATGGGCAGAAGCCCTAACCCGATCAAAGCGATCACCGGCGCGCGGGCGTTGGCGATGATCGGCGATTCGGTCACCACCGATCATATTTCTCCCGCCGGCGCCATCGAAAAAAACGGCCCGGCGGCGCGCTATCTGACCAACAACGACGTGCTGCCCAAGGATTACAATCAATACGGCGCGCGGCGCGGCAATCATGAAGTGATGATGCGCGGCACGTTTGCCAACATTCGTCTGAAAAACATGTTGGCGCCGGGCACCGAAGGCGGCGTGACCGTGCATATTCCGGACAACAAACCGATGTCGATCTACGATGCGGCGATGCAGTATCAGAAAGAAGGCACGCCGCTGATCGTCATCGCCGGCAAAGAATACGGCACCGGCTCATCGCGCGACTGGGCGGCTAAGGGGCCGCGCTTGCTCGGCATCCGCGCGGCTATTGCCGAAAGCTTCGAGCGCATCCATCGAAGCAACCTGATCGGCATGGGCATCGTGCCTTTGGTGTTCAAGCCGGGAGAAAATTTAAAGACCCACGGGCTCACGGGATTTGAAAAATTCGATATCCTCGGCATCGGCGCCGATTTGAAACTGCGCCAGGAATTGACGGTCAAAGCCAGCGCCGACGAAGGCAAAGTCACCGAGTTCAAAGTGATCTGCCGCATCGATACGCCGGCGGAGTTGGACTACTATCGCCATGGCGGCATCTTGGAGTACGTGTTGCGGCAGTTGCTGCAAAATTAACTGTTCGTCTCTTGTCTAGAGTCTAGCGTCTGGAGTTCGAATTCCGAAAACCCGAGACGCTGGACTCTAGACCCCGGACGATTACTTTTATGAATCGACGCGAAGCGCTGGCGACTTTGGGAAAATCCTCGCTGGCGCTTTTTTTTGCCAACTCGTTTTTGCGCGGCGCTGGGCTCGCCGCTGAAGGATCGTCTATGAGCACACCGGCGTATATTGGAAAGTTCACCGCCAACAATCCTGGCATCATGACGCTGCAAGGGACCAATCAGTACATCGTCGGCAAAGACGGCGGCTTGGTCATCGACGTCGCGCTCAGCGCCGATTCCAACATGGACGGCATTATCGAGCAAGCCGAGGCGATGGGCGTCAAGAAAATCGAAAAGATTCTACTCACGCATATTCACACCGATCACACCGGCGGCGCGCTGGCGCTGCGCAAACGCTGCGGCGCCAAGTTGGGCATTCACCGCTCGCGCAAAGGCTATCTCGGCGGCGAGGATTTTCAGTATGACGACAACGATTTGATTAATTTCGGCGGTGGCGAGTTGCACGTGCTGCACACGCCGGGTCATGAATCGGGACACTGCTGCTTTTATGAAGGCGGCGATAAAGTTTTGTTCAGCGGCGACAATATTCTTGGCTACGGCACGGCGGTGATTCATCCGCCCGACGGCAACATGAGCGATTATATGAAAACGCTGGAGCGTCTGCTCGGTTTTGAAATGAGTTTGATCCTGCCCGGCCATGGGCCGCTGATCGGCAAACCGGAAGCGAAGATCCGCGAGTACATCAAGCATCGGCTCGAACGCGAGCAGCAGGTGATTGCGGCATTGCGTTCAAACCGCAACACCATCGGCGATATTACCGAAGCGATTTACGTCGATGTCTCGGCGGCGCTCAAGCGCGTGGCGGAGTTCTCCGTACAGGCGCATTTGGAAAAACTCGTGCGCGACGGAAGAATCAAGCAAGAAGCTGGGCGCTATTTGCTGCTGAGCGATAATTGATTGCGACGTATGTGACGGCGCGCCGAATCGAAGCGCAGCGCGGTCGCATCGGCTTCGATCTCCAAATCCTGCCACGCCGTGTCGGCGAACGAGCTTAACCGGTCGCTGCGCGCGCCGCTGATAAACATTACCGTAGGGCCGATGGCTTGGAGCCACACGCCGCGATTGTCGCGGGTCAATCCGCTCAACGTACTCGCGGATAGCGCAGCCTTGGCGTCAAACCTGATGCGCGGTCTCTTTTCTAGCACGGCGCGAAAGGCTGCTTGAAAGGCCGCCGCGTCGGCTGGCGAGTCCCACGCGCTAAACCAAACGGTTATAAAATTATCGCCGTCGGCAAAAGCGAAGAGCTGATCGCCGCGCCAACGGGCCGCGCTATCGTTGGACTGCTTGAGCGGGTTCGCGCTGGCGAGCAGGCCGCGAATTAAATATTCTCCGAGACTTTGTTCGGCGGCCGGGCCGTCTTTCATGGCGCGCAATAAAGCGGCGGGAAAAAATTGCATGGGCGCTTGGCGCTTAAGATAATACTTTTCCGGGTGCAGAATTTCCGTGGTCGATAGCGGCGGGTTGGCATAGAGCGCATCGACACCGGGCCAACCCTTGGCCTTGAGCGCCCAGAGCGCGAATTGACTGCCTTCGCGATACGGCAAGGTGATCTGTTGGCGCAGAAAATCCGGTAGGCGCGCCGCGGATTTTTCCAATTCGGCACTGAATTTTCCGGCGGCGGCAAGATCGCTCGCGGCAAAATTCTCTGGGCTCTTACGATTCGCGCGGGCGACCAGCGTGAGCGCGGCGTCGCCGGTGGCCAGCGCGCGAAACGCCAAGCGGCGATCCTCCAAGTAAACTCCCTCGGTCTTAGTCTGCCAGTTAAAATTCTGCTCCTGCAACGCCGCGATCACGGCGAAGCCGAAGGGGGCTTCGCGCGCCAAGATAGCGTCGGTCATCACAAACGGCGCACCCAACTTGACCGCGTCGGAGGCAAGGGCGACCCGGCCGGTGGCCGCGTCATAAGTCGCCAATTGGGCGAGCTGGCGAAACTCGTTTAGCGCTTTGCCCAAGTCATCGTTGCCCAGCAGCAGGCCGATGCTCTTGTAGGCGCGCTCGACATGTTGCAACTGAAACGGATGCTGCGAATTCATTTGCCCCGCAGCGCCGGCCGCACGGGTGAGCGCGATGTCGCGTTGCAAGGGCAAACCGCGAAAGCCAGCGATGTCTTTCGCCAGGGCGGCAAAGTCGGTCGGCGTGGTTTCGGTTGGGAGGCGCGTTTCGGCGCTGATGCAGCTCGCTAGCGCGGCGAGCAAACAGAGCCCGGCTATCCATGGCGAAAAGACACTAGACGATGGCAGAAAATCTTGCCGGCTCGGCTCATTCACTCATTTCTCCATGATGACGACCGAATAGCCGGCTTGGCTCACTTGGCGCGCCTGCTCTTCGGCGGCGCCGCGGTTGGCAAAGGTTCCCAGATGGACCCGATAGTAGGTGTTGTCTTTGGACTGCAACGAATTGATGGTTACGTCGGCGAAGGATTTACCGGCGCGGTCGCGCAGTTGTTGGGCGTTTTCCAACTGCGTGAACGAACCTAGTTGGAGCGTGTAATCGAGGGACGAGCGAATGGTTTCGAGGCGCGTCGGGCTAGCGAGGACATCGATGCGCACCAGCGCCGTGCCTGGTCCGATCATTTTCAGCGATTGCGCCGCTGCGTAGGAAAGATCGATGACACGATTTTTTGCGAACGGTCCGCGGTCGTTGACCAAAACTTCGGTGGCACTGCCGTTTTCCAGATTGGTCACCATGACCTTGCTGCCGAGCGGCAAAGTTTGATGCGCCGCGGTGAGATCGTTTTGATCGTAGATCTCGCCGCTGGCGGTGGCTTTGCCGTGAAAGCCGGGACCGTACCAAGAGGCGATGCCGGTTTGACTGACGCGGTTGTCGGAAGTGGGCGGCGCGACTTTGGCACCGGGCACCGAGCAGCCGGCGGCGAGCGCCAGCGCGATCAAGCACAGCGTGCGGCGAATCGCCTGCGCGCAGTTAAATGGCTGAACATTGGGTTTGGTTTCTAGGCTCATTGCCGGTGAGTATATAGAAAAGCGGGTCGCGTGAAAAGTATTTTGCCGTGTCAGCAGTAATGGCGAGGAGAATCTTTTGCGCCAGCGTCACAGTTTACCCAAGCGGGTGTTTGTGTTAGCGTACTGGCAACTTGAATAGGAGTGTTTGAAGTATGTCGGGTCATTCGAAGTGGAGCACGATTAAACACAAGAAGGCCGCCAAGGATGCTAAGCGGGGTAAGATCTTTACCAAGATGATCAAGGAAATCACCGTCGCCGCGCGCATGGGCGGCGGCGATATCAATGCCAACCCGCGGCTGCGCACGGCGGTGCTGACCGCCCGCGGCAACAGCATGCCGACCGAGAACATCGACCGCGCCATCAAGAAAGGCACCGGCGAGCTTGAAGGGGTTACCTACGAAGAAATCCAATATGAAGGCTATGGCCCCGGCGGCGCGGCGATCATCGCGCAGGTTCTGACCGACAATAAAAACCGCACGGTATCGGAGATTCGCCGGTTGTTCACCAAGCACGGCGGCAACATGGGGGAGACCGGCTGCGTGTCGTGGATGTTTGAAAAGAAAGGGCTGATCACCGTCGAAAAGTCCCAGGCCGACGAAGACCGTTTGATGAGTATCGCGCTCGACGCCGGCGCCGACGATATCCGCGATGAAGGTGAAATCTTCGAGATCGTCACCCAGCCGGAGGATTTTCACACGGTCAAGGAACGCTTGGATCAAGAAAAAATCGCCGTCGCCAGCGCGCAGGTTACGCTCTTGCCGAAAAATACCGTCGATATCGGCGCCAAACATGCCGAACAGATTCTCAAGCTCAGCGAAGAGTTGGAAGATCATGACGACGTGCAGAGCGTCTCGGCCAATTTCCATATTTCGGACGAATTGATGGAGAAGGTGCATTAGCCACCGTGGCCGAGCAAACTAAAGAAGCGCAGCCGCGGGTTATTCTAGGCATTGATCCCGGCACAGTGGTGACTGGCTGGGGCGTGGTGCAGGTGATCGGCAGTTCCTTGCGCCACGTCGGCCACGGCACGATCAACTCTTCCCACGCCGAACCCCAGGCGCTACGTTTGAGCCGGATTTTTAACGGGCTGATCAAAGTATTGCGCGAATACCGGCCCGACGGCGTGAGTCTGGAGAAAGTGTTCTTCGCGCAAAACGTCCAGAGCGCTTTGAAATTGGGCCAGGCGCGAGGCGTGGCGCTGCTGGCGGCCGCCGAACAAGGGCTCGACGTGCATGAATACGCCGCGGTGGAAATCAAATCGGCGGTGGTCGGCAACGGCCACGCGACCAAGCAGCAGGTGCAAATGATGATCGGTTCGCTGCTGCGGGTGTCGGGCCGGGTGCCGGTGGACGCCGCCGACGCGCTGGCGGCGGCGATCTGTCATCTCAATCGGCAAAACTTTCAAGCGCGGGTCGCCGATGCTCTGCCCAAGCAGCCGACGCCGCTGCGCCCGCGCGGCACGCGCGCGCGGTAGAGCTGGAGCCGAAGGAAGATAAGAGAATTGGCTGCAAAGTACGCAAAGAAATTCGGATTTGGGGCGGGTTTGAAACCCGCCCTCTTGGATTCGCCGAACGTAACACACTGCCCATACAAAAGTCCGATGCCGCACACAATTCCGCAACTTCCTATTCACCAATCGTGATCGCCCAAATTAGCGGCCAACTGGCGCAAAAACTCCCCGGTGAAATCGTCATCGATGTCGGCGGCGTCGGCTATCAAGTGTTCATCCCGCTAAACGTCTTTTACCGGCTGCCGGAGATCGGCGCCGCCGTGAGCTTGCAGATTCACACCCACGTGCGCGAGGATTCCTTGCAGCTGTTTGGCTTTCACGACGTCGGCGAGAAACAAGTGTTCTTGTTACTCACCGGCGTCTCGGGGATCGGTCCCAGGTTGGCGCTCAATATTCTTTCCGGCATTCCGGCCGAAGAGTTGGCGCGGGCGCTCAAGGGCGGCGATCAAGTGCGGCTGGTGGCGATTCCCGGCGTCGGCAAAAAACTCGCCGAGCGCATGATCGTCGAGCTCAAGGACAAGTTCGCGACCCTGGGTCCATGGACGGCCGAGCTGCCCAAATCGGCAGCCGCCGGGCAACTGATGCTCGACGCGGTTTCGGCGCTGGTCAATCTAGGCTATAAAAAACCCGATGCCGAAAAATACGTCGGCGAGGCGCTCAAAAGCGGCAACCATACATTGGAAACCGTTTTGAAAGAAACTTTGCGCCGGATGAGCTTCTAAACGGTTGGGTGCTAATCTAATGCAGGACGGTCAACGCAGCGACGAAGATTTAGGTTTTGAGCTGAGCCTTAGGCCGCGCGGCTTCGACGAATACGTCGGCCAAGATCAGGTCAAGGAGAATCTCAAAGTGGCCATCGCCGCGGCGCGCGGCCGCCATGATGTCCTAGACCATATTCTATTTCACGGACCGCCGGGGCTGGGCAAAACTTCGCTGGCTTATATCATCGCCCGGGAAATGGGCGTGAATATCAAGGCGACTTCCGGCCCGGTGGTCGAGCGCGCCGGCGACCTGGCCGCTCTGCTGACCAATCTTGAAGAGGGCGACATTTTATTCATCGACGAGATTCACCGCTTGAATCACGTGGTCGAAGAAGTGCTCTACCCGGCGATGGAAGATTATCAAATTGACCTGATGATCGGCCAAGGGCCGGCGGCGCGCTCGATCAAGCTCGATCTCAAGCGCTTTACCCTGATCGGCGCGACCACGCGGTCGGGTCTTTTGACCTCGCCGCTGCGCGACCGCTTCGGCCACATCCATCGGTTGGACTTTTATGACACCGTCGCATTGACTCGGATTCTCAAACGCTCGGCGGCGATTCTCGCCGTGGCCGAGGAAAGCGACGGCATCGCCGAAATCGCCGCGCGCTCGCGCGGCACGCCGCGCATCGCCAACCGGCTGTTGCGCCGGGTGCGCGATTACGCTCAGGTCAAAGCCAGCGGCACGATTACCAAAACCATAACCGACGAAGCGCTGCGCATGTTGGCGGTGGACCGTCTGGGCTTGGATAAGATGGACACCATGCTGCTCTTGACGCTGATCGATAAATTCGCCGGCGGCCCGGTGGGCGTGGAGACCTTGGCCGCCGCCATCGGCGAGGAGAGGGACACGATAGAGGATGTTTACGAGCCGTTTTTGATTCAAGCCGGGTTCATTCAACGCACGCCGCGCGGACGGATGGCGACGGTCTTGGCTTACGAACATTTCGGACGAAAACACGGCGCGGCCGATCAAGGGAAGAAACAGCCGACGCTGTTTTGAAGCTCGCTTGATGAGCGGTCGATGGGCCGGTGACAATTGACGAGCGTGGATGATGGCAGGATTGGGCAAAACGCTAATTTACCTGGGCTTGGCATTGGCCGGCGTCGGTTTGCTATTTTCCCTGGCGGCCAAGCTGCCGTGGCTCGGCCATTTGCCCGGCGATATATCCATCGAGCGCGACCACTACTCTTTTTATTTTCCCTTGGCCACGTGCATCGTCGTCAGCGTCGTGATCTCGCTTGTCGTCTATTTTTTTAGAAGGTAGAGTTTTGCAACGCTAAGCCAGGCCAAGCCGATGGAACCCGCAAGTCCCGCCAAGAGCGCGGAGGAAACCCGCAAATTCGAAGACGCCAAACGGCGCAAGCGCGAGGGCATCGTTATCCTGGTGACCGCCGTCATGTTGGCGGCGTTGATTTTTTTCGAAGTGCAGTTGCCCGAAGTCGCGCCCGAATACGCGATGGGCAGCAATATCGTTTTTTTTCTCGTCATCAACCTGACGATCATTTTACTCGGCTTGCTGGTTTTCCTGGTCGTGCGCAACTTGGTCAAGCTGATCTTCGAGCGCAAACGGCGCATTCTCGGCTCCGGCTTGCAGGTTCGTCTGGTCTTGGCGTTTGTCGCGCTGTCGCTGGTGCCCTGCGTGCTGCTGTTCGTGATCGCCGGCGGTTTGCTGACCCGTTCCTTCGACCGTTGGTTCGATACCAAAGTGGAAAGCGCGCTGCAAGGTTCGCTGGAAATCAGCCAGACCTACTATCAAAATTCCGCCAACAACGCGATTTTCTACTCGCGCCAGTTGAGCCGGGCGATTAGCCGCGAAAGACTGTTCGATGCGCGGCACGCGGCGCAACTCAAAGAGTTCGTCGAAAGTAAGCAGAAGGAGTACAATCTCGGCACGGTGGCGCTGTTTTCCCCCGACGGCCAATCCTTCGTGGTGGCGTTCAATGAGCGCGTGCCGACCGGTGTGACCGTGAAGCCGGACGGGGATTTGCTCACCCGGGCGCTGCGCGGTCTCGATAGCACGAGCACACAAGTGTTCGGCGATGCCGATGTGATTCGCGGCGCGGCGCCGATCTACGGCGACGGGAAACGCATCGTCGGCGCGGTGGTGGTCGATTACTTTGTGCCCAAGAGCGTCAGCAAGCGGGCGTCGCAAATCTCTCAATCCTACGAAAACTATAAATATCTGAGCTTTCTCAAAACCCCGGTGAAAAACAGCTATATCCTCACGTTGTTCTTGATGACCTTGGTGCTGGTGCTGGCGGCGACCTGGTGCGGCATTTATCTTTCACGCGGCATCACCGTGCCGATTCAAAAACTCGCCGAGGGCACCCATGAAGTGGCCCAGGGCAATTGGGACTACAAGATCGACTCGGGCGGCGACGACGAGCTTGGCGTGCTGATGGATTCCTTCAACCACATGACCGGCGATTTGAAGCAGATCAAACTGGAGCTCGAACGGCGCGGCAAAGCGGTCGAAATGCTGCTCGCCAACATCGCCGCCGGCGTGGTGTCGGTGGACCCGGTGGGCAAGATTACCACCTGGAATAAGGCGGCGGAAAAAATGTTGGGCGTCCCGGCCGAAGACGCGCTGGGAAAACATTATCAAGAGACTTTTAGCGCCGAACCGCTGGGCGCGATTCGCGAGATCGTCGAAAGCATCGAGGCGGTGAAGGGACCGCGCAGCATCGAGCGCGAGATCAAGATTCCCCTGCCGCAGCAGGTCGTCACGGCGGTAGTGAGCGCGGCGACCCTGCGCGACGACGATGAGGCGACCCTCGGCATTATGATATTTCTCGAGGACATTACCGAAATTCAAAAAGTCCAGCGCATGGAAGCCTGGCGCGAAGTGGCCCGGCGCATCGCCCATGAAATCAAAAATCCGCTGACGCCGATTCAATTATCCGCCGAGCGTTTGCGCAAGCGCTATTCCGAAATGCTCAAAGAGGACGGCGCGATTCTCGACAAGTGCACCACGACGATCATTCAACAAGTCGACGAACTTAAAAAATTGGTCAATGAGTTCTCCCAGTTCGCCCGTCTGCCATCGGCGCAGCTGCTGTCGAACGATCTCAACGAGGTGGTCAACGAAGCGCTGTTTTTATTCAAGGAAGGTCACAACGGCATCGATTTCGAGTTTCGCGGCGGGCTGATTCCGCCGGTGGAGATCGACCGGGAGCAGATCAAGCGCGTGCTGATCAATTTACTCGATAACGCGGTGGCGGCAGTGCAGGGCCATGGCGCGATCAAGCTGGCGACGGCGCACGATCCGCGGCGCGCCGTGGTGACGCTGGAGGTTGGCGACGACGGCTGCGGCTTGGCGCCGGACATTCGCGCGAAAATCTTCGAGCCCTACTTTTCGACCAAGCATAATGGCACGGGGCTCGGACTGACGATCGTCAGCCAAATTATCGAGGATCATCGCGGCTACATTCGCGCCCTGCCGAATCAGCCGCGGGGCACTCGATTTACGATTGAGTTGCCGGCGGCCAACGGCGCCGGCGCGCTGGAATCGGCGAAAAAGGTGCTACACTCGTAAGCGGAGTCTGGAGGGGCGGTGCAAGAAATTCTGCTGCAAAAAACCATCCTCATCGTCGACGACGAGGACGGCGTGCGCGAATCGGTGCGCGAAGTGTTGAGCGATGAAGGCTATCGGGTCGTCGACACGGCCGACGGCACCCGGGTGCTCGAAATGATCCGGGAGGAGAAACCCGAGCTGGTATTGCTCGACATTTGGATGCCGCAAGTGGACGGCATCGGTTTGCTCAAGGAAATTAAAAGCCAGGAGCCGGATATCAACGTCGTGATGGTTTCCGGCCACGGCAACATTCATACCGCGGTGACCGCGACCAAGTTTGGCGCCTTCGATTTCATCGAGAAGCCGGTTTCGTTGGAGGGGCTGCTGTCCACGGTGCAGCGCGCCCTGGGCGAATTGCCGGGGGCGAGCGAGCAAAAGAAAGTTGGCGGGCGCAAAGCCAAGCCGGTGAAAACTACAGGCGCGGCGGCGAAAAACAGCTCGGCGGCGCCGATGGTCAAGCAGCGGACTTTGAAAAAAAGCGTCGTGCTTTCCGGTCAGGGGCTGCACTCAGGCGTCAAGACCGGTTTGATTTTGCATCCGTTGCCGCCCAACAGCGGCATTCAGTTCACCGGCATTTCGGCCGAAGTCAGGGTGCCGGCTCATTTAGATTATGTCGGCTCCACCGGCTACGCGACTTCGCTGCGCTCCAAGGGATTCGCCGTCGGCACGGTGGAGCATTTGCTGGCGGTGTTGCACAGTTACGGCATCGCCAACTTGCTGATCAAAGTGCAAGGCGAAGTCCCGATCATGGACGGTTCGGCCCTCGAGTTCGCCCAGTCCATCGAAGAAGCGGGCATCAAAGAAGAGGAGGCGGAGCTGGCGCCCATCGTCATCGACCGCCGTTATCAGTTTGACGCCAAGGGCGGCGAATCGATTTCCATCGAACCGGCGCCGGCCTTGTCGGTGCGCTACCTCATGCGCTATCCGGCGCCGGTGGGCGAGCAAGAATACACTTACCATCACCGCGACGCCGAGTCCTTCAAGAATGAAATCGCACCGGCGCGGACCTTCGGTTTTCTGCGCGACATCGCCAAGCTGCAAAACATGGGTTTGGCCAACGGCGGGCGGCTGAGCAATTTTATTTTGGTCGACGACGAGAAAATCGTCAACACGGAACTGCGCTTTGCCGACGAATTCGCGCGCCATAAAATTTTGGACATCCTCGGCGATTTCTATTTGCTCGGCCGGCCCATGCGCGGCGCGATCACGGCGCGCATGACCGGCCACTCCGACAACATCGCGCTATTACGGTTGGTCCGCGAGGGGATGAAACTCTAAGCGACACATTATCAAAAGACGCCACGATGGACTCCAGCGCACAGTATCAAAGACTTTTTACCGTCAATGAAGCCAACGAGCTGCTGCCCATCGTGCGGCCGTTGGTGGAACAGATTTTGGAAAATATTCGGCGCTTGAAGCACGCCAGTGAAACCGTGATCCGCAACCGGCATCTCGATCCCGAAGCGCCGGACCTGATGAAGCATTTGCGCGCCGACGACGCCATCGCCCGGCTGGTCGGCGAAGTAAAGCAGTGGGTCGAAACCATCAACGGCCATGGCTGCGTGTGTAAAGGCGTGGAGCGGGGATTGATCGATTTCCCTTGCGTGTACGGCGCCGAGGTGGTTTTTCTGTGCTGGCAGTTGGGCGAACCGAGCGTCAGTTTTTGGCACCGCATCGAAGACGGATTCGCTGGACGAAAACCGCTGCTTGACGGCGAGGACTCCGAGCCCGACGGCGGCGCTTCCATTCACTGAGCCGCCCTTACGTAGTTTCTTCGTCCGAAAAATGGTTCTTTAAGCTTTTGTGTGGAATGGGTGCCACGTTCACTTTGATTTGTGCACCACGAAGGACACGAAGGGTTCGGGTAAGGGCGGGTTTGAAACCCGCCCCTACAACTTCGCGCTCGGAGTGGTGAGCTCCGTCGAACCATGCCTTTGTGGTGAAAGCATCTTTAGAGTATATCCGGAAGAACCAAAAAAATTGTTATGAAGCGCAAGCCGGCGGATGACGCCACGGCGTTGTCCGCGCAAATCAAGCAAAGGGCGCAAGCGCTCGGCTTCGAACTGGTCGGCATCTCGCCGGTCAAAGCGCCGCCCCATGAGCAGTCCTTTGCGAAGTGGCTGCGTAACGGATTCTCCGGCGAGTTGGATTACATGGCGCGCACCGAAATGCTGCGGCGCGATCCGGGCGAGCTGGTGCCCTGGGCCGAGTCGGTGATCTCGGTGGGGCTGAATTATTTCACGCCGCCGGCGCGGCCGGCGCCGCCGGGAGAAATCAACGGCTGGATTTCTCGTTATGCCTGGGGCGACGATTATCACGACCTCATGAAACGCAAGTTGCAGTCGCTGCTCGAAAGCCTCGAGCAGCTCGCCGGTGCGCCGGTAAAGGGACGCGCCTTCGTCGACTCGGGGCCGGTGTTGGAAAGAGATCATGCGGGGGTCGCCGGACTGGGCTGGATCGGCAAAAATACTCAGCTCATTTCGCCCAAGAAAGGCTCGTGGTTTTTTCTCGGCGAGCTGTTCGTCGATTGTTCGCTATCCTACGACCGGGCGATTCGCGACCGCTGCGGCAAGTGCGATCTTTGTCTTAAAGCCTGTCCGACCAATGCTTTCGTCGGGCCGTATATTCTCGACGCGCGGCGCTGCATCTCCTATCTGACCATCGAGCTCAAGGGTTCGATGCCGCGCCACCTGCGCCCGCTGGTCGGCAATCACATTTTCGGCTGCGACATCTGCCAGGAAGTTTGTCCGTACAACGTCAAAGCGCAGGCCACCGCCGAGAGCGCTTTCGGCGCCCGGCCAGGGCTGCACGCGCCGCAGTTGACGCCGTTGCTGTCGCTCAGCGCGGTTGAGTTCCGCGAAAAGTTTTGCGGCAGTCCGATCTTGCGTGCCAAGCGGCGCGGCTTTTTGCGCAACGTCGCCGTGGCTCTCGGCAACCTGAAAAATCCCGCCGCCTTGCCGGCGTTGATCGACGCCTTAGACGACGAAGAAGCGTTGGTGCGCGGCCACGTCGCGTGGGCCTTGGGTGAGATTGGTGGCGGTTCGGCGCTCGACGCTTTGCGCCGCCGGCGCCAAATCGAGTCGGATGCCACGGTGCTGAGTGAAATCGATGACGCGCTTCAATTATTGGACGAGCAAGCCTCTGCGCAGCCAAGCCTTTGACAAGCACAGTTGCCGATTGAGTCCTGATCTCGTTTCCTTGAACTTCTGAACTCTGGGTGTTAATTCTCGCGGTGCGTTTAAACTATTTTTGAGGAAAAAATTTCCATGTCTGATTTCGTTTTGTTCGAGCAAAAAGGCCATGTCGCCATCGTCACGATCAACCGGCCCGACCGAATGAACGCGCTGGGCCATGAGGTGCGCACGGGTTTGGTTGACGCGTTTGTGAAAATTCGCCATGAGCCGTCGATCAAAGTTGCGGTGATCACCGGCGCCGGCGATAAAGCGTTTTCCGCCGGCGCGGATTTGAAAGAGCACAACGAGATATTTCAAAAGAAATCCTATCGCGTCGGCCCGGACTACGGCGCGTTGGACGAGCCGCCGCATTCAAGCCAGTTGGCGATCGAGACTTACAAGCCGCTCATCGCCGCCGTAAACGGTTACGCGCTGGCCGGCGGCTGTGAATTATCTTTAGCCTGCGATATTCGCATCGCGTCGGAAAATGCCCGCTTCGGTTTGCCCGAGGCCAAGCGCGGTCGCGGCGCCAACTTCGCCACGGTGATGTTGCAGTATCTAATTCCGCGCGGCATCGCCATGGAGATGCTTTTCACCGGCGAGCAGATTTCCGCGCAAGATGCGTTGCGCTTCGGTTTGGTCAACCGCGTCGTGCCGTTGGCGGAATTATTACCGACGGCGCTGGCGTTGGCGGAAAAAATCGCCGAGAACGCGCCGGTGTCGCTGCGCCGGATTAAAGAGCTGTCGGTAAAGTCGATCGGCTCGCCCTTGCTCTTCGCATTGAAAATGGCGCCGGGCCCGAGCCCCTACGAAAGTCAGGATGCGCGCGAAGGCGCCAAGGCGTTCGCGGAAAAACGCTCGGCGAGGTTCAAAGGTGACTGACGGCTGTGTTCGAACTGATTTGTCCACGATGCGGGTACGGTGGTCGAATTCGTCGAGGATCGAGGATGGATGATGGAGGATCGCAAATGCTTCTTGCCATCTTCTATCCTCGATCCTCCATCTTCGGCCGTCGTGGTTTCGTAGTGAAAGCTGACAACTGAAAAAGGGAGTACGGCATGAGCAACTATCCGAAAGTTATTTTGACCGAAGAAGGCATGCGCGACGGCTTACAGATCGAGCGGCCCGACATTGCGGTCGAGGGCAAGATTCGCCTGCTCGACATGTTATCGGAGACTGGGCTGAAAGACATCGCCGTCGGTTCTTTCGTCAGCCCGCGCTGGGTGCCGCAGATGGCGTGCATCGACGAATTGGTCAAAGGCTTTCATCCCAAGCCCGGCGTGAGTTACACGGCGACGGCGTTAAACGACATGGGCCGGAATCGCTTGCGGCAATATATTCCGCCGCTCAACGAT
>Ga0137461_1000147_pt1 | contig 15841 bp, 15 predicted proteins | sample EasRivERMGT746_2_FD_104650 | JGI IMG/M metagenome (GOLD analysis project Ga0137461, IMG submission 104650) | Soil microbial communities from meander-bound floodplain in the East River, Colorado, USA - East River MetaG ERMGT746_2 | ecosystem: Environmental > Terrestrial > Soil > Floodplain ... | reverse complement strand
CCCGTCGCGAAACTCCGGCCGCACGGTTTCAATCTCCGTGGAGCGATAGGGATCGATGTAGCCGGCGCGAATCAGCTCGGTCGACGGCCCGGCGAATATCTCGATGACATCGGCTTCGAACTTGCTGCCGCGCGCTTCGGTGACGACTTTGTTAAACAGCCCCGAGCCATTGCCGCGGTAGTGTCCGATGGAGAAATACGGAAAGGCTTGGCGAAATTTTTCCAGCATCGGCGCGGCGGCATCGACGCCCAAGGTACCGTAGAAAACGAAGCGACCTTCTTTTTTGGCGCCGTCGATCAACCGCGCGTGCTTTTCGGATTTCCCGAGCGCGTCGTAGGTTTTTAAAATATCGCCGGCAGATTGCGCTGAAACGGTCGCGGCGATGAAGAGCGCCTTTAACAATCCAACAAACGAGCTAAGAAACGCGCCGTGCTTATTCATACTTTCTCCGGGTGCCGATTCGTGTCGGCTCGATCCTATCATTCACTCCCGATAGCGCGCTTGGAGCTGGGCAAGAAAGCCGCTGTCTTCGAGCCTACGCATGAATGAGCTGTCCATCAGGCTAGCCGGATTGACGTCAGCGAGTTTAGGATTTTGCGTCGCCAAGAGCCGCTGCATGTTCTTCAGTCCTTCGAGCGACGGGTACGGCTTGGTGTCGAACTCCTTGGAAAGATCGCCGTACCCTTCTTCGGCGGACGCCGGATCGGCAAGCTTGAGATGGCTCATGATCGACTTGATGGTTTGGGCTTTGCCGCTCGGCGCCAGGGAAAAATATTCGCCTTCGATCAGCGCCTTCATGACATTTTCGAGTAGCGCGGGATTTTTCTCTAGATAATTTTTGCGCGTGACGATCCCGGTGGCGGCCATGGCCGGATTGACTTCGGTTAAAACGTTGAAGCCTTTTTGCAGCAGGCCGGGAATATAAGTGCGCGTGGTGAGCACGGTCGCGTCGATCACCTGCGCCTCCAGGGCGCGCACCGTCACGGTTTGATCGCCGATGATGAGCAGACGAATTTTGTCGCGCGCCAAGTCCAGACCGAGCTGTTCGAGCGTGAGCATGACGTACATCCAGAGCGTCCCGCCAATACTTTGCACGCCGATGCGTTTGCCGGCCAAGTCGGCCGGCTTCTTGATATCCGACCGGACGACCAAGTGACCCCTGCCGCGGCTGACGAAGTTGGCAATCATTTTCAATTCCGCGCCGGCCGCCGCCGCGCCAAGAACCGTAGTTCCACCGGTGTAGCCGATGTCGAGATCGCCGGCGGCGAGGCCAGCCGTGAGCATTTGGTTGTTACGCACGAGCACGACTTGCGCGCGCAGCCCATACTTGCCGAAGAAGTCCAAATCTTGCGCCAACCAGAGCGGCGCGACGCGCGAGCTTGGACTCGGGTAGGCGATGGTAACTCGCACAGGAGTCGTGGCAGCGTAGATTCCATGAGTCGTCGCGAACAGAGCGATGCCAATGACTGCGCTCAACAGCAGCACAAACCGCAAACCAGTAACGCCAGTGGCAATGCGACTCAAGAAACACCTCCCACTAGGAAAAGTCAGTTCAATCCTGGTGCCGGTATCTTGTCTTGATGAATATTCTTAAATTAGTTCCGCTCAACAATTCACGGGCGAGATTCTAAAATTACTTGATGATTCTATTCGCCCGCGCCAATAGATTCGGATCGATGTTCACGCCGATCTGTTTAGCCGTCTTGAGATTCACCACCAGCTCAAACCTCATCGGCTGCTCCACCGGCAGTTCGGCGGGCTTCGTGCCTTTGAGAAGTCTGTCCACGAAATATGCGACGCGCCGGTAGCTCTCCGCTTGGTCCGCCCCGTAGTACATGAGCCCGCCAGCATCTACAGCTTCTCTGCTGGCATACATCGATGGCAACCGGCTCTTTAAGGCAAAGTCCGCGATCCTTTTATGGTTATTATTTATTAGCGGGCCCCCAGAAACGTAGAGTCCATCGGGGCGCTGCTTGTTTAGCGCAGCGAAGACTTTCTCGAAATCGTCCGCAGCTCGTACCTCCCAAGGCTGAAGAGTCAACCGCAGCGCACGCGCCGCCGCTGGGAGAGCCTCTTTCACCTCGAGTACATTGAGCGGAGTGGCCGGATTGTAGAGAACCGCGACACGGGCAAGCTTCGGAACGGCTTCTTTGAGCAGCTCCAGTCGCTTCCCGCCTAGTACTCCGGTAAGGTTTGTAATTCCGGTGACGTTGCCGCCGGGACGGGCAAGGCTTTCAATTAGGCCTGCCTCGACAGGATCGGACCCAGCGCCCACCATAACGATGGGGATCGTCTTGGTCGCATTCTTGGCCGCCTGGACCCATATGGTCCCTCCTGCAACCAAGATGATATCAACCTTGAGACGCACCAGCTCGGCGGCAAGCTCAGGAAGCCGATCAGTCTTCCCCTCCGTATATCGGTACTCGGTGGCGATGTTCTGACCTTCGATGTAGCCACGCTCGCGCAGAGCCAGCCGAATTCCCTCGGCACGGGCGGACTCACTAGCTGGATCTTGCGACGATAGATACGCTAGCCGCGGGACTTTCTTCGCCTGCTGCGCCTCGGCAGCGACTCCAAGAACAAGCACTAACGTTGCAACCAAGATTGACGACCAACCAGCTTTCTTCATTGCTCACCTCGTTCTTGAGAGACTTATCACGAACACGGAAGTTGAGAAAAGTATTATTTACGGCAGACGGTAGGTATTCGCCGAGTGTGAAGACTAGAGTCAACCTGCTCCGGCGACGAAATAAAGAAAAATACCGCCCCGTCGATTTCCGACGCGAGCAATTTTGTCTTGACAGATTTCGCCGCGTTTGCGATAGCTCTTTCACTGTAAGAAAGCTTTATCTCAACGGAGGAGTCGCCATGTCTAGGAATCGAGTCTTCAATGGCTGTTTGTTGGCCGCCGTGGTGCTGTTCGTTGGGATGCCGGCAGTGCCCGTGCTCCAGGCCGCCGAGCCTTTCGTCATCTCGTCGCCGGCATTCAAAGACGGCACGATGATGCCGAAGAAATCTTCCAACAATACCGCGGGCAGCGCCAACTGCGTCGGCGAAAATATTTCACCGGCATTGAATTGGGCCAATCCGCCGGCTGGTACCAAGTCCTACGCGCTCACCATGGTCGATCCCGAAGGGCGCGGCGGCTCCGGCGTGATTCACTGGGTTGCTTATGGTATTCCAGTTTCGCTGAGCGGTTTCGCCGAAGGCGAAGTCAGTAAACCATCGGACAAGTACGTCGGCGGCAAGGGCACTGCCGGAGGCGGAGCCGCGACCTATATGGGGCCCTGCACCGGGCCGGGCGCGCCGCACCATTACACGTTCATTTTGATCGCCACAGATCTCGAGCCGACGGCTCTGGCGCCGGGCCTCACGCGCGACGAACTTTTGGCCAAGCTCACTGGCCGCACCAAGGGCGCGACGGGTCTGATCGGGCTGTTTAAGAATCCTTACAATTGATTATCGCGGCGATTACGACGGCGACGGGTCAAACTAACGCCGGCGGAACCTTCTTTCACTCCGACGGCAGACAATTCCCCCCTCGAAGAACGTTCCCCACTGGAAATATCTCGTGACACGATGGGGGCCGACAATGTAAATTAATTTTGATTTAACTGGAACCACGACTGACAACGCGATATTTTACCGGCGATTATTATTTCATTAGCGCTCAATCGTTGCCCGCGGGGCGACTACCGTCACACCGCTTTGTACGGCAGCCGCTTCATTTTCGCGGTGTTCTTGCCTTCGATGCGCAGCAGCCCGGTGGCCGAAACCCGTTTCGGCGAGTGCACGTCGCCTTCATGATAGATGTGCGCCATGCCCGGTTTGAGCGCGTACACTTGGCCGCGCTTTACTTTTCCCGGCTTGCCTTCGGCGGCGGCTTCGAGAACTTCCCAGTCGCTCATCTCGGTTTCGCCAAACGCTTGGCCGTAAATCGCCCAGGAGCTGCCGTGATCGTGGGGATTGGCCTCTTTCGCTTCGCGGTTCACATGGGCGCAGACGCAGAAGCCCAAATCGGCATCTTCATAAATCACCTGACGGTCGGGCGTGTTGTCATTGATGCAGCTGGCAATGAACTTTTCATCCTTGAGCGCCTCCTGGACTAGATCGCGTACTTTCTCTCGGCCGGCGCGGCTCGGATCCTGTTTAAGAATTTCGTGAATATCCGACGCAAACGATTCGAGTGTGAACGACATAATAAATCTCCTTCGGGAGTTGAATGAACAACATCTAACAAAGATTGGTCATACTCGTCAACCTGCGCGATGCGCAATTTCAGAATACAAATCTCAGATTTCAGTTGTCGGACGATTACTAACCAGAATTTCAAATTCGAAACCATGTCCTGAGCAAAGCCGAAGGATCGAAATCCGAAAGCGGCCCCGCGGATCGAAACAATTTCAAATGATCCAAACAGAAAGCACAAAAGCGGCCCCGCGGACCGAAGCACGAAGCTCGAAACAAATTCAAATAACCAAAAAACATAATGTTCCAAACAATGCTGATTCGGATTCGAGGTTTTGGATTTTCCGGGATTGGGATTTATTTTGGCCCCGTTTGTTTCGGTCCGCGGGGCCTCTTTCGATATTCGGATTTCGGATTTTGTTTCACCACTGCCCCTTATGTCAAAGGTAAGGGTCTGATAGCTGGCGGCGCTTTCGATTTGACGGGCGGTTCGGTTTGCACTAGGTTCGCGGCACGGAGCATTGAATGAATCGACTCGTGCGAATGGCGCTGCTTTCGGTCGCGGTTATCCTTGCCTTCGTTGCTGGTTCGGATGCGTGGGGCGCGGAGAGAACGGCGAAACTTACGCCGGTGCGCATCGCGGTGGTGTCGCGCAGCACGCTCGACTTGCCATTCTGGGTGGCGCGTGAGCGCGGGTTCTTTCGCGAGGAAGGTGTGGACGCCGAGATCATTCTCTTCCGCGCCAGTCTGACGGTGCAGGCGATGATCGGCAGCAGAGTCGACTTCGGTACCGCGACCGGCACGGCGGCGAACGGCGCCGACGTGAGAATCGTCATGGCGATGAGCGAGCGGCCATCCTTCGATCTGATGGGGCACCCGAGCATCACAAATATTCAGCAACTGCGCGGCAAAAGGATCGGCTTCGGCGGCATCGGCGGATTGCCGGAGCTGATCATTCGACAAATCTTGATCGCCAGCCAGATTCCCACCGACCAAGTAACTTTCTTGTCGCTCGGCGGCGGCGACGTGTCGTATATGTCTTTGCGTGCCGGCGTGGTCGATGCGGTCATGTTGCAGATCCCCGCCACGTTTTTGGCCCAGGACGAGAGCTTTCGAAAAATCGCGACCGGCGCGGATTATTACCGCACCGTGCAGGGCGGGCTAACGGTGACAAAAGCCTTTCTCGCCGAGAAACCGGAAGTGGTTACCAAGGTCATTCGCGCGACGCTGCGCGCGTCGCGCTTACTCAAGCACGATAAGAAATACGCCCTCGAGGTTCTCAACAAGAAAAACTACGTCGATCTCGGCAAAGAGCGCGAGCGCTTCGCCGAACGGCGTGGTCGATGAAAAATTGCAGCACGAGACGATCGCGGTCGCGCAGCGAATCAAGCCGCTGATGCAGAATGCGGCGGAGCGAATTTTCGATTTCAGTTTGGCGCGAAAGGCGGGCGAAGGGCTGCGGTGAGGCGATGTTTGTAGTGGAGATCGCGCATTTGTTGTAGGGGCGGGCCCCTGTAACCGCCCTCTGGAAGGGCAACCACGGGGGGTTGCCCCTACATTTAAGAGAAAAGGAGTTTTTATGAGACAAAAGTTTTTCACGCTGATCGTTATGGCGGTGGGGATTTTTATCGGTGCGGCCAATTCCATCGCGCAAAGCGATTTCTATCAGGGCAAGACGATTCGTATCATCGTAGGCTTTTCTCCCGGCGGCGGCTATGACGCATTGGCGCGCATGCTGTCGCGCCACATGCCCAAGTATATTCCCGGCCAGCCGTCGATTCTGGTCGAGAACATGACCGGCGCGGGGAGCCTGCTCGCGGCTAACCATATCGCCAAAGTGGCGAAGCCCGACGGCCTGACGATGGGCCACTTCAGCGGCGGCTTCGCGTTCAGCCAAGCGATGGGACAACCGGGCATCGAATACGATACGCGCAAGCTGGTCTTTGTCGGCGCCGTGGCGCGGGACGAAAGCGCCATTGCTCTGTCCAAGGCGAGCGGCATCACCAGCATGGAAAAATGGTTCGCCGCCAAGACCCCGGTAAAACTCGGCACGACGGGACCGGGCGCATTTGGCACGGACAACGTGATCAAAGTCATCAAGGCTGCGCTCAACCTGCCGATTCAAGTCATTTCCGGATACAAGGGAACGGCGGACATGCGGCTGGCCGCCGAGAGCGGTGAGATCGACGGCACGACATGGGGTTGGGATTCCATGCGCGGCACTTGGCAGAAAGCGCTTGAAGCAGGCACCGTCGTGGTCGTGCTGCAGACAGTGCCGAAGCCGTTCCCCGATCTGGCGAAAGTTCCGCTCGCCATCGATTTCGCCAAGACCGCCGAGGCCAAGCAACTGATTGAAATCGGCATTCACTTTCCCAGCAAGATCACCAAGACTTTGGCTCTGCCGCCCGCAACACCCAATGGGCGCGCGCAGATATTGCAAAAAGCCTTGCAAGAAACCGCGAAGGACCCGGAGTTCATCGCGGAAGCGGATAAAGCGAAGATAGGACTTGCGCCGGTTACATCTGACGACATGAGACATACCGTGGAAGCGATTTTCAAACTGGACGCCGGCATATTGGCGAAGCTGAAAACGATACTCTTCTAACCGAATCGGAGAAGAAATTTAACCACAAAGGGCCTAGGGCGGCAAAGCCGCAACCAATCAGGAGAAGAAGATTTACCACAAAGGGCACAAGGGACACAAAGTAGAAGATTCGGATTCGGATGTTTAACCGCAAAGAACGCAAAGTACGCAAACAGGAATCGGAATTGTAGGGGCAACCCCCTGTGGTTGCCCTTCCGATGCGGTTGTTAGCAGCGGCGCAATTACCGGGGAAAAATTTGCGCGAGCCGCGCAAATTTGTAGCTATAGTAGTACAAAGTTCACAAAGTAGGGGCGGGTTTGAAACCCGCCCTCTTGGCTCGTACCGAGGACGTATGAAATTTGGCATTCACATTCTTCCGACTTACATGCCGGATGTCGAAGGTCCGCTGCCGGACTTTTACCGGCAGATGTTCGATCAGATCGTCGAAGTCGAAAAGCTCGGCTTCGATCAAGCTTGGATCACCGAACATCATTTCGGCGGCTACGGCGGCACCCTGCCGCATCCGCCGACTTTTCTTTCGGCAGTTGCGGGTAAAACTTCGCGCATTCGTTTGGGCGTCGCGGTGGCGGTGTTGCCGCTGCACAACCCATTACAATTGGCCGAAGCCTACGCCATGGCCGATGTGATTTCCGGCGGGCGCTTGGATTTCGGCATCGGCAAGGGCAGCGAGCCGGTGGAGTATCGAAAATTCGCTATGAACCGCGACGAAGCAACGGCGCGGTTTATTGAATGCGCCGAGATTATTCGCCAAGCGTGGTCCGATGGTCCGGTAAATTTTCACGGTGAGTTTTACCATTACGACAACGTCGATATTTTACCAAAACCCGTGCAGCGGCCGCACCCGCGTATCTGGGTCGCCGCCACGCGCAGCGAAGAGACGTTTCGTTGGGCGGGAAAGAACGGCTACGATTTGATGACCGTGCCGTTCGTTCATCCGAGCACCGACGCGCTGCGCGAATTGGTAAAACTCTACCGCGGCGAGTTGGCCCGCGCCGGCCACGACTTCGTCAGCCGCGAAGTGCTCGGCAAGTTTCATATCTACGTTTCGGATAGTTTTGAGCGCGGCATGCGCGAAGCCGCGCCCTTCATGAAAAACTACAGCGCCATTCACACCGCGGTCGATCCGGCGCGCAAACTCACCGAACGCGACATCGGCTCGGACATGGCGCGCGGCGTTATCATCGTCGGCGATCCCGAGCGCTGCGCCGACACGATCCAACGCTGGCATGAAGACGCAGGCATCACGACATTCTCCGGCACCTTTCATTTCGGCGGCATGCCGCAGGAGATGGCGCTGAAGAATCTCCGTTTGTTCACCGACCGGGTGATGCCGGCGCTGGCCGCTCTGTGATTAATGTCTCAATCGGGGATACTTAAAATCCCCCGCCATCATGTGAAGTGACAATCCGTCATGCCGGCCCTTCGACAGGTCTCAGGATAAACTCCGGCCGGCATCCAGTCTTTGTCTCCTGGAAATTCTTACCACCACCGAAGAAACCTGGATTCCGCCTGCGCGGGAATGACGGAATGGAAGAATACGATGGGTATTGCGGAGTTTATCCTGAGCCACGCCGAAGGATTCAACCCATCCTAAGGCTTCTCCCTTTCCGTCTTTCCCGCGAAAGCGGGAATCCAGGTTTTATCCTTTCATTGCCGCGCCGATATTCAACTTGACAGTTGTTAGGGTCATCCCCTATTTTACCGACATTACCGCATCGGCTGAATTCAAGTTTGAATCAATACGAGGCGACTCGATCATGGCAAACAAATTCGCATTCTCCGGCATCAGCTTCGCCGCGGCTCTCGCGCTCCTACCGTTGCTGGCGCTCAATTGCGCTCCGTCAGTAGCGACTCAAAGCGGCGAAGATGTCACGCTGGTCCTCGGCGCAAAAAAAATGGCGCCGCCCCCGCCGCCAGCGAAGGCGCCGCCGCGGGCGCCGATGACCACGCCGGCTTTCTACTACGAACCGGTGGGCCCGTTCTTTTTCTATGTCGAAACCTTGACCGCCAATGGGCCAAACAAATATGGCTTCGCGCCGACGCAACCGTGCATCCAGAGCGGCGTGTTCAAACGCGGCATGAAGATGGTGGTGCGCTTCGAGATTCTCGATACCAAAAGCGGCAAGCGGGTCACCGACAAAGACGGCGCGACGATCAGATTGTTACTGCCGCACGGCGAGGCGATCCCCGGCCGATGGGCGGTGCGCGGCGGCGGCGCGGCGCTGCCTGACTCCGCTTGGATGTGGGACACCTCGTGGGACATTCCACCGGACTATCCGTTGGGCTCCTTCGACTATCGCATCGACATCGCCACCAAGGACGGCCGGAAAATGACCTTCTCGCCGCCGATTCAGAAAGCGACCACCGCCGACAGCCGGGTGAGAATCATCGACTAGCAAGCGCCTCGCAAATCTTTGCGAAGCATTGCAGTGTTCATCGGCGCGTTCGAAGTGTTACGTTAGGCGGCAACTTGACAATCCAACAGTGTATCGCCTACTTTCCTTATCGATCGTATCGGTGCAAGCATGTTGAGCGATGGCGTTATCGAGAACTTAACGACGATTATGGCCGGAGATTGTAGGAGGCAAAAAATGTCATGGGGTGGAAAGTCGCGCGCAACAATTGGCATCGGATCGCTATTTTTCATGGGTTTGTTGTTGGTGTCCTGCATGACTCAGCAGAACCAACCGGATGGCGCTATCGCTCGGTCTAGTGAGGCCGGAAAAAAACTAATCCCTAGCGAAGCGGCGATCATTCTAGGTGCGCGAAATGTTCCTGTGCCGCCACCGCCGTCTGGTCCCCCTGCTCGCTCGCCGCACACGACGCCGGCTTCGTACTATGAGCCGGTGGGTCAGTTTTTTTTCTACGTGGAAACTTTAACGAGCGCGAACCCCAGCCGCTATGGCGTTCTTGCAACCGTGCCATGTATTCAAAGCGGCGTATTCAAGCGTGGTATGAGGCTCGTCTTCCGCTACGAAATACTCGACACGTCGACGGGCAAGCGCGTTACGGATAGAGATGGTGCGATCACCAAAGTAAGATTGCAGCATGGCGAAGAGCTGACCGCCCGCTGGGCAATCCGTGGCAGCGTCAATGCGTTGCCCGACTCCGCTTGGATGTGGGATACCTCATGGGATATCCCGCGGGATTATCCCGTGGGTTCGTTCGATTACAGCATATCCGTGACGATGAAGGACGGTCGCACGGCGAGGTTTACGCCGCCGATTCAAAAAACTCCGACCCTCGACACACGGGTAAGAATTATCGATTAGGAAATTTCCCGGAATTAGCGTGATGAAAACCACTTGGCGCGGAACCGTGATCAGAGCGTTGGCAATGGCGCTTTTCTTTATTGTCACTGTGCTGGTGCTAAACGGCCGGTACGCTTACCTGCTCCAGCCGGCGGTTGCGCAGACAGTAAAGAGTGGCATGACGCCGATCCCGATCAAACTACTCAAGGTCGAGCCGGTCAAAGGTTACGCCGGCGATTCGTTCACCATCGGCGGCGAAGGCATGCCGGCCGGCAAGAAGGTGGAGTTTTTCTGGACCACGGTGGACGCGCAATACCTCACCAAGGTGTTGGTCGACAACGTCGAATATCATGAGCGCAACTACGACGAGAAGCGCGTGCTTCTTAGCAGCGCCACCGTCGACGGACAAGGACGGGTGAGCGTTAAATTGACCGTGCCGGAAGATTTCGGCGAGGTGCACGACATCTACGCCGTGATCGACGGCCAAGACGCGGCGCGCGGCGGCTTTCGGATTCTGCGCAGCGCGACAATGACGCCGACCGAAGGCCCGCTGGGGACGCCGATCACCGTCACTGTGAAAGGCATGAGCTGGCGCGGCTTCGAACAATTCATGGCGCTGCGCTATGACAATAAATACACCGGCGAAATTTCCGCGGTGAGCACCAAGGGCAGCGCGGCGTTTCAGATTCGCGCCGCTGGGCCGGCGGGCAAACATGTAATCCAACTCAATAACAGCACCGCCTACGCGCCGGGAGCTTATCTCAACACCCAACAGTCGCCGCAAGCTTACATCTACGCCCATCTCGACAACCATCAGGAATTTCGTTTCGCTTTTAATGTCACCAAAGACGCCGGGCCGCCGCCGGATAAGCTGCAATGGCCGGATGCAAGTCGTGTGGCGAAACTTTCCGCCGATGGCGCGCGCACGACCATGAGCATGAAACCGGCGTCGGCCGGCACAGTTCAATTATCGCCGGCGTCGGGAGTGGTGAATTCCAAGACGACACTGAACGCTAGCGGATTGCCGCCCAATACCGAAGTCGGTCTGCACTTTGTCACCGCGCGCGGCAACCGCATGACGCCCAGCGGTTGGAACCTCGACAACGTGCCACTCGCAACCGTGACGACCAAACCTGACGGTACGTTGACGACGAATATTCAGATCCCCGACGATCTCGGCGGCTGGCATGTGGTGAAACTGACGGCGCGCGAGCGCGTGTTGGCGGAAGCGCCGTTTTACGTCGAGCAGAGTTTGGTCAAGGTTAGTCCGAAGCGCGTCAAAGTCGGCGAGCCGTTCACGATTCAGATCAAAGGCAGCGGCTGGACCGAGCTGGATAATACGCTGGCGGTGACTTACGACAACGCTGCCATGGGATACGCCTGCGGCTTTAACAGCAACGGCGATATCACGATCAATCTGATCGCCACCGGCGCGCCGGGTACTCACCTGATCGATCTTTACCCGGCGATCTACAAAGGCAAAGATCGCGTGCCGTGGAATTATCAGACGCCCTTTCTCACCTACGCCCGTGACTTCCCGGCATTGGCGCTCGGTTACCGCTTGCCGGCCTATCGGCTGGCCATCGAAGTCGTGCCGTAATTCCGATTCTGCGTAGGATGGGTGGAGCCTCAGCGATACCCATCGCTCCCTTTGTCTCGTGGATCATCTCAGCAGCGCAAAAAAACCTGGATTCCCGACTGCGCGGGAATGACGGAAGGGAAGCCGACTTCGGTTTAACAAATTCCGTTCATCAGCCTGCTAATGTCGTCGGCAATTTCCATCACCGGTAATCAGCGCAGCATCAAACCGCTCAGCTATTTTCTATCGATCCGCATTCTGTGCTACAGAAGCGATATGAGCAAAAATGCCGGGCGGAGATCACGACGTTCTACGGCACGTTTCATTTCGGCGGCATGCCACAAGACATGGCGCTTAAAAGTCTTCGCTTATTCACCGAGCGGGTAATGCCGGCGCTGAAGGACTTGTGACATTAGGTATAGTGGTGCAGAAGTGATTTGCGTAAACTTTGGGTAGAAGAGTCCGAGGTCTTTCATGCGGTTTAACGAGATCAAGAAAAAGTATCGCGATGAATGGGTGCTGATCGAATATTCCAAGATCAGCGCAAGTCTCCAGGTCAAAGAGGGCAAAGTCCTCGCCCATGCCTTCACCAAGGAAGACATTTACAAAGCGCTGCTCCGTACCAAAGGGAAAAATATAGCGATCGAGTACTGCGGTAAGCTGCCCGAAGACCTCGCGGTGATGTTTTGCCTGAACGGTACACGCTGATACGCACGGGCAATCTTCTGGTTGCCCGCGCAGCTGTTAGCGGTCCTGCTGGAACGAAAGTTATCAATCTACTTGTCTTGTCGACACCGGTTCTACCTACACGATTGTTCCGGTGGAAGTATTGGAATCCACCGGGCTAACTCCAGCGGAGAGCGAGGATCACCAACGCATCGCCACCGGCAGCGGTTACGTCATCGCGCCGGTGGTGCGCGTGCGACGATTGAGCACATTGGGAAGACACTTTCAGCGGTTTCCAGTCATAGCCCACACGTTGCCCTTCGGCGGTCCCATCGATGGTTTGTTGGGAATGGATGTTCTGTCCCGGCTGAAAGCGAGAATTGCCGTAGCCGATGGGTCCATTGAAGTAGAGTGAAGATTGGCGCGCTGAGTGATTTTTTTCACGATCCGGCTGCTACAGCTTGATCATCAATTTGCAACGGGGAATGAAAATTCGCGTGGGAAAGCTGGGTGTAGCGTTTTTTCCCAGAGGGATCTACGTCTACACCGGCAGCGCGATGAATGGCTTGGGCGCGCGGCTGCGCCGTCACGTGAGTCGGAAAAATAAGCTTCACTGGCACATCGATTATTTGCTGGCATCGCCCGAGGCGCGGATCGAAAAGATTCTTTGCTATCCTCCCGCTCCCGGTCAGGAATGTCGCCAAAACCAACGGATCGCCGCGCTCGCCGGCGCATCGGTTATGCTTAAACGCTTCGGCGCGTCCGACTGCAATTCAGGTTGCGCCAGCCATTTGTTCTTTTTCCCTAAGGACGCAGCGCTAAGATTCGCCGGTAGTAATCCGTAAATCCAAAGTCCGGGCAGGTTTCGGTGTCAGGCAGCGAAGTATCTCCTGTCGGCATCGCAACGCGTTTGGGGCGCGTGAGGAGTCTTCTTTCTAAGTCACAGCTTTTTATGCTACAGGGTGAGCATGGACAAAGGCGAGACAACGACAAGACCGCTACTGATGACGATTCCTTTTTATTACGGCTGGTTCGTTGTCGGCTTAAGTTTTCTCGCCAACCTTACCGCGGCCGGAATTCGCTCGGCGCCGTCGGTGCTGATCCATCCGTTGGAGGCGGAGTTCGGTTGGAGCCGCACGCAGATCGCCTCGGCGGCCAGTCTCAATCTCTTGCTCTTAGGATTGTTCGCGCCTGTGGGCGGCTGGTTGATCGACCGCTTCGGGCCGCGCCGGGTCATCCTTAGCAGTCTCACAACCATCGCGCTGGGACTCACCGGCGTGGTGTTTGTGCAACAACTTTGGCAACTGATTCTCCTCTGGGGAGTCGTCTTAGGCATCGCCACGGGAATCACGCCGGCGCTCGGCGCGAGCATCGCGACCCGCTGGTTTATCGACCGGCGCGGCTTGGCCGTCGGCATCATGACCAATGCCAACGCCGCGGGGCAAATTGTTTTTCTGCCGTTGCTCATGGCAGTGATAATCTCAAGCGGCTGGCGCAGCGCGCTGATGATGATCACTGCGACGGCGGTCTTACTAATCCCAGCGATCTGGTTTTGGATGCGCGACAATCCCGCCGACGTCGGCCTTGAGCCGTACCGGTCAGGCCAAGGCGCAAACTCGCAACGTAGAATCGGCAGCTACTCTCGCGGCGCCATTCGGCCGATGTCGATGGCGGCGCTGTCGGAGGTAGTGAAGACCTCGACGTTTTGGATTCTCGCCGGCTGTTTTTTCATCTGCGGCGTCACCGCCAACGGCCTCATCGGCACGCATCTCATCCCCCACGCCATCGAACGCGGCATCCCGCAAGTCACCGCCGCGGCGGCGGTGGGCATCATGGGCGGCGCGAGTTTTATCGGCACGACATTTTCCGGTTATCTCGTCGACCGCATCGATCCGCGCAAAGTGCTCGCCGTCGTCTACGCGCTGCGCGGCATGGCGTTGCTGATGCTAACCCTTGTTTCCGAATCAACGGGATTATTCCTGTTCGCCGTGCTCTACGGTCTCGACTGGTATGCTTCGGGCCCGGCGACCACGACGATCATCGCCCGCACCTTCGGTTCCGAGCGTGTCGGCAGCATCTTCGGCACGGTCTTCGTCTTCCACCAACTCGGCGGCGCCTCCGCCGCCATCCTCGGCGGTTGGGTGCGCGTTCACTTCGGCGACTATCAATATGCTTTTCTCGTCGGCGGTTGCCTGGGACTGATCGCCGCCTGCCTCGCGCTCACAATCGACCGGCGCAATGTGGAAAAAACAGAGATGGGCGCGGCGACGGAATTCGCCGGGGCGTGAGTAGAGAATTTTGGATTTTCGATCCTTCGACAAAGCTCAGGACAGGTTTTGGATTTTGGATTAAGGAGACCGAGCATGAACAAGATACTTCCAATCAGAACTCTGAAAATTATTTCCGGTAATCTAAAATCGGTAGCGATTGCCGCCATCGTTGTCGCATTCGCGCTGAATGGGGCTGTGGCTGACGCGCAGTAGCCGGCGGGGAAAATTCTGCGCATCGGGTATCTAGTTGACGGCTCCGCCTCTGACCCGGTGATCGTGCTCCGCCGGGATTTATTTCGCCAGGGGCTTCGCGATCTGGGCTATGTTGAGGAAAAAAACATCATCATCGAGTATAGGTATGCCGAGGGGATATCCGAGCGGCTGCCGGAGTTAGTAAAAGAGCTAGTCGGTCTCAAGGTTGATATCCTCGTCGTGTCGCTCGCATCGATAGCCCGAGTGGCCAAGAAAGCCAACGTAACTATTCCCATCGTCGCAGTAGACATCGCCGATCTAAGCGGGCTTGTCGATAGTCTCGCCCGACCGGGCGGCAATGTCACGGGTCTGACAAGCATCGCCGCGGAGCTGCTTGGCAAGCGGCTCGGACTGTTGAAGGAAGTCGTCCCTAAGGTCTCGCGCTTTGCGTTTCTTCATGCCGAGTCCGCTGCGGCCGGCCCCAGCGCAGTCGCATTTAAAGACGCGCAGGGTACCGCGAAGTTTTTAGGTGTTAAGTTTCAATTAGTAGAAGTAAAAGCCCAGAATCCAGATATCGAGGGCGCGTTCCGATTCATGGTCAAGGACCGCATCGGCGCTCTCGTCACATCTCCGGCGCCGCTCATAAGGTTGCACAGAAAAAGAATTTTGCAACTAACGGAACAAAATCGCATCCCCGCGATACACCCGGAGCAACAATGGGCGAACGCCGGTGGTCTGATGTCCTACGGGGCGAACACGCTCGATCAATATCGCCGCGTGGCAGTGTACGTAGACAAGATTCTGAAGGGAAGAACGCCAGCCGACTTACCCGTCGAGCAACCGATGAAGTTCGAGTTCGTGATCAACCTGCAAGCCGCCAAGAAAATCGGCGTGACGGTGCCGCAGTCGGTGCTGTTCCGGGCGGATAAGGTAATCAAGTAGGCGAGAGGCACGAGGCGTGCGTAGGATCATTTGGGATTGGCGAGCTGAGGTCTGTTAAAGACAACTCGAAAAGCATCACGTTGGCGTCGATCCGAAAATCCAAAACCCGCGTTCATTGGAACTGAACCATCGCCATTCCAGACTGTT
>Ga0137461_1000146_pt1 | contig 15844 bp, 12 predicted proteins | sample EasRivERMGT746_2_FD_104650 | JGI IMG/M metagenome (GOLD analysis project Ga0137461, IMG submission 104650) | Soil microbial communities from meander-bound floodplain in the East River, Colorado, USA - East River MetaG ERMGT746_2 | ecosystem: Environmental > Terrestrial > Soil > Floodplain ... | reverse complement strand
CTTGCAGGTCGCCGAGAAAATCAGCCAGCGTAACCACGTCGGTTTGGACCAGCGCGACCTCGGACTCCATCGTCGTCGCGCTCAAGATGGAATTGATCATGGCCAACTGAACTTTTGTTTGGTTGGCGATTTTCTCCACGGCATCGCCCTGATCCTGATTCATCTCGCCGAAGAAGCCGGTTTGTAACATCTCAACATAGCCCTTAACGACGTTAAGCGGTGTGCGCAGCTCATGGGAGATCACGCTGAGAAATTCTTCTTTCACGTGATTGGAGCGTTCCAGATCCGTCGCCAGCTTGCTCATCGCGCCGTGAATTTGCGAATTGCGAATCGCCACCGAAGCCTGGCTCGCCAGCGCGCCGAGAAACTCGACCTCTTGGCTGATCAACTGCGAACCGTCGCGCGGGTAAAAAGAAATGACGCCGAGAATCTCGTCTTGCACCAGCAGCGGAATGCCGAGATACCCGCTGTAACCATGGCGCTGCCAGAATTGAGGATTGTGCACGCGCGCGTCTTGCGCGATATCCGGCACCAGCAAGAGCAGTTTGGATTCGAAGACGATCTCGCTGAAACTTGGCGAATGACCCGGTTGCGCCACGGTTTCCTGCCACCCACTATCGTCGTAGTTAAGTGAGGCGACGGATTCCAACACCGCTTGCTCGCGATTCCACAAGCGTACCGCCACCGCGATGTCCGGCAACAAGCGGCCGACTTTGTCACAGAGAACTTCCAAAACCGAAGCAAGATTCAAATTTGCGGTCAGCGCGACATTGACGTCCTTGAGCGCCGTGATGCGCTCCAAATGAAGCCGCATCGCCTCCTGCAGCCGTTTTCGTTCGATCGCGTAGCTCAAGGCTCGGACTAAAAGCCGGCCATCGATCTGACCTTTGACCAGGTAGTCTTGGGCGCCGGCGCGCACCGCTTCGACCGCTGTGGAGTCATCATCCAATCCGGTGAGTACGACTATCGGCAAAGCCTCGGCTTCCCGTTGCATGCGCACGAGTGTTTCGACGCCGTTAGCATCGGGCAAGGACAGATCCAACAACACCGCCGCGAAACGTGCATGTTTGGCGCGTTCGATCCCCGTCGCAAGACGGTCCACGTGGATCAACTCAAACGGGGGCACTGAGTTAAAATCGCGCAGAGCCTCCTTGAGCAGCAGCGCATCGCCGGGATTGTCTTCGATCAGGAGAATTTTTCTGGTGGTTTCGCTCATCGAATACTTTCTCCCTCATGCGGGCAAGGTGAAATGGAAGGTTGAGCCCTTGCCCGGCTCCGACTCCACCCAGATCTTGCCGCCATGGCGCTCGACGATTTTCTTGCACACCGCCAAGCCGATGCCGGTGCCGGAATACTCCGCCTGCGTGTGCAAACGCTGGAAGATCACGAAGACTTTCTCGGCATATTGCGGATCGATACCGATGCCGTTGTCCTTGACGCCGAATACCCAATCGCTCGCTTGCCGGGTACAGGACACATGGACTTGAGGCGCATTGCCGTTGTGATATTTGATCGCGTTGCCGATCAGGTTTTGAAACAATTGGCCGAGCTGGCTGGCATCGCCGCGCACCGTCGGTAAAGGATCGTGACTGATCTGAGCGCTGCTTTCCGAAATCGCCATCGCCAAACTCTGTAAGGTGGTCGACAGCACCGACTGGCAATCGGTGGTCGCGAATTCCTTGCCTTTGGTGCCGACGCGCGAATAGGTCAGCAGGTCCTGAATCAAGCCTTGCATCCGTTGGGCGCCGTCCACCGCAAAGCCGATGAATTCATCGGCGTCTTTATCGAGCTTCCCTTTGTAGCGTTTCGCCAACAGCTGTGTGTAACTCGCCACCATCCTGAGCGGCTCCTGAAGATCATGGGAGGCCACATAGGCAAACTGCTCTAGCTCCTTGTTCGAGAAAGCCAATTCCGCTGCTTTCCCGGCCAAGGCATCCTGCGCCTGTTTGCGCTCTGTGATGTCGCGGGCGATGCAGCTGAAGAAGGTGTCCCCGTCGGTCTTCCAGGTCGCCAGAGATAGCTCCATGGCAAATTCGCTCTCATCCTTTTTCCGCCCGGTCACCTCCACAGTTTTTCCGATTACGCGTCCCTGGCCCGAAGCGAGAAACCGCGCGATTCCGGTCTGGCACGCCGTATGGAATCTCTCAGGCATCAACAACGTGAGCGGCTTTCCAATAACCTCTTGCGCACGATGCCCAAAGATCCTCTCAGCCGAGGGGTTGAAGTAAATGATATTCCCCCAGCTGTTCGCAGCGATGATCGCGTCGTTCGCGCTCTCTGAAAAGGCTCGGAACTGTTCACTGGACCGAAGAGCCTGCTGCTCCGCTTGCTTACGTCTGGTGACATCGTGAACGTTCACGACCACGCCTGTCACCTCTCCCCGTTCGACGATGGGGGTGCTCGTGTAATCGACCGGGAGACTCCGACCGTCGTTGAGGCGGAATATCTCATCGCCGGCCTGACGCGGGACCCCGTCCTCCAACGGCGCCAGAATCGGCGAAACGCCCCTGGGGAAGGAGCGTCCATCGGCTTTTGTGTGCTCGACGAGGTGACGCAACTCTTTGCCGATGATCTGGGCGTCTGCCGCGGCGAGCATCCTAGTTGCAACCTGGTTGCTAAACGATATTTTTCCTTGCCGGTCCAGACCGAAGATGCCTTCACCCGCGGAGTCGAGAATCAATTTGGTTCTGGCATACGCCGCTTCGTTGAAGCGCCACGCGATGATGCTGCCGACGGACGCAAACAAGACGAAGAAGGCGTGGATGCCTGCCCAAGTCCAGGGAGCGTTGATCGCGGCGGCGTGGTTGTAAACATGGTCCGCCCACAACACCCCAACAACGCCGTGATGGAGCGCGACGTAAACGATCGCCAAGCCAAAAGGGACCCAATCCTGGTAGAGCGCGAGAAAAACTAACATCACGAAAAAGTGAAAATGGAGCTCGATGTAGCCGCCGGACAGGTGCACGAAAATCGCCGATGAGCTGATCAATCCGAACCCGACAAAACTGGCGCGAACGCTTCTGGCGAGCTTCGACCAACTTGCCACAAGCGCGCCGGCCGAGACCACCGAAGCCTCACTCAGAACATGGAGCAACGTCTGGTCGTCGAATAGCGCAGCCGGTCGAAAATCCCACCGGTAACCGCAAATAACCCCCACGAGTCCGATGACTCCGGCATGCAACCATGTCAAGCCGAGCAAGAAGCGATGGCGGCTTAGCCACATGTCCTGCGGCAGAGTGCCGCCCACAGGAAGCGACGCCAGTATTCGATTTAGGCGTTTTTTTGGAGTCGTATGCCGACTGATCATAATGCGTTACCTCGCTGGCCGTGGTTTCGTGATTGCCTGGATTCAGCGTAGTCAAGTTTTATCGCGCGCGACGACTCACTGACTTGTGGACGACCTCCAGCAGAACCCATTAGCGGCTGCGGCTTACAACGCGGCATCGTGCGCGGGCAGCTTGACGATGGTAAACCAAAATTCTTCCAAGAGTTTTACGATGTCGATAAACCGGTCCATGTCGACCGGCTTGGTGATGTAGCAGTTAGCGTGGGAGCCGTAGGTCGTTAAAATATCGGAGTCGGCTTCGGAGGTGGTGAGCACTACCACGGGAATGCGCATCAGATTGGGATCGCTTTTGATCTCCTGCAGCACTTGCCGGCCATCCATCTTCGGCAAGTTCACATCGAGCACGATCAGATCCGGGCGCCGCGCGTTCGCATAACCGTTTCGTTGGTGCAGCATTTCAGTAGCCTCAAGACCGTCTCGCGCGACGGTCAAGTGAACCGCGAGTTTACCCTCCTTGAGCGCCTCCTGGGTCAATCGGACATCGCCGGCATTGTCCTCGACCAATAAGACTTCGATAGGCTTGAGAACTCCATCTAGCATGGCGGATAGTCTCCATTCATTCGCAAACGGGTCTAGTAATGCAATTCCTATGACCACTATGCCGCATTTTCCGCTCACCTCTCCCGGTCGGTGAAAATGCCTATTTGTTAGTGACTTGCCGAGTTTTGACCGATTGTGGTACGGTTTAGCCAGTGCGTGAATGGGGCCAAAAGTTCAACTTTGTCGTCAATCCGACCATTTCCGTAACAAACCTGTCGAGCGATGAAAATTAGCCAAATCCCCCTGCTGAGAGACAACTACGGCTATCTCGTGGTGTGCGCGAAAACCAATCAGGCGGCCATCGTCGACCCCTCGGAGGCGGCGCCGGTGCTGCGCCGCCTCGAACAAGAAGCGGTGACGCCCGTGGCGATCTTGAACACGCACCACCATCGCGATCATACCGGCGGCAACGACGGCTTGTTGGCGAGCCGCCAATTAAGAGTTTACGGTCACAAGAGCGATCAGGCGAGAGTTTTTGGTATGACCAATGGAGTAGACGAGGGCGACGAGATTCAGATCGGCGAGCTAAAAGGCAAAGTGTTTTTTATTCCCGGCCACACCGCCGGCCATGTGGCTTATTTGTTCGATGACAATTTGTTTTGCGGCGACACACTGTTCACCGCCGGTTGCGGCCGGCTTTTTGAAGGCACGCCGGAACAGATGCACGCGTCGCTGAAAAAGTTAATGGCGCTACCGGATCACACGAAAGTTTACTGCGGTCACGAATACACTGAGAACAATCTTCGCTTTGCAATGTCGGTGGAACCGAAGAATCCAAAATTGATAGCGCGCTATGAGCAGGTGCAAAGTCTACGCGCGCGCGGCCAGTCAACCGTGCCGGCGACGATGGCGGAGGAAAAACAAACCAATCCGTTTCTGCGTTGGGACAGTAAAGAAATTCAAGCCAGCGTGACCGCGGCTATACCGGATGCTCGTTTAGATCCGGTGGCGGTGTTCGCCGCGGTGCGAAAAATGAAAGACGCGTTCTAGACTCCGCCAGCGAAGAGGGCGGGTTTGAAACCCGCCCCTTGCTACGAATCTCATATCCTTTTTTGTGTCCTCTGCGTTCTTTGCGGCTAAATCGCTTTATTCCCGTCCCTTGCGATGCATCTTGTCGACGGCGAACTCCCGCCCACGGCCGTGGCACACCACGCAACTTTCCCGGCCCACCGACGCGATCTGCGCTTCCATATGCGCCTTGGCCGGCTCGCGCGTGTGGCAGCCGACGCACGCGCTCAAGATCGGTGGCAGCGGCTTCATGCTGCCATCCGCTTGCGGCATAGACGTCGGCAAAACTCCCGCCGGCAGCGGCAATTCGTTGGCGCCCGGCTCGTGACACTTGGCGCAGTTTCGCCGATCGCCGGGAAAACGGATGTCGCCGAATTCGATGGGACCGGGTTTTGCCTGCGGGCCGCCGTAAACGACCCAGGACTCGCCTAAGTTGACCCCGGTGTGGATTCTATGAATCAGCAGTTTGTAGTGCACGTTTTCCGCCGGCATGGGCCCTTTGGCGTTCTTGCGTTTCTCCCCATCGGTATGATTGGCGTTGTGACACATCACGCAGAATTCCGTGTTGCGCCGCGCTTCTGCGTGTATGGCAAGCGTCGCGTGACACACGTTGCAGTTTTCGATTTTGACCACCTTTCGCCTTGGAACGGCATCGCGATCGGTAATCGAAAAGTACTTCACCACGTTATAGCCCACGTCTCTTTGCCCTTTGATCTCCGAACCGTTGGGCTTCTTCAAATCGTAGTTCTTAAATCCCTGGATGCCGATGGCGCCGGAGCCAGTGGCATCAGTCGGGATCACATATTTGAACTTGTGTGTGTAAACGCCATTCCCTTGTGGTTCCGCTTTGCGCGCGTCTTCGTCAATGTCAATCTTGTAATCGACGGTGGGCCAGGCGAGGACGAGTCGCAGGTTATTCAGTTGCGCGGCGTTGAGTGGCTCGCTCTTTTTGTTTTTTACGCTAAAGGTGACGATCGGGCTTTGGCCGGGCTTGGTATCTTCAATCTTAATGATATCGAAAACAATACCGGGAAGCTGCGTGGACCAGCCTGGGAAAGTGTGTGCGCCAGCGATCGATGGTCCGAACTCCGGTCCCTCGGGAGCGTGGCAGCCAATACATGTCCCGTCGGCTTGCGGCCCGAGCAAGTGATTTTTGCCGTTTTTGAGATCGACGTTGTCGTGGCAAGCGGTGCAGGAAGCGACTGCTGGAAACTGTTTCCAGTTGTTGGCTTGTGGGGCACGGCTCGTGTGGCAGGCTTTGCAGTTTCGTAAGTCTTTATGTACTCCGTCGGTGGTTAACACCTGGGGATTACGGACGTTGGTGTAGTCGGCCACCTGCTGCCCAGCGCCAACCATGTAAAAAGGTTTTCCCTCGCGCACGCTGGGGAGCAACTTACCTCGGTGAATCTTATGAACGAAAACTTTGAAATCAAGATTCTGGCCGGTCTCGGGATCGGTCAGTTGCGAAGTGTGGCACAGCGCGCAATAGCCGACTTCGCGCCGGGCGCCGCCGTGATACTTGAGGGGATCGTGACAGTTGTTGCAGGAAGTCGTCTCCACCACTTCGCGTCTAAACTGAACTCTCCCTCCCGTCGGGATGAATTCGAACAGCGGATTGGCGGCATACAATCGATTGCCGCGGGTCATCTCACCGCCGACGATATGCGTCGCGCGCGCATCGAAATTCCCTGGCAGCGCGCTTTTAAACGTGTAGGTAAAAACTCCCGGACCCATACGCGCGAAGCTGCCGCCTTGATCCGAATCCGGCTGCATGGTTTCGCTCAGCGCCGGCTTGCGGCTTTCGCCTTTGAAGACGTAATCTTTGCCGGCAACTTTGCTGAGCAGATAATTTTGATAGTCCCGTTCACCGCCTTTGCCGGCCTTCAGGACCGCGATGGTAAACTTCACGCTGTTGGCGTCGAGGCCGTTTAGCTCGAGCGGTTTGCCGCTGGCATCGCTCAGTTTGAATGTCACCACCGGCCGGCGGTTGGCAGGAGGAATGGCCACCGCGCTGATTTCGGCCTTGAGGCCGGCGTCGGAATTACTTTGAGCATGGCCGGGAAGCGCCCGGCTAGAAACTAGCGCGAGGCTAAGCAAGAAAATCGCTAAACGATACATTTAATTTTCTCCGTCGCGTATTGAAAATCTGCCGGTAAAATTCTCGAAAACTCATTCGCCTCGGACAAACTTGTCAATCCTATTTGGTCAAAATCTGGCCCGGATTATTCATGCTACGAGGAAACCTGACGACACGCTGTCGATCGAGGTGTGACCCTGTAACCGCGCTGACGCGGAATTTCAAATCGCAGATTTCAGATTTCATATCTGGGATTTGAGATTTGCTATTTGCAATCCCGAAGGGCATGCCTTCGTTCCGGAAGGGTTGCACGCCATTGTAAATTGCCCGCAGTTTTACCGCGAATAATCCGGGCTAGCTAGCGAATATCCCGCGCCCGCGGCACGGCTAAATAGATCACTACCATGCACAGCGTGCCGGCGATGCTCATCGACGACACCGCCCAGGGCGCGCCGATCAACGCCGACAACGCGCCGACCAACATGCCGCCAAGCAACAGCAAGACGTGGGTCATATGAAAGATCGCAATGGTCCGGCCGCGAAACTCCGGCGGCGAATAAGTTTGAATAACCGTCTGCACCAGCGCGTGGGAGCTGACGTGGCACAGACCGATAATCGCCATCAGCGCCATCGACAGGGTAAACCACGTCGACGCCGAAAAAATCACCACCAGCACGCCGTAAAGCGCCACGCCGCCGAGCATCAGCATGCCGCGCGGCATGCGGTCGCCCACCGAGGCGATCACGATCGAGCTAAGCAAAGCGCCGATGCCCATGGCGGTTAAGAGTAAACCTTGTCCGCGCGCGCCGACGCGCAGCAGATCGCGGGCGAACACCGGCAAAAGCGTGCTGAACGGAAGCATGAACAGCGCCGCCACGATGACGATCAAGATGCCGATGCGCACTTCCGCCGTGCGCCAGCTAAATTTCCAGCCTTCGATGATGCTTTGGCCGAAGGATTCTTCCTGGCCGTCGGCGCCGAGAGAGGAGGCCGGCGGCAACGAGCTCAGCCGCGTCGTCCACACCGTGGCGAGCACCATGAACAGCGCTTGCACAGCGTAGGAAACCCCGGTGTCGAAAATCGATATCAGCAGGCCAGAGAGCGCCGGCCCGGTGCTGCGCGCCATGTTGAATATCATCGCGTTCAAGCCGATCGCATTGGTCAGGTGGCTGTTCGGCACGGCGTCGGAAATCATCGCCGAGCGTGACGGCTGGAGAAACACTTGCACGCAGGCCATCAAGAAAGCCGACACATAAACATGCCAGGGCCGAATCAGCCCGGTGAAAATCAGCAGCGCCGTCACCGCGTACAAAAAACCGCTGGCGAATTGCGCCGCCACCACCTGAAACTTGCGCGGATAACGGTCCGCCGCGCTGCCGGCGATGGGAGAAAGTAAGAGAAACGGAATCGCTTGAATGCCGCGCACCATGCCGAGTTGCAGCGCCGAGTCTGTCAACTCGTAGATCAGCCAGCCGCGCGTCACCTGATCCATCCAGGTGCCCATGGAGCCGAAGATCTGGCCGTACCACAGCAAGCGATATTCGCGGTAGCGCAGCGCCTCGAAGGCGCGTAGACGAACTAATAATGCCACCGGCCATGCGAGCGCTTCGCTTATCGGCGCCGGCACGCTGGCAGCGATAGACGAGTCGGTCTTTTCTTGTTGGGAAATGGGCGCGCTCACTGCAAGTGTCCAGTCCAGGTTGGCCGAAAGCGACGAGGAGTCCCGAAGTCCTAAAGCCAGGCGCCGATCATAACACGCGCCGCGGAAAAGCGTCCACAGGAACGCGGAGAAAGTTCACAGTTCGCGGCGCGAAGAGGCCTAGTCCGGATTCTTCATGCTACGAGGAAATCGAACGGCAGAGTGTCGATCGAGGTGGAACCCTGTCGGAGCGAAGGCATCAGCGCCAAAGGTTTCATCGTCAAGCTCGGTGCTCGGCAAACTGTTTGACCTGTTCACGGGTAATTTCATAGCACAGCGCCTCACGTGCCGCTTCAAGGCAGAGCCGCTTTGCCTTCGCTCCGGAAGGGTTTCGCCTCGATCGCGGCTACCCCACGAATAATCCGGGCTAGCAGTTGGTGCTCGCGCTCAGGCCGTAGACCAAGCGCGAAGCCGTAACTCCCGCTTTGAGCCGTTCGCCAAAGGTAACACAATGAATTGCGCCGCGGCTGTTGCAATTCTTGCAAGATTTGTGGGAAAGGATAGGAACTATTCAAAGGAGGTGACGCTATGTTTCTCGAAATGCGAACGTATGTGTTGAAACCCGGGATGACGAACAACTTCGTCGAACGGTTTGCCGAGGGACTGACGGCTCGGTTGCAATTTTCCAAGCTGCTCGGACTATTCTGCTCGGAAGTGGGCGGGCTGAATCGTGTGACTCATGTTTGGCCCTATGAGAGTTTCGAAGAGCGCGAGCGGATCGGCGGCGAGGCGCGCAAGACCGGCAAGTGGCCGCCGAAGACGCAGGAGTTCACCGTCACGCAGGAGAATAAGATCGTCCAACTGGCGCCGTACTCACCGCCGCTGCCCGAAAAAAAGATGGGCGAGCTTTACGAGTTTCGCACCTACACCTATCAGCCGGGCGCGATGCCGACGGTCTTTGAGCGCTGGGGTAAAGTCATCGGCGCGCGCGCCAAAGTCTCGCCGCTGGTTTTCGCCGGGCAGACGATCATCGGGCCGCTTAACCAATATATTCATGTTTGGGCCTACAAAGACGCCGGCGAGCGCGCACGGCTACGCGCCGAAGCGTCCAAGACCGTGGAAGGTTGGCCGCCGCCCACCAGGGAGCTGCTCGTGATGCAGGAAAATACCATCATGACCCCCGCTCCCTGCGCGCCGTTCAAATAGAAAAGCACGAGATTGGTGCCAGATTTGCCGCGCTATACTGATTGCGCGGTGAATCATATTACGAGGGAGGGCTCCAAAGCTCTCCCTCGTGTTTTGTCGGCTGCCGAAAAAAAGTTCTCATTGGTAAAATAATTTTCTCACGCGACCCATTGCCATGCTTTACAAATCGCTGATTCGTCCGCTGTTATTTCGCAAGGACCCGGAACAAAGCCACGAGATGATCCTCGGCCTGTTGGCGCGGATGGAATTTCTTTACGGCACGCTGGAAGATTTTTACAAAGTCGAAGATCAACGATTGGTTGTTAAGATCGGTTCGCTGACTTTTCCCAACCCCGTCGGGCTCGCCGGCGGCTTCGACAAAAACGTGACGGCGCCGAAAATGATCTCGGCGTTTGGCTTCGGCTTCATGGAAGTGGGCGCGATCACCGCCCAGGCGCAGCCGGGCAATCCCAAGCCGCGGCTTTACCGCTTGCCGGAAGATGACGCGCTGATCAACCGGCTTGGCTTTAACAATGAAGGCGCGGCGGCGCTGGCGATCAAGCTCGACCGCTTGCGCGCGCGCAACGGCAGACCGAAGATTCCCCTCGGCATGAACATCGGCCGGAGCAAAATCGTCGAGACCAAAGATGCGGTGGGAGATTTTCTTGCCTGTTTCGAATTATTATTTCCGCACGGCGATTTTTTCACGCTCAACGTCAGTTCGCCCAATACGCCCAACCTGCGCGAGCTGCAGGAAAAAAATCTGCTGCGCGAGCTGCTGGCGGCGGTGCAGGAAAAAAATCGCTCGCTTTCGGCGCCGGCGAATATTGGCGCAAAGCCGGTGTTCGTCAAGATCGCGCCGGATCTGGAGTTTGCCCAGATTGACGAGATCATCGAAGTGGTCGAGCAGGTAAAACTCACCGGTATCGTCGCCACCAACGCCACGGCATTCATGCGCGAAGGTTTAAGATCACCGAACGGTCCACAGCCCGGCGGCTTGAGCGGCCGGCCGATCACCCAGATGGTGACAAAATTTATTGCGCATATTTATCAAATCACCCAGGGCCGGCTGCCGATCATCGGCGTCGGCGGAATTTTCAACGCTCAAGATGCTTACGAGAAAATTAAGGCCGGCGCCAATGCGGTGCAGATCTACACCGGCTGGGTGTTTGAAGGGCCGGGGGCGGTGAAGCGAATCAACCAGGGACTGCTGCGCTTACTGGAGCGCGACGGGCTGAAACATATTTCCGAGGCGGTGGGGCGCGGAGTGAAATTATAATGTCTCAATCGCGGATGGTAGCAATTCGTGGCATTTCGTCGAAGCACCATGGAGAGGGCGGACACATGGGTCCGCCCCTACGGGAAAAACCTGGATTCCGGCTTCCGCCGGAATGACGGAACGGAAGGCGACTTCGAGTCGGCAGATTCAGAACCCCTCGGCTTGGAGCCGAGGATTGTTCAATTGCCGACTACGCCAGTCCTTTGATCCGCTCATAATCTTCCGGCACGTCGATATCCAAGAAGGAAACTTCATCTTGCCAATCCACCAGCGCCAGTTTCTCGCGGTGTTTTTCCAGCAGTGCGCGGCCGCCGCGGTCGCCGGTGAGCTTCAACAAATCGGGAAACAGCTCGCGGTGAAACAGCACCGGGTTGCGCGCCTCGCCGTTAAAACTCGGCGCGACGATGCGCGCTTTGCCGTCGGCGAATTTCTCGATCAACGAGTTGATCAGCTCTTTGCGAATCAAAGGTTGGTCGCCCAAGAGAAACATCACGCCTTCGCTGTGCGGGTTGGCGGCCCACAAGCCGGCGGTTACCGAAGTGCTCTGGCCGCGGTCGGCGGCGTAGTTGAGCAACCAAAACAGGCGCTCGTCGGCGAGGTGAATCTCGCGGCGCATCGCGGTCAAATCCCGGGCGACACAAATGATCTCTCCGAGGTCGGAAGCCAGGGCGCTTTCCAAGACCCACTGAAGCACCGGCTTGCCGCCGAGCGGCAGAAACAGTTTCTGCTCACCCATTCTTTCGGCGCGGCCGGCCGCCAAGATTACCGCGGAGATCATGAGATTATTTCGTCGGCTGCCTTAGCGAAGTAAAATTTCTTTGACCGGTTCCTGACCGGCGTAGCCGGTGATCACGGTTCGTTCGATGCCGCAGCCGAGCAGTTTTTGCGCCAGATTTCTCGCTTCGTCGACCTGTTGCGCGCTGTCGGCCTGATTGATCACGGCGACTCTGCGGCTCGCCGCCGGCGTGCCTTTCCAACAGCCCGCTGGATGTTGGACCAGTCTAACGATTAATTCTTGCGTCATTAATTCCGTTTCATCGACAGCCAACAGCGAGGTCGCGCGCTCGGCGCGATGAATCCATGCCGCGTCGAGCGGTTTGTTCAACACGCCGATCGCCATGAGCCACAGGGTCAGTTGGCTGGTCGCCGGGGTCACCGGCTCGCCGTCGCCGGGAACTTTAAACAAACGCGCCGCCGCGCCGTCGGCTTCGACCAAGATCGCGTCGAACTGTTTCGATCGGTTCATCTCGTCGAGCCAGGCTGGCGGCATGCCGAGCAATTTCTCCTCGTCATTGATTGCCATGCCGGCGCCGATGATCGCCGGCGCCGGGATTGCCGCGCAAGCTTCGGTCAACGCCGCGAGGTCTTCAACGAGAAACAAGCGATCGACGTGCGGTTTATTCGGTTTGAAAATTTTTGTCGTCGTTGTCACCAAGACCTTACAGCCTTCTTCGCGCAGCTCCTTGGCCAAACGAAACATCGTGGTGGTTTTCCCGCCGGCGCCGATCAACGCCGCCATGTCGCCGCGGCGAAAGCCCAGCGCTTCGGTCAACTGCATGGCCCTGTCACCTAACTCTTCCGCCGGGGAGATGCAAGCAAAAATTCTTGCTTCAATATTATTTTCGCGCGCGGTCGCAAGCGTCTTGGCTTGAAAGGGCGAGCGCTTTTGGTTAACGTCCGTCCCATGTCACGAAGCTTTAGCATTGAAGTGGCGAAGGATTATTTCAATTTCGCCTCGGCGCATTTTCTCATCTTCGCCAACGGCCAGCGCGAAGCTTTGCACGGCCATAATTATCAAGTCTCGGTGAAGCTCGAAGGCGAATTGGACCGCGCCGGCGTGGTTTTGGATTTCATCACGTTCAAACCGATGGTGAAACAAATCTGCGATGCGCTGGATCACCGCACGCTGATTCAGCGCGACAGTCCCAACCTCAAAGTGCGCCGGCGCGGGTTGGAAATCGAAGTGCGTTATCGCCGGCAAAAAATCGTCCTGCCCAAGCAAGATGTGATTCTTCTACCGCTGGTGAACACTAGCACCGAGCTGTTGGCGGAACATGTGGCCAATCAGATCCGCCGCGGCGTCAAGCGAAAATTTCACGGCGCGAAGATCCGCTTCTTGGAAGTCGGCGTCGAAGAGGCGCGCGGCCAACGGGGCATATTCCGCGGTGAGTTTTAGCGCGCACAGCGAGACGCGGCACAGCCGCAACTGAAATTCGGAATATCTCGCGCAAAGGCGCAAAGGGCGCCAAGGAGAAACGGATTTTTCACCACGAAGGCACGAAGGACACGAAGGGTTTGGATAACCAAAACTCCGAACTTCGTGTTCTTCGTGTCCTTCGTGGTCAACACTCTCCCACACCGACTCCAAAAAAACTGATTTTGGGTTCAACTCTGCTCTAGCACCCAGCGCGCGACCTCGTCGTGGCGCGCGAACCAGACGTCGGGAAAACCTTTCATGTAGCGCAGCAGTTCGTGCAGCATCGCCGACATCAGCGGCCGGCCGCCGAAGTGGCAGTGCACGGTGAGATTGAGCAGCGACGGCGCTTCGTGTTTGTGCAGGTAGTCGAAGGTGTCTTTATAGACGTTGTAAAAATCGCGCGGGCTCGAGCGCAGCGTGCGGTTGTCGGTGAAGTCGCTGTGGGCAATGGCCACTAATTTGCCTTTTGGCGTTTCGAACAGGTAAGGCAAGTCGGTGTCGTTATAGTCGCCATGCCAGATAAAATTTTCTTCGGCTAGCAAATCAGCAGTGTGCACCGATGGCGCAGCCACCGGACTGAACCAACCGACGGGCGGCGTGCCCACGGCGTTCTCGATAATGCGCTTGCAGCGTTGAATCACTTCCTTTTCTTCCGCCGGCGAGAGATAGGGCAACACGAGGTCTTGCGTGTAGGAGTGGCCGGCGATCTCGTGGCCGCTGGCGAATAATCTTTGCACCGCTTCGGGAAACAGCTCCGCTGCTTTGGCATTCAAGCACACTGTGGCTTTGATGTCGGTATCGTCAAGGATGCGTATGAAGCGCCAGATGCCGGTCTTGCCGCCGTACTGCGACCAAGATATCCCCAACAAATCTGGCGTGCCTGGTTTAAGCGAGGTGGTCATCGGCGAATAAGGCGGCGCTTTCCCCTCGGACCAGACCTCGAACATGATCGTCACCATCACGGTGAGTTTCTTGTCGTTGGGCCAACTGGCAATCGTCTTATCCATTCGATCGCTCCGAATGAGAATTAATTCTGCTCAGCCGGCGAAGCCTTGGCGCCACAGTTGAGCGACGCGATCGAGATCGGCGCGCGGGATTTCCACATCGCCTGCTGCCGCGTTCTCGCGCATCTGCGCTTCGTTGCGCGCGCCGGGGATGGTGAGGCTCACCGCCGGATGGGCGACGCAGAATGCCAGCGCCGCTTGCGCTAAAGTTTTAATTTCGCCATGAACCAGAAAGCGCAGTTGATCGGCTTTCGCCAGTTCTTGCTTAAACGGCTCGCCTTTGAAACTACGGGCGCGGACATCTTCGCCTTGAAAGCGCGCTTCGTCGGCGAGGGTCATTTTGCCGGTAAGAATGCCTCTGCGCAGCGGCACCCGGGCGATGATGCCGACGTTGGCGTGCTCGGCCAGCGGAAATATTTTCTCGGCCGGTTCCTGGGCGAGTAAATTGTATTCGACTTGAATAGTTTCGGCGCGTCCGTCTTTGACCGCGGCGATGCCTTCCTCCATGGAATTGATCGACACGCCGTAGTGGCGGATTTTACCGGCCTGCTTGGCGCGTGCCAGCACTTCCCACACTTCGCCTTGTTCGATGACGTCGACGGTGGGATTGTGCAGCTGGTAGAGATCGATGTAGTCGGTCTGCAGCCGCTGTAAACTCTCGTCCATCACCCGGCTGATGTAATCCGCGGCGAAGATGCGTTTGCCGCGATTGGGTCCGGTCATGACATTGCCGCCCTTGGTGGCGACAATGACTTTGTCGCGCTTGCCCCTGAGCGCGCTGCCGAGCAGCGTTTCCGAATAGCCGGCGCCGTAGGCGTCCGAGGTGTCGATGAAGTTGACGCCCAAATCGAGGGCGGTGTCGATGGCGCTGAGCGATTCGGAATCCTTCATCGGCCCGAAATGGCCGGCGTGTACCATGGTGCCGAGGCCGATGACGCTGACGCGCAGTCCTGTGTTGCCGAGCATGCGATATTTCATGACGCTCAACATAAGCCAGCTCCGCCGTCTACTGCAAGCGTCGCACAAGCGTTGGGCGAAGGCGGCCGGGGAACTTTTTCCGCCGCCGATTCGTTGTGGTTTCGGAGGGGCGCGCGATTGGACACCACCTACACGCTCTATTACAATGGCCCGGCCGTGAGTCGAAGCGACGTGCGCCAACAAGGGCGGGAACGATTTTCCTCGGAGATCATCAGTTATCTCGATCATCTCTACCGGGTGGCGTTTCATTTGGCGCGCAACAAAGACGAAGCACAGGACTGTGTGCAGGAAACTTGCGCCCGGGCGCTCAGCGCCTATGGGCAGTTTACTCCCGGCAGCAATCTCAAGGCTTGGCTTACGCGGATTCTCTATAATTTATTTTTCGATTCCTACGCGCGCAACAAACGCATGGTCGCCGCCGTTGATTTAACTGACGGCGCCAACCAGGGCAAGGAATTTTGGCAAACCGTGAGCGCGGACCAGCCGGGACCGGAGAAACAATTTATGCAAAAGGAACTCGGCGCCGAGATCGGCGCGGCGCTGAAAAAAATTCCCGAGGAGTTTCGCGCGCCGATCGTGCTGGTCGACATG
>Ga0137461_1000145_pt1 | contig 15863 bp, 20 predicted proteins | sample EasRivERMGT746_2_FD_104650 | JGI IMG/M metagenome (GOLD analysis project Ga0137461, IMG submission 104650) | Soil microbial communities from meander-bound floodplain in the East River, Colorado, USA - East River MetaG ERMGT746_2 | ecosystem: Environmental > Terrestrial > Soil > Floodplain ... | reverse complement strand
GGAAGATTCGCCGCAACAAGAAACGCAAGGAAGTGGAGTACGAAGAGTTTCTGCCCAAGTTCCAAAACGACGGCCACCACGCGGTTCGGCCGGTGATCGACTGGTCGGATACCCTCGACCAGAAGTACCAGCAAAAGGAGCTACAGCAACTTATTTCATCGGCGTTGGCTGAGCTAAAGCCGGTCGACAAAAGCGTTGTCTTGCTGAGCGATCTGGAAGGCCTGTCCGACAAGGAAATCGCCGCGACGCTTGACCTTACGGTCTCGGCTGTTAAAACCAGACTGCATCGCGCCCGGCTGTTTTTGCGCGGCAAACTCGCGGTGACGCTCGGCCACAGCGCCGCGTAAAGGACAGATCGAGCATGGCAGCCCAAAAGACTTCCACGAAACCTCTGACGCGCAAGACCTGCAAGCAGATCGCCGATCTGGTGCTCGCCTATTTGAACGACAAGCTCAGTGCGCGAGAAAAGCGCGACTTCGAGCAGCACCTGGACATCTGCCCGGATTGCGTCAGTTTCTTAAAAACCTACAAACGAACGGTGGCCGCCACCGGCAGCGTCGATCCCATCGCCATGCCCGCTAAAGTCCGCAACAACATTTTAACTTTTCTGCGTAAACGGATGCGCCGCCTGAGCGCCGTGCTGGTTTTTTTCTTCACCTCTTATCTCGGATAATCCTTCGGCCTGCATCCATCCTCCCCGCTCCTACGTCTAATCAGCAACAGCGCCCGGCAATCCAAACTGAGAGCTGGAACGTAAGAGAGCCAAAGAGGAGAAATCGCCATGAACGTTTGGGAGTCGGTGTTCAGCCAGAGTCGAGTCAATTACGGCTACTACGACGAAGAGCGTTTGCCGGAGTTTCGCTGGGAATGGCCCAAAGGAACTTGGTTTCAAGCACGCTTGGATAGCGCCCGCGAACATGAACCGGTGCGCAGCCGCATGTCCTCAAGAAAATCGAGGGAAGCCGATGAAATGCGAGCGATGTGACTCGATGAACGGCGCTCCAGCCGTTGCTGTCATTCGCAGTGAGATTCTCAATCTCAAGGTCTGCGGCCGGTGCGCCAGAGAAGCCGGCGATCTTGGGCTTCAGATTGAAGCGCTGGACGACTTCGCCGCTCAACCGGCACCACGGCTCCATGCCGCAGCCTGAAGATAATAAGATTTATTGTAACCAAAACATCCATGAATGCATCTAAGTAACCGAGGGGGGGAACACGGGATGAAAAATCGCAGCACAACGACAATCGCACGGGAAAAATCGGCGCCGATCAAAACCACGGTCATGGAACTGATCGACAGCCTTTCGAGCCTGACCCAAGACGACGCTTTAGTTGTCGCGACCATGAAAAACATTTTCGCTTCGTACCGAGTCCGGCTGGCGCGCACCTTGGCGCCGGTTCAGCTGGTCAATGGCGAATTCGCGGCGAAAGCCGCGCGCCATCATCAGAGCAAAAGAAGCTCGGCGTGGGCGTAGATGCAGTACATGCAATCGGACGGGAGGATAGGCCGATTAATTCCATCACAGCGCCGCGTTCCGGCAAAAAAACTTCGCCCATCGAAACTTGCGCCGCAGAAACCCAACTGATCGGCGACTATCTGAGCGACGACCTTGACGCCGCCAATCGCCTAGCGTTTGAAAATCATTTAAGCGCTTGCCCGGAATGTGTGGTTTTCTTGTCGACCTACAAAAAGACCATCGAGATAACTCGGGGATTTCTTAAGCTGCAATCATTGAAGACCCAGCCCGTCAAATTTAAGCTCAGACTGCCGTCTGCGCTGTAACCAATCGTTCGTCGCGCCGCTGCATCGTTTGTTCCGCCAACTACATCAAATATACTGGGACTAGCCAAGCCAATTTCGCAACATCCTTCGGAGTGAACTATATGAAAGCTATCGCCGTCACCCCAACCACCAAACAGATCAGCATGATCGACCAGCTCGAACCGAAACTAGCCACGCCCACCGAGGTCAAGCTGCGCATGGTCGAAGCCGGCGTGTGCGGCACCGACCGCGAGATCTGCGCCTTCGAGTACGGCACGCCGCCGGCCGGCATGGAGCGGCTCGTGATCGGCCATGAATCGCTGGGCGAAGTGATCGAAGTTGGCGCCAAAGTCAGCCGGATCAAAGTCGGCGATCTAGTCGTGCCGATGGTGCGCCGCCCATGCCCGCACGATTACTGCACCGCCTGCCGTTCGAGCCGCCAGGATTTTTGTTTCACCGGCGATTTCACCGAGCGCGGCATCAAACAGCAGCACGGCTTCATGGCGCAATTTATCGTCGACGATGAAAAATACATGAACCTAGTGCCCGCCGAATTGCGCGATGTCGCGGTCTTAGTCGAGCCGCTGACCATCGCCGAAAAAGGGCTGGCGCAAGTCTGGAACATCCAGCAGCGCCTTCCTTGGGGCTGTCCCATCGTGCCGGGCAAGGCCCAAGCGCATTGCCACAAAGCCGTCGTGCTCGGCGCCGGTCCCGTCGGCCTGCTCGGCGCCATGGCCCTTGTGAACGCAGACTTCGACACCTACGTGTATGCTCGCGAGCCGGCGCCCAACCCGAAAGCATCCGTACTAGAATTAATCGGCGCGAAATATTTCTCCGCGGAAACCCACTCCCTGGAAGCGTTCGCCGCAGAAGTAGGCAACATCGATCTGGTCTACGAAGCCACCGGCGCATCGCGCTTGGCCTTTGACATGATTCAGCATCTCGGCACCAACGGCATTTTTATTTTCACCGGCGTGCCCGGCCGCAAAGCGCCGGTGCAAGTGGATACTGATTTAATGATGCGCAACTTGGTGCTGAAGAATCAGGTGGTCTTCGGAACTGTCAATGCCGGCCGCGAAACCTTCGAAGACTCAATCCGCGACTTGCAGATCTTCAAGAACGCCTGGCCCCAAGCCGTGCAGTCGCTCATCACCGGCCGCTTTCCGATGGACGCCCATCGCGATCTGCTGGTCGGCAAGTCGAGCGGCATCAAGAACGTCATCCGATTGAATTAGCAAAGATCTTTTCACCACGAAGTGTGCCATGAGCTTACGCTCGTCCACTGAACATGAAAATGCTGGGATTTCCCTCCACACAGTGCTCCCCTCGACTCGTCATTCCCGCGCACGCGGGAATCCAGGTTGGTTCTCCGCCGAATTAGCCTGGATACCCGCTTTCGCGGGTATGACGGAACCCAGGCGGCCTCTTCGTTCTCATCCCCTCACAAGCATTTTCGAAGGAGGACACGAAGGATACGAATGTAGGGGCGAAAAATTTTTTCGCCCCTACGAAAACCTTTGTGCTCATAGTCTGTGGTGAGCACAGTCGAACCATGTCCTTCGTGGTGAAAATTAATTGCCCTCACGATTACCGCATCTTTCCTTGCGTCGCCGTCATCCAATAGAGCATGACGGAAGCCCTCAAGCACCACTGGCCCGAATATCTCATCGAGGCCGCGTGTCTCGGCTTGTTCATGATTTCGGCCTTCACCTTCGGTACGATCCTCGAACATCCGGCATCGCCGATTCACCAAGTGCTAGCCAATCCGACACTGCGCCGCTTGCTCATGGGATTGGCGATGGGCAGCACGGCGATTGCGATCATCTACTCGCCCTGGGGCAAACAGTCCGGCGCCCATATCAATCCGGCCACCACGCTCACCTTCTTTCGCCTCGGCAAGGTCGCCAAATGGGACGCGCTGTTTTACGTCGTCAGCCAATTTCTCGGCGGCGTGCTCGGCGCGCTCATGGCGGCGAAACTGCTTTCGGCGTGGGCGGCCCATGCGTCGGTTAACTTCGTCGTCACCGCGCCCGGACCCGCCGGCGCCATGGTCGCTTTCGGCGCCGAGATCGCCATCACGTTCGTGCTCATGACGGTGATCCTGCATGTGTCGAACAATTCTAAGCTGCACAAGCTCACCGGCCTGTGCGCCGGCATATTAGTCGCCGCCTACATCACCATCGAAGCGCCGATCTCCGGCATGAGCATGAATCCAGCGCGCACCTTCGCCTCGGCGCTGGCTGGGAACTCTTGGACGGCGTTGTGGGTTTATTTCACAGCGCCGCTCATCGGCATGCTCGGCGCCGCCGAGGTTTACCTGCGAAGTCGCGACCGATCGACAATCGGCTGCGCCAAGTTGCACCACGAAAACAAAAAGCGTTGCATCTTTTGTGGCAAGCCGGCAGTGCTATGCTAAAATACGACCCCAATAACCTGCAGGAGGCAACACAATGAACACCAAACAATCGTTACTATCGACAAGTTTCACCGCGCTGCTCTATTTATCCGGCTGCGCCACATTTCAAGTCAGCAGCGATTTTCAAGCCGGACGCAACGCCTTGCAGACCAGGCGTGCCGCCGATGCGGTCGGCTACCTGACACGCGCGGCCGATGTCGATCCCGGCTACAAAACATCCTATCGGTTCCAAGCCGGCGTGCTGGCATACCTCGGACGGGCCTATTATGAGACCGGGAAAGATGCCGACGCGCGCGCCACATTGGAGAAAGCTGTCGCCATCGATAACACCGATGCCCTGGCGCATCTGTACCTGGGACTCACCCTATTGCGCGGCGGCGATGGCGCGCGCGGCCGCAAGGAAATCGACGACGGCCTTAAAGCCATCAACGATACCCTCGAATATATCGCCACGGATCGCACCACAGGAATTTTTTGGGATCCGGCCAGGCAAATCCGCAACGACATTAGCAACACCTTAGCCGCTAAATCGGACGCCGTCGCTTTGGCCATGGCAGCCGAGCGGATCGGTCGCAACATCGACGAAGAAATCGACAAGGCCCGGCGCGATGAGCTGCACGGCCACGGTGGCAGCGACAACGGCGGGCAGTGATCTTTGGAGCCGTGGCGCACGCGCGCATCTTCTCCTGCGCCAAGGACATCTAAAAACCAACGCGGGGATAACGCTGCTAGGTTTTAAATTTTCAAAAGATCACGAGGACGCAAACATGAGACATCATGAGCAAGACATCGCGGGCGGTGGGAGGGCGGGAGAATGGGCGGTCATCCTTGCCGGCGGCGACGGCACGCGCTTGAAATCGCTCACGCGCCACATCGCCGGCGACGAGCGGCCCAAACAGTTTTGCTCGGTGCTCGGCGGCCAGACGCTCTTGGCCGAAACTCAGAACCGCGCCGCCCTTGAGCTTGCCGCAAAAAGAACTCTCTACGTCGTCAATCGCGCCCACGAGCGCTATTACGCGCCGATCCTGGCGGATGAGAACGCCGCCAACTTAGTTGAGCAGCCGAGCAATCGCGGCACCGCGCCGGCGATTCTCTACAGCCTGTTGCGCATCGCCGCCCGCGATCCCCAGGCGGTGGTAGCGTTTTTTCCTTCGGACCATTACATCTCCGACAACGCCAAGTTCATGAGCCAGATCCGTAGCGCCTTGAATACCGCGCGGCAACGGCGCGATCTGATCGTGCTCCTCGGTTTGGAACCGGAAAGCCCCGAAGTCGAATACGGTTGGATCGAACCGGCAAAAGCGATCCACGGTCACGCGAAAGTTTTCGGCGTGCGCCGCTTCTGGGAGAAACCGAATAAGATGCTCGCGCAAGTCTTACAACTACGCGGCTGCTTGTGGAACAGCTTCGTCATGGTCGCCGCAGTGCAAGCCCTGCTGGAAATCATCGAGGGCGCGATTCCTGACCTGTACCGCTCGTTCGCGAATCTGCTGCCTTCATTCGGCACTGGAGCTGAAGCGCAAGCCATCGAAGATCTCTACAGCCGTCTCGCCGAAGTAAACTTTTCACACCAAGTCCTGGCGCTCAAACCCGAGCGCCTCGCCGTGCTCAAAGTCAGCGGCGTGCGCTGGAACGATCTCGGCGAACCGAAACGCGTGATGGCGTCGCTCCACATGGCCGGCGTACGCCCGCGCTGGGCCGAAGCCGGCGTGGCGCAGTTCGCGTAACACAAATCCAGAAGTCAGAATTTAGCAGTCAGTCGCCAGAATCGCGGTAAGGGTATAGGCATTCGGCATTCTGGTTTCGTTCCAATCCTGCATCTCTTTTCTCGGTCGCATCATCTAATTTGCAATTACGGCCACCAGGCCAAAAAAATCCTGAGATTTAATCTACGCATCGATTCAAGGAGAAGTTCATGAAACGAATCATCACCATTCTCGGTTTGCTTTACGCGCTCGCTTACCTCACCAACGCCGAGAGTCAGACCATGCAAAAAAAAGGTTTATCCCTCGACGGCGCCAAGAAAGTAATTGCCGCGGCAGTCGCCGAGGCGAAAAAGCTCAACGCACCGGGCGGAGCGATCGCCGTGGTCGACGAAGGCGGCAATCTGATGGCGGTCGAACGACTCGACGGAACGTTTGCCGCCGGGCCGAATATTTCCATCGGCAAAGCGCGCACCGCCGCGCTGTTCAAACGGCCGACCAAAGCTTTTGAAGACATCATCAACAAGGGCCGCACAGCCATGACCACGCTCAATGACTTCACGCCACTGCAAGGCGGCGTGCCGATCATGGTTGACGGCCAGATCGTCGGCGCCATCGGCGTCAGCGGCGCCGCCAGCGCCCAGCAGGACGAAGATCTCGCCATCGCCGGCGCGGCCGCGCTGAAATGATTTTTATTGCCAAGGGAAAAAGGAACTGACGATGAACAAGATAATTATAACCCTATCGTTGTTGCTCGGCTTGCTCGCGCCGCGCGGGACAAGCGCGCAACTGTCCGAGAAAAAAATACTCACGCTGGCGGCGGCGGAAAAAATCGCCGCAGCCGCCGAGATCGAAGCGAATAAACGTAAGGCCACCGTCGTCATCGTCGTGGTCGATGACGGCGGTTATCCGCTGATCATCAAACGGCTCGATGACACCCAGGTGGCGAGCGTCAAAGTCGGCATCGGCAAGGCGCGTACCGCGGCGATCTTTCGCCGGCCCAGCCGCGATTTTGAAGAACAGATTAAAAATGGCCGAGTCGCCTCGCTGGTTTTACCCGGCGCGACGCCACTCCAAGGCGGCTTGCCTTTGATCGTCGATGGCAAAACCATCGGCGCCATCGGCGTCAGCGGCAACACGCCGCAAGAAGATGAAGATATCGCCAAAGCCGGCGTAGCTGCACTTGAGTCGGTCAGCAAAGCGCCTCAATCACCGGTCACCCAATTGCCGGCGAAACAGGTAAACGGCGCCTACGCCAAAGGCATGAACTTGGTGAAGGCGCAGAATTATAAAGTTGACGCCAGCCACCGCGAAGCGCCGGGTGTCGTCGAAGTCCACACCAAAGACACGGACATCATTTATATGCTCGAAGGCACAGCAACACTCGTCACCGGCGGCAAGCTCGTCGACGGAAAAACTATCGAGCCCGAAGAAATCCGCGGCCGCGATATCTTGGGCGGCGAAAGCCGCGAGATCGCCAAAGGCGACGTCATCGTCATCCCCAACGGCACGCCGCACTGGTTCAAGGAACTCAAAGGCCAGGTCAATTACTACGTCGTCAAAGTCCGCTCGGTAAACTGAGGTAATTCAATGAAAACTAATTCGAGATTGCTCGCCGCAACCTTGTTTTTTCTACTCAGCGCGCCAGTGCAACTAGTCTTGGGTATGACGTTGGCGGATCAGCTCGCCAAGCGCACACCCGAAGCGCGCATCGATCTCGGCACCAAAGACGGCGCCGGACTCGTCAAAGGCCAGTGGCGCTACAGCGACACCAAGATCATTGAAATCGATTTCAAAGCCGTCGGCCCGGACGGCCAGCCGTCGGCGACGCCAAACAAAACCTACGACATCACACCGCAAGCCGGCCGCGCCGAGTTCGACGACTCGAAATGGGAAGCGATCGACGCGACTACTCTCGACAAGCGGCACACCAACGGCAAGCTCGCTTTCAATTGGTACAGAATCAAAATCACCGTCCCCGAGCGCATCGGCAACTTCGATCCCGCCGGCTCGACGGTGGTCTTTACAACTTCGCTCGACGACTACGCCGAGATCTGGGTGGACGGCGAACTGCCGCGCTCCGCCGGCCAGAGCGGCGGCTCGGTGATCAAGGGATGGAATGCGGAAAATCGTCTCGTCATCGGCCGCGGCGTCAAGCCGGGACAAACCATTCAACTGGCGATCTTCGGCGCCAACGGCCCGCTGTCGCAGCCGCCGACCAACTATATTTGGATGCGCTACGCCAAGTTAGAATTTCACAAAGTTCCCGCTGGACCGATTGCCGTGACGCCGCAGGAAGTGAACGTCAACGTCGATCGCGTCGACCCGGCGCTCGACGCCATCGTGCCGCTCAATCCAAAAATCTTTAAGCTCGCCGAAGGTTTTCAATTTACCGAGGGACCGATCTGGGTAAAGCCAGGTTATTTACTTTTCAGCGACCCGAACGCAAACACCATTTATAAATATGAGCCGGATGGAAAACTTTCAGTATTCAAAAAGAATAGCGGTTATTCAGGCAAAGACGTTGCCGAATACGGCCAGCCGGGATCCAACGGTCTTACGCTCGATGCGCAAGGCCGGCTGACGATTAACCAGCACGGCAACCGGCGTGTCGTGCGCATGGAAAAAGATGGACAGCTCACGGTGCTCGCCGACAAGTTCGATGGCAAGCGGCTCAACAGCCCCAACGATCTCGTCTATCGTTCCGATGGCGCGCTGTTCATCACCGATCCGCCCTTCGGTTTGCCGAAATTCTACGACGACCCGCGCAAGCAACTTCCCTTCAGCGGCGTCTTCAGCGTGAAAGACGGAAACATAAAACTGGTGAGCAGCGATCTCAAAGGCCCCAACGGCATCGCCTTCTCGCCCGACGAAAAATATCTCTACGTCGGCAACTGGGATCCGGAGAAAAAAGTCGTCATGCGCTATGACATCGACGCCCAAGGCAACGCGTCCAATAGTAAAGTCTTCTTCGACATGACCAAAGCGCCCGGCGAAGATGCCATCGACGGCATCAAGGTCGATCAGAAAGGTAATCTCTACGTCTGCGGCCCAGGCGGCATCTGGGTGATTTCAGCTGAAGGCAAACATCTCGGCACGATCAAAGCGCCAAAGAATCCGCACAACCTCGCCTGGGGCGGCGCCGACGGCAAGACGCTCTACATCACGGCGCAAAACACGCTGTACCGCATGCCGCTAAACATCGCCGGCGTGCGGCCGTAATCAACGGAGGTCGCGATGAGGATGTTCGGAAATTGTTTCGCATTGCTGGCCTTGGCCGCGCTTGCAACATTCGACATTTCGCTCGCCCAACCGCAACCGGCCAAGCCGATACAGCAGATCGACATCGTTCGCCTCGATCCACGTTTCGACAAACTCGTGCCCGTCAATGTAAACGTTGAACGCATCGTCACTAGCCGCACTTGGGTCGAGGGGCCGGTGTGGAACCGAAAAGAAAAGTATCTACTCTTCTCCGACATCCCAACGAACTCAATCATCAAGTGGCAAGAAGGCAAAGGCACCAGCGTGTTTTTGAAGCCGAGCGGCTACACCGGCAAAGCGCCATTCGATGGGCCGGAACCGGGATCGAACGGACTCGCCTACGATCCCGCAGGCCGTCTCGTGTCGGCGGAGCATGGCGATCGGCGCATCGGTCGTTTAGAAAAGAATGGCAAGAAAATCACGCTCGTCGATCGCTTCGAAGGTAAACGCATCAACAGCCCCAACGACGTCGTGTTCAGATCGAACGGCGATCTCTACTTCACAGATCCGCCCTTCGGTTTGCCGAAATCCTACGACGACCCGCGTAAGGAAACTCCCTTTCAGGGCGTTTACAAATATTCCAAAGACGGCAAGCTCGCGCTCTTAACCAAAGACATCAAAGCGCCCAACGGCATCGCCTTCTCGCCGGACGAAATGAAGCTTTACATCAGCAATGCCGATCCGGCCAACGCCGTGTGGATGGTTTTCGATGTCAAAGCCGACGGCACCATTGAGAACGGCAAAGTTCTGTTCAACGCCGCGGCGTGGACGAAAAACAAACCGGGCGTGCCCGACGGCATGAAAGTCGACCAGGAAGGAAATATTTTCGGCGCCGGCCCCGGCGGCATCCATGTGATCTCGCCCAACGGCAAACATCTCGGCAGCATCGAAACCGGCGTCCCCACCGGAAACCTCGCCTGGGGCGAAGACGGCTCGTCGCTATTCATCACCTCGAACACCAACGTCTATCGCCTGAAACTAACCACCAAAGGCGCGGGCTTCTAACCCAGGGTGGCGTCTCGGGTCTAGTGTTCGGTGTTCGGAGTCAACCCGAGACTCTAGACCCTAGACCCCAAACGAAAAGGAGACGGCAGGTTTATGAGACGTACAATCATCATCAGTCTGTTTTTTGTCTTGGTGACATTCAATGTCGCGATTGGCCAAGGCCAAGACCCACTGAAGCTCTATCCCGATAACTACAAAGTTCTCTTCGAAAACGATCGCGTGCGCGTGTTGGATTTCAAACTCAAAAAGGGCGCAAAAGAAACGGCGCACATGCATCCCGCCCATGTCGCCCACGTGCTGACCGGCTTCAAGATCCGCTTCACCTTCCCGGACGGCAAGACCGCCATTCGCGAAACCAAGAGCGGCGACGTGCTGTTTAGCGAAGCGGTGATCCACGCTTCGGAAAACATCGGCGACACCGACGCCCACGGGATTCTCGTCGAACTGAAAACCGCCGAAGCGCGCAAGGCCGCCGCGGTCAATCCGGCCGATCCGAACTTGCTCTCCACCGTCACGTTCATCACCGGCAAGGAAGGCAAAGAAGACGAGCTAAAGCGCGAGTTGCTCGCCCTATCCGCCCCAACCCGCGCCGAGCCGGGAAATATCCAGTACGACCTCTATCAATCGCCCAACAAGAAAAATGAATTCATGCGCCTGGAAGTTTGGCAGACCGCCCAAGCCCTCGAAGATCACAAAGCCACGCCGCACATCAAAGCATCTTTTGACAAGCGCGAGATACAAGGCTGGAAAACTCAAATCATCCCGTGGAAGCGCGTGGCCGAAGACGTGAAGTGAAGCAGTGCGCAGATATCAGAATTAACGTTCCACTCCCGTCAGTCATTAAAATTCTCTGAGCTTGCGCGAGCAACGCTGGGTTGTAGAATAAAGTCATGCTCACAGAAGCAGACCTTCAAGACGCTTTCATGGAGCTCGGCACCGAAGCGCGGCGGGAAGGCAAGGTTATAGACCTGGCGAATCAAAAATAGCCCGACACAGAAAGGAAGGCATGACGCGCCCACCTACCTTGGCCGAAGTCGCTCGAAGACGTAACGCAGCTGGCGACTTTAGCATGCTCATGCGCGAATTCCTCGACGAGTTCTATGGCGCACTTGCGACGGGTGCGGCCGATCTATGCATCGCCGAAGAACCGGAAAAATTGCCTGACCCTCAAGAACACGCATTTCTCGGCGCCGTAGGCGAACACCTCGCGCGCCGGTGGAATCTTGCGATTCCGTCCTGGACCCACGACCCGTCGCGCTTTCTGCGCCGTCCCTACTTCACCACGCCAGTTGAAGGCATGAAAGCACTGCTCATCGCAGAAAGTCCGATCGCCTTTCGCCGCCGACTGATTTTTACCGAAGCCGAGCCGCTACGCCGCGCACGCATGCCGCGGTAAGGAGAATATCCTTCGCTACGCTTGATACAGATAATATACTGAGCACCGCCGGCTCAGTCTAGCTCTTGCCGTTCTTCGGAATGAACCTCAGCGCGACGCCGTTGTTGACCAGCGTCTGCCGGTGGGCCGCGGGCCGTCGTTAAAATGACAAAAGGCAGCAGTAAAAACACGGTCGGTTGCGACCCGTTACGAACGCGGGCGGTATAGCCAAGTTGCCGCAGTAGTTACTCGCAATCTTCCCAAGTCAACCCGAATGCCAAACATCGGCCACACCGAGCCCCCAAAAACCACAAAGACCAGCCTGTCCCGTTTTTCTGCCGGCTACCTGTGTTATTCTTTCGTTGAGGAGGGGCCGGTGTGGCTCAGGTAACGGGTTGTCATAGGATGTGCAAGGGCGATTTCAGCGAAGCGGCACGCATAGCGCCCGATATTCTGGCTAACGGCCTCTGCGTAGACTACAGTCGGCATGGGTCCGCCGCCTGGGCCTATTACATCGACATGGTTCCTGACCGTTGGCGCTCAGATCCGCTCGTCATATTTGAAGTGGAAGCACAACGGGTCGTGAAAGTCCCGATCTGGCTGCCACAAAAAGATGACTATGCGATCATGAAGATGCCGGGGCAGGCCCTCACTTATGTACCGATTCAAGTCCAGGGATTCTTGAATGTGCATGGGTTCCCAGTCTACAATGGTTTTGTTGGTTTTTTCTAAGGCGAGGTAATACATGCTAAAGAAAGGTTGGTTCGCACAGGATTCGATAGCCAAGACGCTAGAGAACCTGATCGCGGACTCCGATTTGGAGATCTTCACGTCCACCGAGCGTGGAGAATTCGAGCAACGTCTAATTGACGAGGTTCGGATGATTGCCGTCTATCCGGTTGAGACAGAGCCAACCGTAGAGAACTATATCCGCGAGCACGGAGCAGATCTCCATCAATTTGCCCGGAAAGTTCGCGAGCGCCACCTTCGCCGCGCCGTGTAACCAACCTGCCGCAATAGTTGCTCGCAATCTTCCCAAGTCAAACCAAACGCGCACATGTCGGCCGCACCAAGTCGCGAAACCACAGCGGAAACCGTAGCCGCGTCATTCTCGTTAAAGGCGTCCATCATCGCGCCCTCGGCCCAACTCACAAGCTCCGCGAGTGAGATGTCGTGGTGCGAAGACGAAGCGAGGGCTCACAGGGAGACTTTCAAATTCCTCCTTCCTTCGCGTTAGCAAAGTCCCGCGTTATGAAGTCTTGTTCTCATCCTTTACCGCTCTTCGGAATAAACTTGAGCGCCACGCCGTTGTTGCACCAGCGTTTGCCGGTCGGCCGCGGGCCGTCGTTGAAGATATGGCCATGATGGCCGCCGCAGCGCGCGCAGTGATATTCCGTGCGGGGTAGAATCAATTTGAAATCCGTGCGGGTCTCGAAGGCGCCGGCAATCGCCGCGAAGAAACTCGGCCAGCCGGTGCCGCTTTCATATTTCATCTCCGAGGTAAAAACCGGCAAGCCGCAACCGGCGCAAGTGAAAATTCCCGGCCGCTTCTCGCCATTGAGCGGGCTTGAGCCTGGCCGCTCGGTGCCTTCCTCGCGCAGAACGGCGAATTGATTCGCGTCCAAACGCTTGCGCCACTCATCCTTCGATAGTTTGAGTTGCTCAGTCGGCAAGGGCACGGCCACTCCGTCAGCCAACAGCGCCTGCCAGTTTTTCTGCAGCGTCTCCACTTCCTTCATCAATGCCGGCTCCGCCGCAGATAACCGCCCTTTCAGGGCCGACCAAATCCCTCCCGCCAACAAACCCTCCAATAAACCGCGTCTTGTCATGGCCGTCTCCTCTCACCGTTAATTAGATGACCCGCAGCCTCAACTCGATTCGAACTACCCCACTCTGCAACCAATACCGCGCACCGCGCATCTAATCCAGCAAGAGTCGGTTCGAGTCGATAATGATTTATAAACAATAAGGAGGAATGAACGTGATAAAAAAAGTATTAGGTCTATCCGCAGGAGTGATTTTAAGCGTGGCTGGAATGGCGTCGGCCAATGGCGACCAGCCGACAAAATTTACCGTGCGCATCGAGAACACCACCAAGCCCGACGCCTTCTCCGCGTCCAATGGCGTGAAATGGTCGCTGGCGTATTCGCCGGGCACAGCGGTGGTTCACACTGAAAAAGCGCCGATCTTCAGCGCCGGTGAAAAAGATCGCGGCAAAGGTTTGGAAGCGCAGTCAGAAGACGGCGATCCGAGCATGCTCGCGAAATCTTTAAAGGGTGCTAAAAGCATCAAGTCGGTCACGGTCTTCAACACACCGGTGGGCGCCAAAGGTCCCGGTCCGATAACTCCGGGCGCCGCCTATGAGACCACTGTCTCCGCCATGCCCGGCGATAAACTATCGCTAACTTTGATGATGGGCCAATCCAACGATTGGTTCTATGCTCCTGCTGAAGCGGGCATCGAGATGTTCAAAGACGGCAAGGCGATCAGCGCCGACATCACCGCGCAAATGATCCTTTGGGACGCCGGCACCGAAGTCGATCAAGAAGCCGGCATCGGCTCCGATCAAGGCCCGCGCCAAAAAGCGCCGAACACCGGCAAAGCCGAGAACGGCGTGATAAAAAAAGTTGCCGACGGTAAGAGCTACGCCGACGCACCGTCCGTGATGCGCGTGACGATCAAGCCGGCGATGTAGTGACGACAGTCAATCGCGACAAGTTATCCGCAACCGTCTGGCGGCGATTCATCGAATCGCCGCCAGATTTTTTTACCAACTGAACGACCCTCGGCTCAAATATCTCGGTTGTCACCCCACCAACGTGAGCCAGGCGCTGCAAAAAATTCAGCAAAGTTAGTAGAGTTCGGCAAGTCTGACACGGCTATGATTGCTCGGCTATGTTTGCTATATTCTTTCTCTGCTTGCGCCGAGGTATGAGCCGTGATACTCGCGAAGGGCCGGGTAATGGCCTGAAGTGCAGCTTTGAGACTCAGATTTGGCCAGCATTTAAATAACTGCGAGGCAAGTTCAAGAATGCGTAAAAACGGCAATTTTCCCTACTTTGGCGATAGTTGCAGACCGGGTTCAAATATGAAAAACGTCGATATATTCGCTGCTGACGTAGTTTCTACGGCTGGCCCTTGTTTTGCCATACTTTTGTGCAAGGAGGAACGCCGATGGCAACCCTAGAAAAGGAATTTAATTTTTATAAAGAGCACCAAGATGAGTTTGTCCAAAAATTCAACGGCAAATTTTTAGCCATCATCGGTGACAGCGTGGTTGGCGTTTATGAGAGCGAGCTTGCGGCATACACCGAGACAAAAAAGAAGTACGCTGCCGGAACCTTTCTGATTCAGCACTGCACGCCGGGTACAGAGAGCTATACTCAAACCTATCATTCCAGAGTCGCGTTTCGTTAGACCACATCCGTGGAATTTCAAAACAAACCGTTTCGGTGCTTCACGACGCGCGCCAACGGCCTGGTCAACGTCTTAAAAAACGATATTTTAGTCAGCGATGCTTACGATCCGCGCAGCGGAGATCCCGCTCCGCAAAGTAAACAATTTGTTGGACTTTGGGATACCGGTGCCACCGGAAGCGTTATTCAGAAACGAGTTGCCGACGATCTGGGGCTAAGCCCGAGTGGCAGAGTCGTCGTTCACGGCGTCGGGAAGGATGGCACTCCGAACGAATTCGAAACCAACTCTTATTTGATCAATATTCACTTGCCGAACCAAGTCGCGCTTGTGGCAGTAAAAGTCTCAGAAGGAACAATTGGCGGGGCAGATATCTTGATTGGCATGGATGTCATCGGTTGCGGTGACTTTGTGATTACAAATTTCAATGGAAAAACCACGTGGAGTTTCCGGGTTCCTTCGGGAGAAGAAGTGGATTTTGTCAAAGATCTCGACGACTATAATCGAAAATATAAAACTCTGCTTATGTCCGACGATCAAAAACGCAAAGAGCGAAACAGGTTAAAACGGCAAAGACAGGGCCGCGAGAAACCTTAGCGAGGTTGTCATCCCCCCAACGTGAGCCGGGCGCTGCAAAAGATTCAGGAAAGTTAGTAGAGTTCGGCAAGTCTGACACGGCTATCCTTGACACGGGTATCCTCTTTATTTTGAAGCAGAGTTAACGGCTCGCAAGTAAGCCGCAGCCGTCCAACATCCGGTAGCGGAGAAACCGGAGCAGAGGATCGAGACAGCTATCCCGCAATTTGCCTAGCAGCCCGTGGTAGAAGTCCGATTTTTACAAAACGCACGGGATCGGCTCGAAGCGATGACTTGGGATCTCAAATAGTCTTAGATCGTATCTTCGGCGGCGATGAGCGGTCATTTGGTCGC